>Ga0265316_10002444_pt1 | contig 19284 bp, 18 predicted proteins | sample 4522metaG_FD_202092 | JGI IMG/M metagenome (GOLD analysis project Ga0265316, IMG submission 202092) | Rhizosphere microbial communities from Carex aquatilis grown in University of Washington, Seatle, WA, United States - 4-5-22 metaG | ecosystem: Host-associated > Plants > Roots > Rhizosphere >... | reverse complement strand
CGCTGGGCGATCTCCTTGGCCAGCAAAGCCAATAGGTAGCGCAGGCGCGCCTTCGCGTCCCCGTGCAAGACAACGTAGTCGTCGTGGCTGGCGTTCACCTGCCAGCGCCGGCCGTCGAAGCGGCTGCACCAGGTCGCGCCCGCGTCGTCTACCAGTTCGGGCTCTGGAATGCCGAAGCCGAGGCCAGCGCTCGGCTCCTCGGCCTCAATGATGACGACAGCGGCTTCACCCCGCGCACTGTAGTCGCCCTGCCGGCCCTCGGCGACCAGGGCGGTCGGTCCAGGCCCAAGTTGCGTAGCTCGCCGACATCGTCAGCCACCAGAGTCCCGGCACAACTCACTTCCAGTGCGGGACGTTCTAGGCCGCGGGCCAGGTAGAGTTCGAGCCGACCGGCGTTCGATGCGCACGGTGCGCGCGTGGGCGTCGATGGAGTTCTGCACCAACTCGGCCATCGCCTTGCGCGGATCGCTCTGGCTGCGCGCCAGCCAGCGAATCAAGTCAAAGGGATCCGCCGGCTTGAGCTTGACAGTATGAGAAGCGCGGCTGCGCATGGGCGACATGAAGTTGGCCTATTCACCACAGAGAGCACAGAGGTCACAGAGACGGATCAAAAAGGGACGGTGTGTCCGGTCCGAACCCATTCCCATCCGATCTCTGTGTGCTCTGTGCTCTCTGTGGTGGAACAACTAGCCCAGCTTGCCAGACGATGCGTTCCAGGAAGTCAGTCGCGCGCATGCGATCGGCTTCGAGCATGGCTTGGTCCCGAAGGAGCTCGTAGATGCGGCGAGCAAGCGAAAGGTCGCCGGCCAAGAAGGCTGACTCGCCATAGAGTCGGCGGCATTCTTTGAAGAAGGCCGGTTCAAGGGGCACCGCCATAGCTGTACCATCGAGCGGGCAGGCCTGGGCCACAGTAGCGAGCGCCAGGTGAGGATCCCGGCCGGCGAGCTGGCGGCCCACGAGATATGGTCCCAGCGCCTCGTCTGGGTGAAGGCGGGCAAACTCGTCCACCAAAAAGACCACCAGGGCCGGTTCAGTGGCGCGGCCAGGGGCATCGCCAAACAACGCGCGACCCAGAGTTCGACGGGCGCCAGCGTCGGCCAGGGCGCGCCGCTTGGCCCAGGCCATGCGCATCTCGTTCTCGTCGGTGGCAAGCGCCAAACTGCGATCCACCGCTGCGGCGGTTTCGGCGAAGTGGCCGCGATGAAACTCCACCACGCCGATCAAGTTGGCGGCCTGGGCGCGCACCGGCCAGGTCAGCGCCTCATCGTCGAGCATGGGCCTGGCCAGCACGAGTGCCTGGTCCGAGGCGCCAGCCGCGGCCAAAGCACCAGCCCGATCCAGCCGATAGCCAGGCTCGTCGGGATCGTCCTGGCACACGCTCTCCATCAGGCGCACCGCCGCCTCTGGCATGGAGGCGATCCTGTCTCGCGCCTCGGCCACGCGCTCGGCCAGCTCGCGCGCACAGACCTTGTGAAAGATGGCGGGATGGCGAAAACGTTCTTTGGCGCGCGCCTCGTCTCGCGCGTCCACGGGCTGAGTTTCCAGAAAGGCCCGCCACGACTTCTCCAACTCGGCCAGCGGCAAACCGTACACTGTCTGGAAATCGCCGGCGGAACGGTAGAGAGCACGCAGCTTGTCCACACCGAAGCGATCGAGCAAGAATCGACAGAACGATCCCGCCAGGACATAGGCGCGCGCGCCCGACTCGGCACTGAACCCGGCGCCCATGACCCGCGCCAGCGACGGCGCCTGGCCGAGCGCGATCATGGCCCGCGCCTGCTGGTGCAAGGTCGCGCGCCCGTCGGGATCGCCAAAGTCCGCCGCCTCGGCCACGCCCTCGATGAGCCCGGTTCCCAATCGCGGAACCGGCAGTGGTCCCCACCAGCGCCAGGCCAGCGACACGCCGAAAAGCGAATCGCCGAATGCGCCGGCAAAGACATGGGCCAACTCGTGGCGCAGCCGGGACGCGGGGAAATGCTCGGCCTGCACGTAGATCTCGCGCATCCAAGGTTTCGCGAACAAAGTGCCGCCAGCGCCCACCAGATCCTTCTTGGCCTGCGCGGAAGGGAAGCGATACACGGTGATGGGCGTGCGCGGCTCGCTGCCGAAGATGGCGCGCAACTGATGGTAGCGGAATTCCAGATCGCTGTGCACGAGGACAACCTCGGCGGGCGTGTCCCCCACCGGATCGCTCCACATCACGAAATGCTCGCTCTGCGTCCGCCGCGATAGCACGCGGACCAGATCGTGTTTTGTCTGGTGGAAGCCAAGCTCGGCGCGAAAACCGAACCAGAGCGCGGAGCCCACCAGCAAGGACAGGGCAGCGCCGAGCCACTTGGCCAATGTCAGTCGCGACGAGAAATGGCGCCAAGCAAGCACCGGCGGGCCTGCCTCGTTGGGCTGTCCGCCGCGACTCGCGCAGCCGACCAGGGCCACGGCCGTCGCGATCCAGGTCAGATTGGCGAGGCGGAACCACACCAGGCGCGCGGATGGTCGCAAGCCCTCGTCGTAGATCGGGCCGGGAAAGTAGCCGCCAAACGGGTCCAGGGCAAAAACCGGCGGGTCGAGATAGAGGCGCAGCAAGGCCCACGCGACCGAAACAGTCGGCACCAAGAAAGCGGCCACGCGCCCAAGCCGTGGCCCGCGCAGCAGCAATCCCGCCAGCACGCCCACGGGCGCCGCGACCAGCACGCTTGCCACGGGCAGAAGGGCGTAGAAGGCCAGACCCACGGGCAGATTGCAGTTGCGCACCCGCAAGGCGTTCGCCAGCGAGAGCAGCAGCGGCGCCGCCAGCAGTGCCAGGCCAGCCGCAATCGCAGAAGACACCAGCGAAAGCAGCGACGCCGGGCGATGCGCGCGCCGGGCTGCGGTCACCGCGCCGTGGCCCACATCGGCCGCGGCAAAGGCAGCGAGCAGCCCGACCGCGAAGGAAAAGTCGAAGCCCAGCAGGTCGCAGAGCGGGACGAAATCGAGCGCCAGCGCCGCCAAGGCCAGCACGCCACCCCAAATCAAGGGGCGCAGGCCGAAACGGCGATTGATCCAGGCGGCAGGGCGTGCAACGATCACGACAGAGACACAGGATGCCGCAGCCCCATGAACGCCGCCAGGAGGAACGGGCTCCCATCGAGCTGAGGGTCGAGTACCAGCGTCTGAACCGGTTTTTCTACGACTACACCAAGAACATCTCCAAGGGCGGCACCTTTATCCAGACCAAGAAGCCGCTCGACGTGGGAACCCAGTTCCTGTTCAAGCTGCAGGTGCCCCGCATGGACGAACCCATGGTTTTACTGGGCGAGGTGCGCTGGATCTTGCACGAGGGCGAAACCCACCATGACGATGACGGTGACACGAACACGCCCGGCATGGGCATCCGCTTCATCTACAAGGATGGCGATCAGCAAGCGCTGGTCGAGCACGAGGTGGAGAAGCTGATGGTGTCCAGCCTGGGCCCGCGCATCTACGCGCGCCTGCACGATATGGGCGACAAGCACGAGGATTGACAATATGGGCGACCGCAGGTCGCCCCTACCGGTGCAGGATCTTGAAAAACTTCTCCCGATCCGTGGCGCCGAATTCGCGCACGACCAGCAATGCCACGCCGAACACCAGTCCGGCCAGCGCCATAGCCGCAGCACCTGCCACGATGCCTGAGCCGGGCACCAGACGAGCCACGCCCACTCCAAGAGCTGTCGCGACCAGCACGCGCAACACCGACAGCAACGGCAGCCCGGCGCCAAAGCGCCGCCACAGGTACCCGAGTGCCGCCAGGAAGCCGACCAGCATGCCGACCGCAGTCGACACGGCTGCGGCTGACAGCATGGCCGGGCCGGCAACAGCGCGCGGAACCAGGGTGAAAGCCAGGCCGGTACCAGCCACCAGCGTGACGCCCACCAAAGCCACCGCAACATAGGGCCGCCCCGACGCTGTCACAATCGATCCCGCAATCGACAGTAACGCCAGCGCCACTACACCAGCCGCCAAAATGGGAAGTGCTGCGGCGCCAGTGCCGTAGCCAGCGGGATAGAAGATCCTCAACAGGGTCGCCGGGCGCGCGCCCAGCACCACAGCCATGGCCGCGCCAAAGATCAGCGCATAGCGCAGGGTCTGCCGCACATAGGCCCGCGTCGCTTCGCGGTCCTCGGCAAAGGTGGAACGCGAGACCAACGGAAAAATCACGAAGGTCACCACCAGCAGCGCCTGGTAGGGAAGCAGGGCCAGACTGCGAACCGCCTCGTATACGCCCACCAACGCATCGGCCTTGCTCCCCTGCCCCGCAAGCGCAGCCCCGGCAAAGCGCCGCAGCAGCAGCGAATCGTAGCTCAACGCCAAGTTGATAAGCCCGGTGTAGGTCACCGCGCCTCCCATGAACACCAGCAGGCGCGCAGGCGAGAAGCGGCCCTGCCCTGGGGCCAGCCACATCTTGCGCGCAGCCACCAGCATGATGACCAGCGCCGCGGCAATAAACCCGGCGAACGCACCAGCCACCGAATGCCCAGTCATGTGCCCGATCGCCGCGCCGGCGAGAAGAAGCACTGTCTTGGTGATGGAGAAACCGACGTCGAAACTCGCCTGCACGTTAAAACGGCGCTGGCCGTTGGCCGTGCCCACGAACACCGTATAGAAGGCGTAGACCAGCGGAATGGCTGCGGCCAAGCGGAACAGCGACGTGTGCTCCGGAGCATTCACGAACCCGGCTACCAGCGGCGCCGCCAGGAAAAACGCAACCGCCACGGCCACGCCCAGGATGCTCTGCAGTTTCAAACCCGCGCGCTGGACCGCGCCGGCCCGCGCGTCGTCCTCGGCGGTGAACTTCGACACCGACTGGATGGTCCCCTGCACGATGGTGTTGTTCACGATGGAGATGGCGTTGTTCACCACCGAGAAGGCGCCGTATTCGGCCAGGTCCACCACGCGGGCGAGCAGGAACTTCTGCAAGGCCCCGAACACCATGAATGAGGCTTTGGCAAATCCAATGAACAGCACGCCGTGGCCTACCTCGACGGCACGGTCGGGCTGTGTGGTCTTGTTGGTTTCGGTCACGGCGGGGAGGTTACTCGTTTTTCTGGCGAACCGTTGCTTCAAAGCACGGTGGCCGCGCAAGAAGCTGTGGAAACTCGCAGGCAAATCCGGCCATAGTGGGCGGCCATGATGTCTTGGTCACGCATGAGCTTCAAGGGCCAGACGGTCTGGGTGCGCGTGGGCGCCGACCAGCGGCCGGTGCTGGACAGCGACGGCCGGGCCGAGATGAAGTACCGCCAGGACGATCCCAAGAGCTACAGACCTTCGCCCGGAAACCTGATTCCGCTGGCCGAACCGGGGAACGAACCGGCGCCCCCTGCCCAGCCCCGGCCCCCGCGCGTCCCGCGAGCAGCGTCCTCAACCCAACCTCGGACGCGATCCCCTTCCGCTACCGACGACCACGCCCCAGGCACGATTCACGTGTGGACCGACGGGGCTTGCTCTGGCAACCCCGGTCCCATGGGCATCGGCATAGTGGTGGTCGCCGACCGCGAGCGCGCCGAGCGCGGCGAATACCTGGGCGTCGGGACCAACAACATCGCCGAGCTGACCGCAATTTCGCGCGGACTCGACCTGGCCGCCGAGCTGGCGCCCGATCACACCCGGCCCATTCGCATCTACAGTGATTCCAGCTACGCGCTCGGCCTGCTGGGCAAAGGCTGGAAGGCCAAGGCCAACCAAGAACTGGTGGCCAGCCTGCGTGAACAACTGGCGGCTTTCCCGCGCGTGAAGCTGGTCAAGGTGGCGGGCCATGCCGGCGTGGACAACAACGAGCGCTGCGACGAACTCGCCCGCCAGGCAGTCACGTCCAGACACAATGTCTGAGTCTGCCACGAACTGCGCTTCGCTCAGCCGTGACAAGCGTCGCAGGCGACCGGGTCGATGAATCCGGCCGCGGGTCCGCCGTGCATCTGACCGTGGCAGGGCGCGCAGGGGCTGGCCGATTGGGGGACGTGGCTAGCGGGCGCGCCGTTGCTGCCGTGGCAGCCAGCGCACTGGTAGGGCGAGTCGGTCGATCTCATGGTGTGGCTGCGATCGTGGCAGCCCGACGTCCAACAGTCAGGCTGCTTGCCGTAGCCGGGATGGTCCGCGTCGAGCTGGGGAGCACAACCGCCTAGAGCAAGCAACGCCGCGAGAAAAGCTATCTGTCTTGCCGCCATGGTGTCGTCCTTCGGTTGGTTGAACCCCCGCCAAATCAGACAGGTGCAGTCCTTTATGCGCGCAGCATAGCAGCCTGCAAGACAGTTTTCATCCCTACCCAGCCGAAGCCCCGAATGCCTCGAAAGTCAGCAGCGTGTAGGTTTCGCGGATGTGCGGGATAGGGTGGATCTGCCGCTCGATGAGCCGACCCACGCCGTCCACGTCGTCCACGTACAGCTTGACCAACAGGTCGTACTGCCCGCTGATGCTATAGGCCTCCGAGAAACTTTCGATCTCGGCGATGCAGTTGGCCACCTCGGTCACGTGGCCCGGGTCAGTCTTCAGCATGACGAAAACAGCTCGCATGGGTGCAGTCTACTCCGCTTCGCGCTACGCGGGATCTGGCCAATGCGACAATCCGATGCGGTTGCCCTCGGGATCCCTGCAGTAGATGGTGAAGGCGGTTTGATCGTAGACGGCCACGCCCGCCTTGGTCAGGCGATCAATCCACGCCTGGCGCTCGGCGCGCTCGATGCGCAGGGCGAGCAGATGCAAGCCCGGACCTTCCGCGGCTAGCGGCTCGTGATCGCTCGACCACTTCTCCAGCGCCAAGAACGCGCCTGCTCCCAGGTCGAGCCAGAGCGAACGTTCGCCATGGCCGTCCGGTGCAGGCCAGCGCCGCACAACCACAAGGCCCAACGTCTGCACAAAAAATCGCTCGGCGCGCGCCAGATCCAGGACCTTGATGGCAACATGGTGCACGGCGGTGGGACGGGACATGCCAGGCACTCTATACGAAGAATCGCTCGTGCTCCGAGTCACCGAGTCCGCTACAACCAAGGCTTCAACATACGGTTCGGCAGGGACAAACAAAGAGATGGCCCTTGCCGACCGGTTCGCGACTCTTCGCTTAGTATGGATACCCAAATGCACACGCTGTCGATAGCCGTCTTTTCGGCGCTTTCGCTCACCCTGGCCTGCGCCAGTGATGTCAAAGTTGCCCCAGTTGACCCCTGGATAGTCCCTGAGGACGCCGGGACAGCGCCCGCGGACTCGCCCGTGTCCATCCATGGGCAACTCAAGGTCGTCGGAACCCAACTCCAGGATCAGACGGGGGCGCCCATCCAGCTCAAGGGTGTCAGCAGCATGTGGCTCAACTGGGAGAGCAGGCCCTTTGCCGAGAGCGAGCCGGCACTCGCTTTCATGCGCGACAACTGGAAGCTGTCGGTGATTCGCGCTTCCATGGGCACCGATGCAGATGCTGGCTACTTGAGCGATCCCAGGGACATGCAGGACAGGGTCGACCAGGTCGTTCAGCACGCGATCGAGCTCGGTGTCTACGTGCTGGTCGACTGGCACACCGAAGTAGCCGTGAATCAGCAAGCCGAGGCGGTCGCTTTCTTCACCGCCATGGCGCAAAAGTACGGCGCCTACCCCAACGTCATCTGGGAGCCCTACAACGAACCGCACGGGTACACCTGGGCGCAGATCAAGGCCTACCATGAGGCCGTGGTTGCGGCGATCCGCGGCGCGGATCCGGACAACTTGATCGTGCTCGGCACGCCCAACTACTCACAAGACGTCGACAATGCTGCCTTGGACCCGGTGGCCGGGACCAATCTGCTCTACACGCTTCACTTCTACTCGTGTTCCCACCAGCAGTGGCTGCGCGATAAGGGCAACGTCGCCATCGCCGCCGGGCTTCCTCTCTTCATAACCGAGTTCGGCGCGACCTACGCCGACGGAGGTCTGGTCAGCGCAGGCCACAACTACGTTTGCGAAGACGATGCCAACCTTTGGTTCGCGTGGATGGCGCAGAACAACATCAGCGGCGTGGCCTGGAAGCTCGAGCATTGCACCGACTCGAGTTGCATCCTGGCCGCCGGTGCCCCGGTCGCCGGCCCATGGCCCGATGACATACTCAGCACCGACGCGGGAGGTGCGCTCTCGGCTGCGGGAACGGGAATTCAGGGCGGGCACGGTCTCTTCGTCGTGAATTGGCTTCGCCAGTAGCCCGCTCAGGCAAGAAAAATAGACGCCACGTGTTGACTTCCTGCCGCCAGTGGCGTTGAAATAGTGGGTTGTGACCCTTGCCTTGCAGCCCCCAAGGATCGTTGGTACTCCAAGGCTGCCTCTCACCTAAGGACAGCAGCTCATGAATGCAGGAAACTCAGGTGCGGTAGTCAGGAGCGCAAGCCTTTCTGCGCTCGCAGTGGCCGCGGTGTGCGCCACCGCTTCCAGTGTCTACGCTCAACCGCTCTACGAACAACAGCCCGGAGCGGGCGATCAACAGCAACAGCCTGCCTATCCGCCACCGCCTGTCGATCAGCAGCAACAGCCTGGCTATCCACCGCAACAGCCTGCCTATCCGCCGCCTGGCTATCCACCGCAACAGCCTGCCTATCCGCCGCCTGGCTATCCACCGCAACAGCCTGCCTATCCGCCGCCTGGCTATCCACCGCAACAGCCTGGCTATCCACCGCCAGCGCCCGAATATGCGCCGCCTGGTCCCTATCAACCGCCTGCTCAGTATCCGCCGGCTTCCAACTACGGCACCGGCAACCAACCATCCTACTACAACGCTCCGCCGCCGATCCTGCCCGACCGCCAGCGTGGTTTGCTGATCATGCCCTACTTCGGCGGCAACGCATTTTGGGGCGGCTCAGACGGGGGCCCTAAATTGTCTGTCGGGGCACATTTCGGCGGGATGGCTGGTCTTCGCTTTGGTCGCATAGAAAGCAGGAGCGGCACGAACTATGTGTTTTCTACCAACAGCGAGTTCTCCATAGATTGGTGCAACCCAAGCGATGTTCCGTCGGCCGATACCAACATGCTGGAGATGCAGATGATCTTTGCGTTCAGCCCGCTAATGCACATCATTCTGCCCAGCTCTTCCAACATTGAACTGATCGTGGGTCCCAAGCTTGGATACTGGGTCAGGACGATTCAGTATGACTATGCCTCCACATCTTCCTACCCATACGGCAGCACGAACGAATCGTACTCAAATTCCACGGTAGGCTTTGTACTCGGTTTCAATTTGGGCGCCTTCTATGGCATGGGCGAGAACTTCGCCCTGGGCGCGCTGCTCAACCTCGACCTGCGCCTGCCTGGCTCGTGCACCACGGGAACGGGCGACACCAGCAGCGACACCTACGGTGACACCTGTCCCGCCGGCTCCTCCGTGAAGGCTCTCACTTTCAGCCTGGCGGCGCTCTTCTAGTATCGCGGGCGGCGTTGGCTGAAGATCTCTCACGATGAGGGAGAGCCTGCCGGCAGGATTGCGAGCATGTTGCTGCCGTGCCGTTGTTGGTCTGTTGCTGTTGCTTGCGCCTGCGACTGTCGCCCAAGAAATAGCTCCGCCCGAGTCGCACCCAAGAGGTTCGTTGCCGGCTGCTGCCGCGGCGCCCGCACTGGATATGCAGCCTGCGCCAGCGAGCCCCGGTTTGAGCGCGCCGGCCCCGCCACCTGAGCCGGCGCCTCAGTGGTTCACCTGGCGCTCGGCTGCACTCTTCGCCGGCGGCGCCGTCACCGCCCTGGCGGCGCACGAATCCTGCCACCTGCTCGCCAACCTGGCCATGGGCAACGTTCCCAGCTTCCAGTCAGTGACCTTCCTGGGGTTCATTCCCTACTTTGCCATCGTCCCGTCGATTCGCTGCCGTGGCGGTGACTGCAAGAAGAGCGACGGCGAGTCCTTTGGAGCAGGCCGACCCGGGCTGTACACCATCGTGTCAGCGGGGATCCAGTGTCAGCACTACGAAGACGAGGTCATCCTGACCCAGCGGCCAGGACTGCGCATGGACAGCGCGCCCTTTCGCAAGGGCATGCTGGCTTTCAACACGCTGTTGTCTATCGGCTATGTGCTTGCCAACTGGACGGGCGTGGAACCGGTTGACGGCGACATTCGCGGCATCTATCGCGACGGCGGAGCCCCGCGCCTCTTGCTCAGCTCGATGGTATTCGGAATCGCCGCCGTGGACATCGCCCGCTATTACTATCCCCGCGCCCGCTGGCTGGCCTGGCTCAATCGCGTGGCCAAGCTCAGCGTGACCGGCATCGCCTTCGCAATGTAGCTAGCGAGCTGTTTCACCACAGAGAGCACAGAGGACACAGAGGTCGGAGAAGAAGGAAGGGGTTCGGATCGGACAGGATCCAACCCTTTCCGATCCGGCTCTGTGACCTCTGTGCTCTCTGTGGTGAAACAGCTCGTTTCCGGCCGTCAGCAAATTCGCGGGAGCAATTCGCCTTCGGGCTCGGACAGCAAGCGCCGGCCAAAGCCTGTGTCGAGGATCACGGAACCGGGGCGTTCGGCCACGCAGGTACCGACGATGGCGGCGTCGCGACCCAGGACGTGGGCCTGCAAGGCGCACAGCACGCGTTCGGCGGCCTCAGCGCGCACGCCGATCACCGCCTTGCCTTCGTTGGCCACATGCAAGGGATCGATGCCCAGAAGTTCACTGGCCGCGCGCACCTCGGGTCGCACTGGCACGCGCGCCTCGTCGAGCACGATGCCAACCTGGGCCTTGCCGGCCATCTCGTGCAGAGCGCTCGCCAAACCACCGCGGGTGGGATCCTTCATTGCGCTGATGCAGTCGCCGCCTGCGGCCAGCGCCGCGCGCACCAAGCCGTTGAGTGGCGCCACGTCGGACACCAGCGCGCCTTCGAGCTGCAACTTGTGCCGCGCAGCCATGACCGCGAAGCCGTGGTCGCCCACACTTCCGGTGACGATGATGCGATCTCCGCATCGCAGTCCGGAATCGGGCACCACCCGGCTAGCAAAGGCCACGCCCGCGGTGTTGAGCACGAGGCCGTCCAGTTCGCCCTTGCCCATGACCTTGGTGTCGCCGGTCACTATCGCGGCGCCCGCTTCGGCGCATGTGGCGCGCATCGAATCGCGGATGCGTTCCAGATCCGCCATGGCAAAGCCAGCCTCTATGATCACGGCGCAAGTAAGGCCCAATGGCTCGGTCGCGCCCATCATCGCCAAGTCATTTATGGTGCCGCAAATTGCCAGCCGGCCGATGTCGCCGCCGGGGAAAAACAGCGGCTTGATGACATAGGAGTCGGTGGTCAGCACCAAAAAGCGATCGCCCACCGGAATCGCCGCGCCGTCGTCCATGGCGGCAAGGCCCGCGCCGGCCTCGCCCAGTCCCGCAACAAACACGCGTTCAATAAGCGCGCGCATGGCCGGCCCGCCCGCGCCGTGTTTCTGCGCAACTGTGTCGCCGAGCTTGCTCATGTCTTGCCGCCCAGGTCCGGGCGGCCTCCATACTGATACCAAATCTTGCACGTGCCTTCGCTGGACACCATGCACGCGCCCACGGGTGAATCCGGCAGGCACTCTCGGCCAAAAAGCGGGCAATCCGTGGGCTCGACCAGTCCCACCATGATCTTGCCGCACAGACAGCGTCGCGACAGTTCGGACTGTGCCGCTTGCTTCAATCCCGACACGTCGATGCGGAAACGCCGCCGGGCATCCAGTGCCGCCCACTCCTCGCGTAGTTGCAGATTGCCTTCTGGGATCACGCCAATGCCGCGCCAGGGACCATCGACCGCTTTGAACACCTTCCACAGCGACTCCTGCGCGCGCCGATTTCCGTCGCGGGTCACACAGCGCGGATAGGCGTTGGCCGCACCGTACTCGCCGTCGTGGATCATTTCCAGCAGCTTGACCAGCGCAGCCAGGATGTCGAGCGGCTCGAAGCCCGCCACCACCACCGGCGTGCGATGGCGGCGAGCGAAGTCCTCGAACAATCCGTAGCCGGTGATCACCGCCGCATGGCCGGCAGCCAGGAAGCCCTCGACGCGCGCCTCGGGCAAGCGCGCCACGGCTTCCATGGCCGGGGGAACGTACTTGTGAGCCGACAGCACGGAAAAGTTCGCGGGTGGCTGGGCCAACAGGATCGCGGCCGTGGCCACCGCTGTGGTCTCGAAGCCCGACGCAAAGAATACCAGGGGCTGATCGCTGGCGCGCGCCAGCTCCACCGCCTGGGTCGCGCTGTACACGACCTCGACATGGGCGCCCTCGGCCTGCGCATCAGCCAGCGATTTCGAGCTTCCCGGCAGCCTGACCATGTCGCCGTAGGTGGCGATGCGCACGCCTCGCAGAGCCAACGCCACACCCTCGTCGACTTCGCACAGATCGGTCACGCACACCGGACAGCCGGGGCCCATTATCACGCGCAGGGCGGGCGGAAGGCCGGCGCGCAAGCCAAAACGCGCGATGGCCTGCTCGTGCGTGCCACACACGTGCATGAGGGTGACCGGCGAGCGGCCGAGCGACGACACCCGGCGCGCGAGCGCTGAAGTCAATTCCCGCGCACGTCGGGGATCGCGGAACTTCAGCTCGCCCACGCCGCCGGGCTCTGCGCTCACTTCTTGCCTTCCCGGGTGGCCGCCAGCTCGGCGCGCAAGTCGGCCGCCAGGAGATCCTGATCGTCCCCCGCCGCGGCTAGTTCCGCGAACAGCTTGAGCGTCTCCTCGACCTCGGACTCGGGAATGCGACGAATGGCGAAGCCTACATGGTTGAGCACGTAGTCGCCGGGCACCACTGGCTCGTCCACTACATCAAGGCGCACTAATCGCCGCACACCAAAGAAGTCGACGGTGGCTTCCATGCCGTCTATTCCGATCACCTTCCCAGGAATGCCCAGACACATGCTGAAGTCATAGCAGGTCGGCCGCAAGCACGGCAACCACTCAGGCTGGCGAGCAAAGGCGCACCTCGCCCCGGCGAGGCCTGTTCGCCGCAGCCTGCCGCGATCACGGAAGGGTCGCGCACGCAAAGCCCCGCACCCAGGCACGAAGCCGTTGCGAAATCGCGGCGCGCTTCAGCGCTTGAGCGAATGGGCCAGCTTGATCGCCGCGGGCAGGCCCTTCTCGTGCGCCAGTGCTTTCACGCGGGAATGGTCGGCAGGCCTCAACCCGCGCAAAGCTCCGAGATACTGGCCCTGCAGCTTGCGCGCCCGGGCCAGCTCTGGAGTCACCCTGACCTGGCGACGCGCCGGCCGGCCGACGCGAGCAGGGCGGCCCACCGACCGACGCGGCGCCGCCACAGACGCGGCTGACGTGCCGAGTGCAGACGCGACCACGCCTTGCAGTCGCCGTGCGATGTCCGCTTCAATGGATGCAATCAAGCGGCCCGCAAAATCGTTTACCAGGGATTCCACTTCAGGAGAGATGTTGGTCATCGTGCGCGCAGTATATCCCAAATTGCCTTTCTTGCGCCACTACGACCGCAGGTCGCCCCTGCGGTGTAACTACGGACGAACTGATCGGACTTGGTGTAATGTCGAGCACAGTGAAGAATGGGCTCGCTGAGACGGAACAAGGCCGCCAGCAAAGGACATACTCCATGACAGCAACAATGCGCAAACTCGGGAATACCGGTCTAGAGATCCCGCCCATTGTCTTCGGCACAAGTGCGCTGGGGAATCTCTACCAGTCCCATTCGGACGAGCTAAAGCTGGCCATCCTGCGCGAGATGGTGGAAAGCACGGACCAGCCCGTGGTGCTGGACTCCGCCGGCAAGTACGGTGCCGGTCTGGCCCTGGAGGTGATTGGCAATGGGTTGCGCACTCTTGGCGTTCCACCTGAGAAGGTCATCATCAGCAACAAGTTGGCATGGCTGCGCACGCCTCTGCGGGGTCCTGAGCCGACCTTCGAAACCGGAGTCTGGTTTGGCCTCAAGCACGACGCCGAGCAGGCGATCAGCTACCAGGGCATTCTCCGTTGCTGGGAGCAAGGCTGCGAACTACTGGGCGCTCCCTATCGACCGCGCCTGATTTCCGTGCATGATCCCGACGAGTTTCTCAATTCTGCTGCAGGGCCCGCTCAACGCCAGCGCGCCCTGCGAGATGTGGTGGGCGCCTACCGAGCCCTGCACGAATTGAAGCAGAAGGGGCAAGTCGGCCCCATCGGCGTCGGCGCAAAGGACTGGAAAGTCGTGCGCGAATTGGCCGACCTGGTGGAACTGGACTGGGTAATGATGGCCTGCTCACTAACGGTGTTCCACCATCCACCCGAAGTGGTCGCGCTGATTGCGTCTCTGTGCGAACGGGGCATTGGCATTGTCAATTCCGCGGTTTTTCACGCGGGCTTTCTTACGGGCGGAAAATTCTTCGACTATCGCGAGCTGCACGAGAATGACCCAGCGGACCGGCCGCTATTTGCCTGGCGGGAAAAGTTCCACGCCCTTTGCCGCAAATTCGACATCTTTCCTGCCGCCGCTTGCGTGAGCTTTGCCATTTCCCCACCAGGTGTCGCTGCCATCGCGCTCAACACCAGCCGGCCCGAACAAGTGCAACGAAATCGCGACTTGTCCAATGCCGACATTCCGGCGGCGTTCTGGACCGCAATGAAGGACGCGCGGCTCATCAGTCCCGCCTACCCATATCTGGGATAGCGAACTGCCTCGGGGCGCTGGCTTTTGCGCTGCTCTGATTGCGGCCGGTCGCCTACGGATTTTCGAGAACGCGCAGGGTCCAGAAATCGTCGGCGAGATCGCGACTGTCGAGATAGGCGTAGGGCATGGTGAAATAGCCCTGCACTCCCCAGTCATTGCCCCAGGAATTGCGCACCAGGAAGCGCTTGCTGGCATCGTCGTACCCCACAGCCATCACGGCATGTCCGCCCAGTGACTTCTCGCTGGGTTTCGGCAGATTGAGCTTGCCCGTCTTGGCCACAGTCGCCGACTCGAAGGCTTCGTACACGGTGAAGCCGAAGACGAAGGGATAGCCCTCGGCCAGGCACGCCCGCATGTCCTGCAGCGAGAGAATGCGGTGATACGATTGCACCTGGTGCGTGAGCGCCTGCTGGTAGCAGGCGGCCGACGGCTTCACCGCGAACTTGGCGATGTCGTAGCTCCATTTCTTCTCAGCGCACACGCCTTGTTTGACGAGCGTCTTGACCCCGTCGCGGATCATGGCGCCGGCGTCCTCACTGACCGTTCCTTCCATTGCCCGTTCGTTGTAGTAGATGAATAGGCGACTCAGATCAGTCACCGTCTTACCTGCCTTTCTCTCCAGAAACTCCAGGTTGCCCACCAGCGCATTGGCCGTGCAACTGCCCAACTGGCCCTGGTTTTCCACTGGGGAACAGGTCGCGCGCAGGTCCACTGCTGGCGGCAGCTTGCGCGGCGGTGCGGCGATGGCCGAATATAGTTGGTCGCGGTGATCCGGACGGTCCGGCACCCATCCATACCAGGCATTGATCGTGTTGCGCTTCTCCATTTCCGTCCCTTTCTCTCGGTTTGATCTGTTCGATCGAGCGAAGTCGCCAGTGAATTCCGGCGAACATCGGCCCAAGCCACAGGCGCGCAAGACGTGCAACTTCAGTTTGCGCCCGAGTTCGCAAATTATCCCAACCCGCCAGAGTTGGCAAACGCCCCCACCAAAAGACTAGGCTATGCCCACGACGGCACCCACCGCAAGATCGGGCTTGTCTTCCCCTGGGTATGGGGCAGATGCCATTCGGGGAAGGAAAAGTGGCGCTCAAAACGACTATGCACCGACGGCAAGAAGAATCGTGAGCCCAGAGGTTCAGGTGGCGCTCAGTCGCCGCCCGTGCAAACGTCTACGGAGCCGACGTGGCATCCGCTCAAATCGACGGTCCCGCCGGTGAGCGAGAGCCGCTCCCCCTTCCTGCTCGACGTTCCGGATTGGCTGAGCAAATCTGGGTATGGGGGGATAGTTTGGGTGTGTAGGTTGATGTAGTCCACAGAACATCCATATATCGGACATTTTGCAGATGCGATTCGGTGAAGGCAAAATGGCGCTCAAAACTACTATGCACTGCCTTCGCTTGAACGGAAGCCGACGTCACAGTAGCCTGCCTGCATGAAGCGCGCGCTGTCTGGCGTCGGTCTGGGACTGAGCCTTGTCTCGCTGAGCCTGGCGCCTGCGCGTGCTCAGGACAGCACGATTCCCACCGACGGTCTCGAACTTTGGGTGAAGGCCGACGGTCCGATGACGGTGAGCAATGGCCAAGTCACCCAGTGGACCGACCTGAGCGCCAAGGGCAACAACGCCATTCACGATGCTTTCGGTCAGGCTACGCCAATCGTAGCCACCGCCAATGGCCAGCCGACGATGCGCTTCAGCGGCGTGTATACCGGGTTTCACTTCACCCAGATCGCCACGATTCGGACGGTTTTTGCTGTCTTGTCCAAGGTCTCGTCGTCCTGCTTGCCCACCCTGCCCAACTATGGGACGTCGGCGAAATTCTGGATTGGCGGAAACGCCCTGCCGACGTTCTTCCACCCGCAACACGGCTGCTGCATCTACAACACCAACCTGAGCGAGGTTTCCCCGTATCTGGTCAACGGAAAGACCTATCTGAACGGAAAGTCCGTCGACGGAAGGGTGACCCAGTTTCCCCTCGACCAGCTCGGCTTGCTGTCCATCGTGTCCACGGCCAACGTCTCCGCCGACACGATAGCCAGAGATCGCAATTTCCAGGATCGTTCCTGGCAGGGCGACATTTCCGAGCTGATCATTTACAGCAAGCCATTGGACGATGCGACCAGGGTGAGCATCGAGAGCACCCTGGCCAACAAGTACGCCATTACGATGGCAGGTGGTGGCGCCTCAGATGGTGGAATGGTTGATGCTGCCGCGGGCGGGACGGGTGGTTCCGGCGGCGCAGGCGGCGCCGCTGGCGTCGTCGATGCGGCTGCTGATCGGGTCGGGGCCGGCGGCGGTGCCGGGACAGGTGGCGAAATCGGGACCGGTGGCGGGACCGGGACCGGGGCCGAGGCTGGAGCCGGGACCGAGGCTGGAACCGGTGTTGGGACCGGCGGCGGTGCCGGGGCCGGCGGCGGGGCTGGCGGCTCGGGCGGTGCGGCTGCGGGCGGCACCAGTGCCGCGGCTGGAACCAGCGCTGGCACGGGAGGCGCGTTGGGCGGCGGCACAGGCGTCACAGCCAGCGCGGGCGGAAGCAACGCTACGGGCGGCGTCATCAGCACCAGCAAGGCGACTGGCGGCGCTCCGACGAACGGGGCCACCGGCGGCACCCGGACCGACGGCAGCATCAGCCATGCGACCGCATCGAGCGGCTGCTCCTGCAGCGTCGGCCAGAGCGGCGACGGCCGCCTCTTTGGCCTATCCATTCTCCTGGTGATGGCGTCGCTGCTGCGGCCGCGCCGTCGACAGGCGCGACGGCCGCGTGTCGTGGGCTCGGATCATCGCTCAAGCGTGAGATCCTACCACGCACAGAGCTGCTCGCGGATCCCGGAATAGTCGCCGACCTGCGCACCCGCGTGCCTCACGCTTCGCCCAGTATGAAGCAGACGGACCTGTGCGAAACGAGCTGTTTCCCCCGACAGCGATATCAGCCCATCGGCCAATTTGACTGGACTCACGACACTCATCGCGAACGGGAACGCGATCGGCGACGTTCGCCACTTGGCTAGCTTGTCGCAACTGACAACACTCTACCTGGGCGCCAATCAAATCACCGCAGATCGGCAACACCAGTTGCGACATCTACTGAGGATGCAAGAGCCTGATCGGTCAGTCTTCCTCGATTTGCTGTCCCAAAAACACGCCAACACTCATCTGCGCTATCTGGTCGCGCTGGGCCTCCAGCATGTCCAGGTGGCCATCCTCGTCCTTGATGATCGACTCCAACAGCTCCCGCGTGGGGGCATCCTGCACCTCCATGGCTACCGGGATGGCCGCGTTGTAGCCGCGGATGGCCGTCATTTCGGCGGCGATGTCGTTCTCGACGATCTTGGGCACGTCGGCCCCGATGTGCAGGGCGTTCAGCTTGCTCACGACCGGCAGGCCTTCCAGGAATACGATTCGCGCGATCAGTTTCTCGGCGTGCTTCATTTCTTGGAAGGCGCGCTTTTCAATCAGTTTGTGCAGCCGTTGGTAGCCCCAGTTGGCACAAAGCTCGGAGTGGACCATGTACTGGTTGATGGCGGTGAGCTCGTCGGCGAGTAGCTGGTTGAGAACTTCGATCAGTTTCTGATTGCCCTTCATCTTGGCACCTCAGACCTTAGATGCATGGACGCAGGGAGCTGTGGCAGGCTTTCCAATAGCATCATGGCGCGAGCTAGCGCCGCGATAACAGGGCAAACCCGTTCGATTCCGTCTCGATGCGGGTCTGCTGCCAAAAGTGTGGTAGGCGCGCGGTTGGTACGATCAAATATTGAACGCGCAGTGCGTTTAGTCGCTGTGTCAGTTCCGCGGGACTAGACAATGGGTCATGCTCGCGGTGACGTGGGTCGTGTCGCAACAGCGGCGCGGAATCAAAGGGACGCGCGAACCCGGCCTGAACCGCGAAGAAGCCATAGTCTTCAGTGTAGATCGCTAGGCGCTGCCCTGCTGGGACAAGAGCGGCCGCCAACTGGCCGATCACTATCTCACGAGAGCGATCGACGAACGAGTCCGACTTGGTAATTCGTGGACGAGCGATGAGTGTCGTTGCGACTATGGCGGCGAAAACGCCGACTGGCAGAACGAGGCGTATGGGCGAGCGCCAAACGTTTCGCAAGAGACGATCGAGCAGTTCACCCACCAGCAGCGCCATGGCAAGCCATGCCAGGAGCAAAGTCCGATCTTCGTGATGGGTCGCCGCGCCGTCGAGCAAATCGCCGACGATCAAGAATGACACGAGAGCGCCAATGGCGAGACACATTCTCGCCCAAGCTCGCCCGCGCAGGCCTGTGCGACCGTGGACCCAAAGCACGGTGGACAGCAAGAAGAGCGCCAACAACGTCAGTTCTGGCTCTCCGGTGAAGAGTGCCAGGGGCTGCTGAAGGAGGCACAAGCCGACATTCATCGATTCGCCACCCAGCGCTCGGCGGTAGGCGGCTACGCGTGTGACGAAGAAAAAGGCATCGTGGTGATGGACGAAACCATGGAACAGCCAAGCGGTGGCTCCCAGGGACGCGATGATGGCGGAGCTCACCAACCAACGACGCCGTTGTGGCTGCCGAATCGCATCGAGTGTCGCGCATATAGAAACCACGCAGGCAATCGGCCAGGCTTCATAGCGGCAGAGTGTGGCCAAGCAGGCGGCGAGCGCGCCTGCGGCGCGTATTCGATCATGTTTCGAGCTGAGCGTGGCGCTGGCCAAGAGGGCAAGTACGGCCGTCGCATACTCGGGCACCATCGCAGC
>Ga0265316_10002443_pt1 | contig 19302 bp, 12 predicted proteins | sample 4522metaG_FD_202092 | JGI IMG/M metagenome (GOLD analysis project Ga0265316, IMG submission 202092) | Rhizosphere microbial communities from Carex aquatilis grown in University of Washington, Seatle, WA, United States - 4-5-22 metaG | ecosystem: Host-associated > Plants > Roots > Rhizosphere >... | reverse complement strand
CCATGCCCGTGAAGTGCCGCATTTCGGACATGTTCCAAGCGACGAGCAGCAAAAGCGCCGCCAACGACGCCATCGGTACGTAGGCGACGAGGGGAGCGAGCACGAGAATCGCCAATAGGACCACGAGCGAATGCGTCGCGCAGGCGATCGGCGAACGCGCGCCCGCGCGGATGTTCGTCGCCGTGCGCGCGAGGGCACCGGTCGCTGCGATCCCTCCGAACATCGGGGCGACGATGTTGCCGATGCCGAGCGCGACCAGCTCCGAGTTGGGGTCGTGTTTGGTCCCTGTCATGCCGTCGGCGATTACCGCGGAGAGCAGACTCTCGATGGCTCCGAGTATCGCGATGGCGAACGCCGACGGGAAGAGATCGCGCACGAGCGCGAACGAGAACGAGCCGCCCCAGGGGAGTGCCGGCGTGGGCACGACGGGCGGAATTCCCGCCACGTCCACCCCGCCGACCATGGTGTGAAATCGGCTCCCGATGGTCGCGACCGAAATCGCCGGAGCCAGGCGGTGCGCGAGCGTGGCGGCGACGGAAACCAGCACGATGGCGACGAGGGGTGCGGGGACGCGCTTCGTGAGGCGCGGCACCGTCAGGAGAAGCGCAAGGGTCGCGGCGGCGACCGCGACTTCTTGGAGGTTCGCCGAGCCTTTCGCCTGCCAAAGCGCCGCGACCTTCTCGACATAGTGGTCGGGCATCGGGCCGACGGAGAGCCCGAACACGTCCTTGATTTGCAGCGTGGCGATGACCGTGGCGATCCCCGTCGTGAAGCCCGTCGTCACGGGATACGGGATGAATCGAATCAGGCTGCCGAGCCGAAACGCGCCCATCGCGACCAGGAGCACGCCGGCCATGAGCCCGGCGGTCAGCAGGCCGCCCAGACCGTAGCGCGACACGATGGGGGCCAGGATCACGACGAACGCCGCGGTGGGACCGGTTACTTGGAACTTGCACCCTCCCAAGAGTGAGACCGAGAAGCCGGCGAAGATGGCGGTGTAAAGGCCGTGTTGCGGCGGTGCGCCCACGGCGATCGCAAGCGCCATCGAAAGCGGGAGCGCCACGATCCCGACCACGACTCCGGCGAGAACGTCCGCTCGAAAGTCCCGTGCGCTATACCCTTTGCGTAGTGCGCGCCGCAGGGCGTAGGCGATCGGAAAGCCGCTCCAGCCCGCGGGGACTCCCCCCGTGGGTGCGGTCGCCGCGAGGTCTTTCGGGTCCTTTTCAGCCGTGTTGCCCATCGACCGTCGCGCGAGCCCCATCCGAGAATGTCCCATCCTGGGGACGGCTTACGCAATAGGATTCGGGGCAGCGGCGCGAGGATGTCACTCCGCGTGCGCTGGGTGTTCGACGTCGCCGACCGCGGCCCCTTGGACGGCGATGCTCGGGTGCTCCTCTGCTCCTTTGCGGCGGGAGAGTCGCTCGACCGCGACGAATAGGGCGGGAATGAAGAAAATGCCGAGCAGCGTCGCCGCCAACATGCCGGAGATGACCGCCGTGCCGAGCATCCGGCGCGCGGCGGCACCCGCGCCCGTGGCGATCCACAGCGGAATGCAACCGGCGATGAATGCGAAGGACGTCATGAGGATGGGCCGAAGCCGCAGCCTCGCGCCCTCCAGCGCGGCTTCCACGATCGGCCGGCCGGCCTCCAGCCGGTCCTTCGCGAACTCGACGATCAGAATCGCGTTTTTTGCCGTGAGTCCTACGAGCATCACGAGGCCGATCTGCGCGTAGACGTTGTTGTCGAACTTGCGTGAGAGAAGCCCCACATACGCGCCGAGGACCGCGACCGGCGTGCTCAAGAGCACGCTGAACGGCAAAGACCAGCTCTCGTAGAGCGCCGCGAGGATCAAGAATACGAAGACGAGCGACAGCCCGAGCACCCGCGCCGTCCCGCCCGCCGAGATCTTCTCCTGGTACGAGAGGGCGTTGAACGCGTAGCCCATGTCGGCCGGCAGCGTCTTCGCGGCGACCGACTCGAGCGCCTCGAGCGCTTGCCCGGAGCTGTATCCGGGCGCGGGGACGCCCTGAATTTCGACCGCGCGATAGAGATTGAAGCGCACCGTATACTCGGGTCCCGTCGTCGTCCTGACGCGGACGAACGAAGACAGGGGGACCATGTCCCCTTTGCCGTTTCGAACGTAGAACTGACCGACGTCCTCGGCTTTGGTCCGATACGCGGGCTCGGCTTGCAGGAAGACCCGCCACTGGCGCCCGAAGCGGGTGAAGTCGTTCAGGTACGTGCCTCCGAGAAACGTCTGCAGAGCCGCGTAGACGTCGCCGATGGCGACGCCCTCCTTCAAGACCTTGTCCTTGTCGACGTCGGCAAAGAGCTGAGGAACGGACGGAGAAAAAATCGGTCTGAGGCCCGCGAGCTCCGGGCGAGTCTTCGCTTCCGCCAAGAAGCGGCCGACGTTCTGGGCGAGGTACTCGTACGGCGACCCGCCGCGATCCTGGAGCATCATGCTAAAGCCGCCGGTCGCGCTGATGCCGGGGATGGAAGGCGGCCCGACGGCGAATACCCGCGCCTCGGGAATGGCCGCGAACTTGCCGTTGAGGGAGGCCACGATGGCGCTCGAGGCGAGCTCCGGCGACTTGCGTTCATCCCACGGCTTGAGCCCGATGAACCCGGTGCCGAGGTAGCTGGCCGCGGTTCGCGTGAAGAAGCTGAACCCCGCGATGCCGTTGTACGTGCGGATGCCCGGTTGCTTCGCGATGATGTCCGATATCTTCTCGTAGACGGCCTTCGTGCGCTGGAGGGAAGCGCCGTCGGGGAGCTGTACCCCGATGATCGCGTAGCCCTGGTCCTCGTCCGGGACGAAGCCTGCGGGAATCCGTTGGCCGACGACGGCCGTAGCGCCCACGACGCCGGCCAAGAGCGCCAAGGGGATGATGAGCTTGCGGACGAGCAGGCGGTTGACCGACACGTACCCATCGGTGGTCTTTCCGAACCATCGATTGAATCCGCTTCCCAGCCCGCCGAAGACCCCTCGCACAGGCTTTCGCGGTCGCAGCAGCATCGCGCTGAGCGCCGGGCTCAGCGTGAGCGCGTTGAACGCCGAGATGAGCACGGAGACGGCGATCGTCAACGCAAACTGCTGGTAGAGGCGCCCGGTCACCCCGGGCATGAACGCGACCGGCACGAAGACCGCCGCGAGGATGAGCGCGATCGCGACGACCGGACCTTGCACCTCGGACATCGCGCGGAACGTGGCCTCGCGCGGCGCCATCCCTTCCTCGATGTGGTGCTCGACGGCTTCGACGACGACGATGGCGTCGTCGACGACCAGGCCGATCGCGAGAACCAGGCCGAAGAGCGACAGCGTGTTGACCGAGAATCCGAGGAATGGAAAGAGCGTGAACGTGCCGATGAGCGAGACGGGCACGGTCAGCAGCGGGATGAGCGTCGCCCGCCAGCTCTGCAGGAAAAGGAACACGACGAGCGCAACGAGGACGACGGCGACGACCAACGTCTCGACGATCTCGCGGATGCCCGCTTTGACCGGGGCCGTGGTGTCCAGCGAGATCTCGTACGCGACGCCGGGCGGGAATCGCTTGGCCAAATCGGCCATCGTCTTGCGGACGTTGTCGGCGACTTCGAGCGCGTTCGACCCCGGCGACTGGAATGCCGCGATGACCGCCGCCGGATTGCCGTTGAACGTGCCGTACTGTTGGTAGGTGAGCGCTCCGAGCTCGACGCGCGCCACGTCTTTGAGGCGCACGTTCGAACCGTCGGGATTCTCGCGCACGATGACGTTGGCGAACTCCTCGGGCTCGACGAGCCGGCCCTGGGCGCGGACCGTGAACGTCAGCTGCTGCCCCGCAGGCGCGGGTTCCGCACCGACCTGACCGGCCGGGTTGACCACGTTCTGCGCGCGTACGGCGTTTTGAAGGTCGTTGACGGTCAGACCCAGTCGAGCGAGCAAATCTGGTTTGATCCAGATCCGCATCGAATAGTCGGCGGCGCCGAGGTTTCGAATGTCGCCGATGCCCTTGATGCGAAGAAGAGCGTCGTTGATGTTGATGAGGGCGTAGTTGGCGAGGAAGGTCGGGTCGTACCGGCCGTCGGGCGAGTAAAGGGAGACGACGATGAGCGGGAAGGCGAGCGACTTCTTGATCGTGACGCCGAAGTTTTTCACGTCCTGCGGCAAGAAAGGCTGGGCCTGCGAGAATCGGTTGTTGACGAGGACGTTGTCGACGTCGATGTCGGTGCCGACGTCGAAGGTCACCGTCTGGTTCATCGACCCGTCGTTCGCGTTCGTCGACTGGATGTAGAGCATCCGGTCCACGCCGTTCATTTGCTGCTCGATGGGCGTTGCGACCGATTGTTCGATCGTGAGGGCGTCGGCGCCCGTATACGTCGTCGTCAGGTTGACCTGAGGCGGCAGGATCTGCGGAAACTGCGCGATCGGAAGGCCGAGGAGCGACACGGTTCCGATGAGCACCGTCAGAATGGCGATGACCATCGCCACGATGGGCCGCCTGATGAAAAACGAGGACATCTGGCAGCTTCCTCTCTTACTTGGCCGTCGCCGCCGGCGCGGCCGATGCGCTCGAGGACGCGGGCTCCGGAGCGGCTTTGGGAACGACCGCCACCCCGTCGGAGATCTTCTGGACCCCTTCGACGACGATGCGCTCGCCCTCGATGATGCCCTTGTCGATGACGCGCAAGCCCTGCACGCTCGGCCCGACGTCGACCCGGCGCAGCTGCACTTTGTTGTCGGCGCCGACGACACCGACCGAGTAGGTCCCCTGCACGGAGATGAGCGCTTTCTCCGGGACGACCAGCACGGCGCGGCCCGCCTCGGTTCGGCGGATGCGCACGTGCCCATATTGACCCGGGCGCAGATTGCCTTCGGGGTTGGGGACGAGCGCTTGGACCTGGATGGTCCCCGTGCTGGGGTCGATTTGGCGATTGGTCGTCACGATGACCCCGCGGTGCGGGTAGACGCTCCCGTCGGTGAGGCTGATCTCGATGCCCGAGTCGCCCGTCTCGGTCTTCGCGCCGGAGTCGAGGAGCGCGAACTGCCTTTTCGCCCAGGCGATGTCGCGTAGATCGAGCTGTTTGAAGCGATCGGGGTACTGGACGAAGTCGACTTCGCTCATCGGAAAGTTCACGCGGATGGGATCGATGAGAGAGACGGTCGTCAGCAGCGTCGGTCCATCCTGGCCGACGAGGTTCCCGATGCGGACGAGAGCGAGCCCGGCCACCCCGTCGATGGGCGATCGAATCTGCGTGTAGGAGAGGTTCAGGTCGGCCTGCTGGAGCTGCGCCTCGGCGGCTTGCACCTGTCCATCGGCGTCTGCGAAGTTGGCGGCGGCGTTGTCGACATCCTGCTGCGACACCATCCCCGTCTTCAAGAGCGATTGCTCTCGGTCGAGCTGCACGCGGTTGTGCGCCTGGTTGACTTTGGCCCGCACGACGGCGGCCCGCGCTGAGCTCTGCGCGGCCAGGTACTCGGTCGGTTCAATCGTGAAGAGCGCCTGGCCCGCTTTCACGAACGACCCGTCTTTGTAGCCCTGCGTGCGCAGAAACCCGCGGACGCGGGCGCGGATCTCGGCGTTGTCGTAGCCGTCGAGGGTACCGACGGCCTCGATGAACATCGGGACGTCGCGGCGCTCGGCAGCGGCGACGTACACGGTGGGCGGGGGAGGCGGGGGCGCCTTGCTCGACTTGTCGCAGGCCGCTTGGGCCGCAAAGAGAGCGAGGAGAATCCCGGGGACCGCGCGTGCGCGGGGCCCCGCGTTCCCGGCGGTGGGCGTGGACTTGGGGTTGGCGTTCAATAGACACACTCCGCATTGGTGAGCACGGCATTGGCGCGCGCCTGCCCGACCTGAAATTCCAAGAGCGCCAGGTTGATCTCCGCTTGTCTCAGAGCCTGCGCGGAGGTGACCAGATCGAGGCTGGTTCCGAGCCCCTGAGTGTAGCCGGCGCGCGTCCGCCGATCGATTCGTTCGGCAAGTTCCCGTTCCCGAGCGGCGACGTCGCGCGACGCGCGCAAGACGCCAACGGACCGCTCTGCTTGCGCCGACCCCACGATGGCCGCGACGCGCGTCGAAACGAGCGCCTGCCGGGCTTGCTCGACCGCGGCGAGGGCGTCGTGTCTCGCTCCTCCGCGAACTCCACCGTCGTAGATCGGCACGACGAGAACACCCTCGAGCGACCAAGTGGTCTGGGGGGCGAGCACCGTCTGCGTCGCGTAGTTGAGCTGGGACAGCAGGTTGAGGGAAGGCGCCCACTGGAGATTCGCGTCATGCACGGCCCGCTCGGCGATTTCGACCTGCAGCCGTCCCGCGCGCACGTCCGGCCGCTTCTCGATATTCTCGTTCAACCGGCAGGTGCGGGCGACCGCCGCTTCGAACTGCTCGAGGTCGAGGTCTCCCGGAGCCGCTATGGCGATGGGAGAGCCGAGCGCTTGCCCCAGCGCTTCGCGCGACTGGCGCAGGGCTTCGTCGCTCGTGATGATGAGCGCGCGCGCCGCCTCGACGTCCTGCTGGGCTCGGTCGACGTCGAGAGCCGTTCCCTGGCCGAGTTCGTGGCGCGTTTGGGTGAGGGCGAGCCGTTCGAGGGCGGCCCGCAGACCCACCCGATTGAGGTCCGCGACTCGGGACGCCGCCAGAGTCGCGAGCATCGCGGTGACGACCGCTGTGGCGATCGTGCGCCGCTTGTCTTCGAACGACATTCGAGCGACATCGACGTTGCGGGCCGCCGTCCCTTGCGCATAGAGGCTCCGCGGATTGAGGACGGACCAGGCGAGCGTCGCGCCGATGGCAAACACGTTGGGAGGGGGGGTGACGATAGGGGGGAACCCGGGAATGGTAAGTAGCTCGGTACTGAATTGATGCGTGTAGCTCCCTTGTCCTGTCAGCACCGGAAGTACGGCCGCGAGCGCGATCCGTTTTTGCGCTTCGGCGCGTGCCACGCTCTCGTAGCTCGAAACATAGTCCGGCGATTGCGCGCGAATGAGCGCGAGGGCCTCGTCCCACGAGGCGACTTGGCGTGGCGCTTCGGGCGGGGGAGCCAGCATGCCATCGGCGACGGGCGGTGCCGCGATCTCCGGAAGATCCTGGGGCGGCTCGGCGACCGCCGGCTCGACGATCGCCGAACGGGCAGCCACGACGGCGCAGAAGAGGGCGTGCCGCAACCGCGGCTTGCAAGACATCGGGATTGGCATCCTAGGGGGTGCGTTAGCCTGCGATGCCGCCCGAGGGAAGCCTGTTGCGCAAGCACGGAGCGGGGCCGGCGCCCCCGCCCGCCGGCCGCTCGCGTCACGCTCGATTCGAACGCGCCCCAAATGCCTCGATACGAGTTCCACGCCGCGCCTTGGGCGCGCAGCGAGGGGGTTTTGCTTCAGTCGTTTGCCGACATGTAGTGTTCGCGCAAGACCAAACCGTCTCCGGCGAACCGCATCGCGATGACCTCGGCGAAGTAGTCCTTGTACCGGTAGCGCAGGGAGGCGAGGCTTTGCGCTCCCTCGCGCGAGAGATGGGCCTCGTCGAAGGTCCCAGACGTCTGATGGGGAGCGCCGACCTCGGACACGAGCTTGCCCTGGACGTCGCGAGCCACCCGCGAGCTCGAGAGATGCATGCGCATCGTCGAGACGTCGACGAGTCGACCGCGGGTGTCGAACCCGAAGTAGAGCTCGCTCACCGGACCGTCCGAGTCGGAGAGACCGAGCGCCGTGGAAGGGACGTCCTTGCAGCGAAGCAGCCCCTCTCGAACCTCGTCGCACGCGACGTGGGTTCGGTCGGCCCAGGCCCGCGTCTCGGCGCGGGTCGTGCGATCGAGCTCGAACCCGAGCGCGGGCCGCGCGGGCGCCGCTTCGATGCCTCGCTCGGCGGCGATGGCGGCGCGGCGCGCCGGTTCGAGCTCGGCGAGCTTGGCGTGACCCACGGGGCAGCCGCCGACGCTCATCAGAAAGCCGCGCGCGAAGGGCATGTGGAGGACGCCCACGGCCGCGACGACGGCCGCAAGACCGCCCGCCGTGATGGCGAGGACTCGTTTTGTGCGCATGGCGGTTCTCCTCATTGCTCCGCCCCGGCGTCGCCCGGGAACGGCTCGGTGCCCGCGTCGGCGAGTGAACTGGTCACGATTTGCGACTTGGTCGCAATGAGCGCGCCAGCGAGCGTGTTGACGTCGGCGGACGAAACTCCCGCGCTGGCAAGCGTCTGACCGGCGATCATGACGAACGTGTCGAACGTGCCGCCAGAGATGAGAAGAGGCGCGTGGATCGACTGCATCGACCGGCAGGTGTACGACCCGGCGTCGCCGGTGAGCGTCGCGGGGTACGTCTCCGGGCCGCCCGCCGCGCTGCCGACGAGGTCCGTGAAGCACTCTTCGATCTGGTCGGCGGTCGGGTGTCCGTTGCCGGGCGCTCCTGCCTGGAAGAAGAAGTAGCTGGCGATGTCGGCGTTCTGCAGCTCCGCGGCGACGATCGCGTTGACTGCGCCGCGAATCCCTGCGTGCCCGCCCAGCCGTCCGTAGAGCGTCGACCCAGCGTCTGCCGGCCCTCCGTCGGAGGTGCCGGCTTCACCATCGCCGGTAGAGCCACCGTCGCCGGGAGTTCCTCCACCGTCGCCGGGGAATGGCTCGGTGCCCGCGTCGGCGAGTGAACTCGTGACGATTTGCGACTTGGTCGCAATGAGCGCGCCGGCGAGCGTGGTGACATCGGCGGACGAAACTCCCGCGCTGGTAAGCGTCTGACCGGCGATCATGATGAACGTGTCGAACGTGCCGCCGGAGATGAGGAGAGGCGCGTGGATGTCCTGCATCGAGCGGCACGTGTACGATCCAGCGTCGCCGGTCAGCGTCGCGGGGTACGTCTCGGGGCCGCCCGCTGCTGCGCCGACGAGGTCCGTGAAGCACTCTTCGATCTGATCGGCGGTCGGATGTCCGTTTCCGGGCGCGCCTTGCTGGAAGAAGAAGTAGCTGGCGATGTCGGCGTTCTGGAGCTCCGCGGCGACGATCGCGTTGACTGCGCCGCGAATCCCGGCGTGCCCGCCCAGCCGTCCGTAGAGCGTCGAACCTCCAGTCTCGGCGCTTCCGGTATCCGGGCCAACCGCGTCCGGCGCGCTCCCGTCGCTCTGGGGCGTCACGGTGCTGTCGGCGGTGCCCGAATCGGCTGCCGGCCCCGGGCTCGAGTCGTCGTTCGAGTCGCACCCCACGGCAAACGTGGGCGCGACCGCCAAGGTCAAGGCACCGAGGGCGCCCCTGACCAAGTCATTCGTTCTCGAAGTTAGTCCAGTCATCGTTTTGTCCCTTCCTACGCAAGACGCCGTTCGGAGCGTCCGGATCACTACGTTCGATGGCCGCGAACGGATCCTTGTGGGGGGAACGGCCGACCGAGGACGAATTCCACGAACGGCTGAAAACCCGCTCCGCCGAGGAATCTTTCGCCAAGGAGAGCCGCGCACTTATTCCCTCCACGAAAGCGGACGTCATTGTCCTCGGAAGGCGTGTCGGCACCGTCGGGGGTGGGCGGACTGGGCTAGAGCTCGGTGACAGAGGCCCGAGGGGGGGGACACGTCCGCCGTGTCCGGAGCGGCAAGTCCGCCGCCTGCCGGAAGACAAAGCGAGGAGGCCAACATGGCTGCAATCATGCCGTCTGTGCCGATGCACGAGCACGGTTCGGGGGCGCCGATCGAAGGCTCCGGAGGCTCGATGGGCTCTCGCGCGGTGCTCACGGAGCTCGGCCGATACTCGATCCTCGGCGAGCTCGCCTCGGGCGGAATGGCGACGGTGTACGTGGCTCGGGAGCGCGGCGCGGTCGGCTTCGAGCGCATCGTCGCGATCAAGTGCTGCCACGAACACCTTCGGGCGAACGAGTCATTCGTCTCGATGTTCCTCGAAGAGGGGCGGCTTGCGAAGAGGATCCGGCACCCCAATGTCGTGGCGACGCTCGACGTGAACGACGGGCCCGCCCTCTACCTGATCATGGAATATGTCGAGGGCGAGAGCTTGTCCGCCCTGGCCCGGCGCGCTGCTGGCCGGGGACTCCGGCTCCCCCTCGAAGTCACGCTCCGAATCATGATCGACGCCCTGGCGGGACTCCAGGCGGCCCACGACTGCTGCGGTGCGGACGGGTGGCCCCTCGGGCTCATTCATTGCGCAGTGTCGCCCCAAAACATTCTGGTCGGCATCGACGGGACGGCCCGGATCACCGATTTCGGAATCGCGAGGGCCGCGGCTCGCGTCGTGGAAGGGCGCGGTCTCGTCAAGGGCAAGCTCTCGCACATGGCTCCCGAGCAGCTTTCCGCCGAGCACGTCACGCAACGCGCCGACATTTTTTCGGCCGGTGTCGTGCTCTGGGAAACGCTCACCGGCCAAGCCCTCTTTTGCGGCGACGGCGACGCGGCGACGACTCATGCCGTACTGACGCGCGAAGTCCCCGCGCCGTCGAGGGTCGAAACGAGCCTCCCGCGGGCTCTGAACCCCATTGTGCTTCGTGCTCTCAATCGCGACCCTGCCGCTCGCTTCCACTCGGCCGCCGAGTTCCTCGCTGCCCTCGAAGCGCTCCCGGTCGCGCCGGCGACCCCGCGCGTCGTAGGCGAATATGTCCGGCGCGAAGCCGGCGCCGGCGTGCTCGTCTCCAACTGGGAGAGCGGCGCCTTTCGAAAGGCGCCGCAGGTCGCCGCGTTCGACTTGGAGACGCCAGTCTCGGACTCCACCGCGTCCCGATCGGCCGCCGCCCGCCCGGTGACGGTCGAGATGCCGACCCGGGTCTTCGAGCCGCCCCCCGAACTCGTGGCGGCGTCGGTCGCCGAAGGTCCGGCGCCCGCGTTCTCGACGAGCCCCGAGCCCGCGCCTCTACCCGAGGCCTATCGTGCCCGCCGGCTCATCGTCGCGATCGCGCTGGTTCTGCTCTGGGGTGTCGCGGGGCTCCTTCTCGCGACTTCTGCCCGGACCCCTTCCGGCGGGAGCAACGGCGAACGAACGCAGACGCAGTCGCACGAAGAATCCCAACCATAATATCCCGGAGCAGGCCACTTCCGAGCAGGGCGACGCGCTATTTCAACAAATCGACGATCGGATGGGGCCTCAGCCGAGCGCAACGAGTTCAGCCGCCGCCCGTCGGGCGGCGTATCGTGCCCGCGGATGTCCGACGGCGACCGGGAGGATGCTCGAGAGCTCGCGCACTTTGGGTATCGGCAGGAGCTCCTGCGGCGTCTGGGCGGCTTCTCGAGCTTCGCGATCGGCTTTTCGGTCATCAGCGTTCTCACGGGCGTGACGTCCACGTTCGGCGATGCGCTCGGAGCGGGCGGACCGGTGGGGCTCGGCCTGGGCTGGCCGCTCGTATCGGCCTGCACCTTGATCGTGGCGTTCGCGATGGCAGAGCTCGCGAGCGCATTCCCGACGGCCGGCGCGCTCTACCATTGGGCCGCGCTCCTGGGCGGGGCGCGCGTCGGGTGGACCACCGCGATGCTGAATCTGGTGGGACAACTCGGCATCGTCGCGGCGATCGACCTCGCCTGCGCGCAAGCGATGGCCCAGAGCTTCGACCGGCCCGCGCTCGTGTATCCGCTCTTCGGCGCCCTGCTCGCGGCCCACGGGGCACTCAACGCGACGTCGGTCCGCTTGGTCGCGTGGCTCAACGACGCTTCGGCCGCCGTGCACGTCGCCGGAGTGGTCGGGCTCGCCGGTCTCCTGCTCACCCGGGGGCGAGTGCACGAAGTCGCCTACCTGGCCGATGCGGGAGCTTCCGCTTCGCACGGGGCGCGCGGTTTCGTAGGGTCGCTCGTACTCGGCGTGTGGACCTTCACGGGCTTCGATGCGCCGGCTCATGTGAGCGAAGAGACGCACCGCCCGCAGCAGAGAGCCCCCCTCGGGATCGTCTCGTCGGTCGCGGTCAGCGCCGTGGTCGGCTACGCGTTCGTCGCGTCTCTCGTGCTCGCCATCCCGAAGGGCTCCACGGCGGCGGGCGCACCCGACGCCGCGTTGCAGGTGCTGCGAGGCGCGCTCGGCGATCGGGCCGGCAGGTTCGCGCTCGGACTCGCGATCGTCGCGATGTGGTTCGCCGGGCTGTCGAGCGTCACGAGCGCGTCGCGGATGCTCTTCGCATTCGCCCGCGACGGGGGAATCCCGTGGTCGTCCGCGCTTCGAGCCGTTCATCCCCGAACGCGGACGCCGCTCTACGCAACGGGCGCTTGCGTTCTGGCGCCTCTCGCGCTCGTCGCCTTCACGGCTTGGATCAGCGAAACAGTCTTTCTCGCCGTCGCGGCGCTCGCCACGCTGGCCCTCTACGCGTCGTACGCGCTGCCGATCCTCTTCGGGGCGGTGGCGCGGATGCAGGCGCGCTGGACGCGGCCGGGGCCGTGGAACCTCGGTCGGGCCGGTGTTGCCGTCGCCTGGGCGGCTGTCGGATGGTCCCTATTCGTATTCGTGGTGTGCGGTCTCGCGAACACCCTCTCCGTCCAGCTCTTCGCCGGGCTCCTCGTCGGGCTCGCGGCCCTTTGGTTTTTCGCCGTTCGCCGCACGTTCGTTGGCCCGAGCGTCGATCTGGCCCACTTCGAAGACGCTGTTCGTCGGGACTCGGCCGTCTCGGGTCCGGCGGAATCGGTGCGCGAAGGTTGATTCATCGCATACGCGACCTGATTCCCGGACTCGAGCGAGCATTCGTACCATTGTCAGGAGCTTCGTACAGTCTGATACGAAAATTACTTCGTTTATGCAATTGTGGCCACGCTGCGGCCATAGTTATCGGAATGCGGACTGACGTTGTTTTGTGCGCCGGCGTGATGCTCGCCTGCGTGCTCGGTGGGTGTTCGTCGCACGCGCCCACGAGTTCATTTTCGAATCCCGACGGAGCCGCGGGGGCAGCCGCGCCGGTCGTGGACGCAGCGCCGCCGCCGTTCGGCGACGCCTCGCTCGTGTTCGGAAACGCCGTGCTCCATGCGGACGCGAGCGCCTCGACGAACGAGGCGAGTACGGGCGCGGGGATGCTCTCGCGCGTTCACATCGTGCCGGCCGACGCCCTACTCTCCGTCGATGCCGGGTCCCAGGGCATGCAGACCTACCAGGTGCTGGCAACCGTCGACGGAGCGGGGCAAGAGGTCGATGTCACCCCCCGATTCGTCTTCTACGTTCCGGACAACTACCTCGTGGGCGGTTTCCCGGCGGACGGTGCCCCGACGTTCGCTTCGCGTGTGCCGTCCGCCGCGGCGGATCCGCCGCAGCAGGGTGGCAAACTCACGGTTCAAGCGCAGGCCACGAACGCAGACAGTACCCTGGTCACGGCCACGACGACCCTCACCGTCCAGCTGATGGCCACGCTGGCCGGCCCGACGGGCAGCGGCGTGCCGGCGAATGCACAGGCCCTGTTCGGCGGATCGTCCGACGGCGGCGCTCCCGATTCGGGAGTCGCAGATGCGAGCCCGTCGACGACGGCGTCCGATCCCACCCGGGCGCCAACCGTCTTCTATCCCAACGACGGCGTCATGCTCCCACCGAACCTCAAGCAGCTCGAGGTGCACTGGCAGCCGGGCTCTTCGCAAAATACTCTTTACCGCGTCTCTTTCCTGAGCGCCGCCGCGAGCATCGATTACTACGTGCGATGCGGCGGGCCCACGATTGCCAGCCCCGGACTCGTTTCGGGAGCTTGTGCACTCGCGCTCGATCCCGCGGGCTACGGTTATCTCGCGCAATCCAACGCCGGACAGGGCACGGTGATTCTAACCGTGGCCGGGGCAGACGACAGCGGAAGCGGCTACGGCGTGTCGACGCCGGTCCACCTCCAATTCGCGCAGGAGTCGGTCAACGGCGGCGTTTACTACTGGGACGTCACGCACACACGAATCATGCGCTTCGATTTCGGTGGGGCTCAGACGGCGCCGGAGATCTTTCTCGCTCCGGGCGACTACGGAACGAACGGCAACTGCATCGGATGCCACGCGCTCTCCCCCGACGGGACGAAGATCGCAGCGTCTCAAAACGGTCAGTCTGGCGGACAGCTCGTGTACGTCGCCGAGATCGGCAAGGCGACCAGTCCGGCGCCCCCGGCGCGATCCGATCCGACTTATCTGACGCAAAACGACGACGCGAAGGATCACATTCAGTTCGCGTCGTTCGATCCGGCCGGAGACAAGTTCGTGGCCGTGTACGGTGACACCGACTCCACGACGGTCGGCCCCGATGGGGGCGCCGTCCTCGATCGCAACAAACTCTGGTTTCACGACGGTACGACCGGCGCCATCATTCCCGGTGCCGAGAAGCTCCTGTCGTTCGAACCGGATCATCCGTGCTGGTCGCCGGACGGCACGATGATCGCCATGACTCACGTCGGTTCCCACGGCACTTCGCAGCGGGAGTTCAGTGGGGGCATCGACGTGGCCTCGTTCTCGAGCGGCGTATTGGGCGATCCGGTGGTCGTCGTTCCCAGTCTCGTGCCCGGTACCAATAGCTACAACCCGAGCTTCGCGCCCGATTCGTCCTTCTTCGTCTTCAGCCGGACGACGTGTCCCATTGGCCAGGAGAAGAGCGACACATGCGATAGCGATGTCGCCAACAACCACAACACGACGACCTGGGCTACCACGCCGACGGCGACCGCCACGCCCATCCACTTGGACAACGCCGGGGGCGCGGGTCTCGCCGACAAGGGCGCGGTCCCCATCGACACGTTCCCACGCTCGACGCCGTTCAAAACCGCGGAGGGATCCGGAGTCCTCTTTTGGTTCACGGTGGCCTCTCAGCGGCAGCCCGGCCTGCGGCAAAAGACCGGGGCCACCCAGCAGCTCCTGTGGATGTTCGCGGTCGATCCCGCGAAGATCGTGAGCGGGCAGGACGGAAGCTTTCCGGCGTTCTTCCTGCCGTTTCAGGACATGTCGACGTCGAACCACATCGCGGAGTGGACTCAAAAGATCGTGAGTGCCACGCCGCCGCCACCACCGCCGTCGCCTCCGCCTCCGCCTGCGCCGCCGGCGCCGCCGCCGGCTGTCCCCCGCTGACCTGGCCAGCGCGCACCTTCGAGCACGAACGGCGGATGGGCTCGATGAACGCCTTGCCCGCGGCCGGTTGTGGCCCTCGGGGGGCAGCGATACCTTCCGCCTGCGGGAAGTCGTAGCCGCGCCGCCCCGAACCGCGTTTCATCAGGAGGCTCCGCCGATGTCCTTCAAGACCGAATGGGCCCGCTTCGGAAAAGACCCGAAGCATCTGGGGTTCTGCGCGTGGCCGGAGCGCGCGGTTGCGCCCCTGCCGGGTCTCATCGTCGTGCAGGAAGTGTGGGGCGTGGACGCCCATATCGAGGATGTGACGTTGCGCTTCGCCAAGGCCGGCTACGTGGCGCTCGCCCCCGACCTTTTCGCCGACCACGGGGAGCGGCCGGCCTCGCTGGCGCGCACGCGGTTGGACGAGATCAAGGCGTTCATCGACACGACGAGGCCGCCATTTGCCTGGAACGATCCCGCCGCCCGCGAGGAAGCGCTCGCGAACGTTTCCGAGCCGCGTCGATCCGCGATGAAGGAGTCGTTCAGTACACTGGTGACCGCCGCCCTTGGGCCAACAGAAGCGTTCGTGCCGAGGCTTCTGGACGCGGCGGAATACCTACGATCCGAGCAACCGATGTCGCGGGGGGCCAAGGTCGGGGCGGTCGGGTATTGCCTCGGTGGTGGCCTCTCGGCCCGCCTCGCGTGTGCCGATCCGAAGCTCTCGGCGGCGGTCATCTTCTATGGAAGCGCGCCCCCTCCGGGCCAGATCCCGAACATCGCCTGCCCCGTGCTCGGGATGTACGGCGGGCTCGACACCCGGATCAACGCGGGAATCGCCGAGTTTACCGCGGCGATGGCGCAGCACGGCAAGCGCTTCGAGTCGCACGTGTACGAAGGCGCCAAGCACGCGTTCTTCAACGATACGCGCCCAAGCTACGACGCCAGGGCGAGCCGCGACGCGTTTTCTCGAACGCTCGAGTTTTTTCGTCGCGAACTCTAGCCGCGCTTGGGCCGTCGGCTCGTTGTCGGATTGGGGCTAGAGCACCGGGCCGTCGCCTGGGACTGCTTCGATCAGGCCGTCGTTCTTGAGTTTGGTCAGCATCATTTCGATGTCGCTCCAGTCGAAGCGACCCCCATCGCCCTTCCAGTCGCGGCAGTCGTTCGCGGTGAACTCCTTCTCGCTCAGGAGACGCTGCACGAAAGGAACGGCTTCCTCGATGACTTCGACGGCTCCGCTGGTGCCGACCGCGATGCAGAGACGCGCTCCGCCGTCGGCCAACCGGGGGTAAAAGTTGCCGTCGGCCCGAACGCGAAGTCGATCGCGGGGAGAAACGGGGCTCGACGAGGCAAGAGGCGGCGAGGGGGGCACCGGGAAGCCCGGGTTCGGGTTCTGGACGAACGACCCCCAGAGTCGGACGACCGCCGCGCTGTCCCCCGCGAGTGCGCGAAGCGCGTCGGCTGCGGCCGTGAGCTGGGCTTTGACTTCCGCGATCCCGTTCGGGTCGACCTCGCCGGGAGCGCCTCCGGGAACCGGCAGGAGGGGCGGTGGTGCGCGCCAGGCTGGGTCCGGCGTGAGAAGTGCGTCGAGCAGATTGCGGGCGAGCAGAGTGTACGAAATGGCCGAAAACGACAGATTGAGCGCGAGCGAACCCCCGTCGCCGGCGCACGCGTCATGCCAGACACCCGCCGGAAGGATCAGCAGGTCGCCCGGCTCGAGCACGACCTCGGTCGTGTCCTTCTCGTCGAACGGAATCCCTCGATACTCCTGGCCCGCCTGCCAGAACCCGATCGACTCGAGCTGCTGAACGAAGGGATCGGTGTACTGCCCGGTCCCGTCCGCCCGAAGGGCCCCGTTCGACCGCGGCCAGGGCACGGCCGGTCGATTGGAGAACCGCCACCGCTTGCTCCCTTCGATCTGGAGCGTGCTCGCGATCCGTCCGTCGAAGTGCCAATTGAAACCGACGCCCGGAGGAGAGAGGTAGGCGTTGAAGTGAACGTTCCCCGGGTACCCGAGCTGACGCTTGACCGCTCCCAGCAGCGGCGCCAAGGCCGGCACGCGCGTTTCCAGGAGCGTGACGCAAAGCGTCGCGCCGGCCTTGAAGAGCGGCATCGCCTCGTCGAGGTTTGCCTTGAACGAAGCGGACGCCCATTCCTCAGGGGCCTTCGACGACGTTGAGCCTTTTCCCTTGTCGAAGCTCGCGTGGAGAAAGTCTTCGGGGGCGGGGCCGGGCGCCGAAAGGGCCCGGACGAACGCTTCGCGGCTGAAGAGCCCCTTATACTTGTCCCGGAAGCCTTTGACGAAGAGAGGCTTCTTCGCCCAGTACTCGCGAACGAACGTCGTCGGCGTGATTGGCGAAAGAAGCGACGCTAGCTCTGACCCGGGGCACTCCAGTATCGGTGCGTTGGATGCCATGGGGACCACCGGGGCGCCGGTTTTTCGTCGCGAGCGCGTTTGCATCTAGCAGACCGTGCCGGCCCGGCCAACGGATGCGATGGTGCGCGCGACCGCTCGCGATGCGCTGTGCTAGCGCCGATGACCGTAGTGGCCGAAACCGCCATGTTCCGCTGCATGCGGACGAACGGCGTATCCGCCCCGCCAGAGATGGGGATGCCAGGGTCGGCCGACCCACGCGCCGTAGCGATACCCGCCCCACCCCCAGGGCGAGACACACCACCCCCAGCCAAAGCCGGGTGTGTACAGATAAACGTGCGGAGTCCCGCCGATTGCGACGGACGTGGCCCCCGACGGAACCCACACCCACCGGTCCACGGTGTAGACCCACCGGCCCGCGGGATACGCGTAAACCCGTCCCGCCGGCGAGTAAGCCGCTCGTTCCAGGTCAGGACCGGACGGCGCAAGCTCGGCCTGCGTCGCGACCTCCGGCGGCGGCGCTTGCTCCTGCGCACCCGCGATACCAGTCAAAGACAAGCAAACGACAAGCGTATTGAGTCCAGCGAACATTGTTTTCATGACGCCAAACCTCCGATGGGACGAGTGTCAAGCATGGCTCGTGCCCGCCGCGAAAATTCCCGTGAACGTGGCCTCGGAGCCCGAAATCGCAACCGCGATTCGTGCAGAGGATGACCGAAGGTCCCGGCGACCCGGCCGAGCGCGGTAATTGGTCCCACTTCGAACGCGTGGTGCGCGTGAGGTGCCGGCCGCTCCCGGCCTTCTCCCCGTAGCGCTCTCCAAAGCCGTGCGAGATAGTCCGGGGTCTTGTACCGAGTCGCTTCCCCGATCCTCGCATTCGTTCTTTCTGCCTGGGCACTTCTGGTAGCCGGGGGCGGCGGCTGCTCGGCCGGCGACCCAAGCTCCACACGGCCGGCTTGCAGCCCGTCGACCTGCTCCGGAGGTTGCTGTGATGCCCTCGGCGCTTGCGAGCTCGGTACCAGCGCTGCGCAGTGCGGTGGCGCCGGCAGCACCTGTCAGCCGTGCGCGGCGCACGGCGAGCTATGCTTGCAGCAGCGGTGCGTGCCCTTGTCCGGCGCGGCGGGTTGCGACTCGCAGACGTGTCCCGCGGGGTGTTGCGACAGCCTCGGCAACTGCCAGCCAGGCTCCTTGAACACGGCGTGCGGAAACTCCGGCAACGCTTGCGAGGAATGTGAATCCGCCGGCGGCGAGCAGTGCATCTTCCAACAATGTGAAGTGGGAAATGACGCCGGCACATGTTCGGCGCAAACGTGCCCCGCCGGCTGCTGCGACTCGTCCCGCCAATGTCAGCAAGGCGTGACCAGCCTGGCGTGCGGTGCGCTCGGCGTGAATTGCCAGAACTGTCTTGGCAACTTCGAGCAGTGTTCCTCCATGCAGCAGTGCGTCCCCCTATCGGACGACGCGGGTCCGTCCTGTCCCGCAAGGGTGCCCGGGTGCCCGCCTTCGTTGAAGGAGCGCGCTCCGGCCCCGCAGCCCGCGTGCTCGACGTCGGATCTCGAGACCGCCGCCCAGGACTGTGCCGCCGGCGCGAGCGCGAGTTCCGCTTCGTGCGACAGCTTCTTCGGCTGCTCGAACACGGCATGCGCCGCTTGTTTGAAGCCTTTCGACTTCGATTTCCCTGCCCAAACGGGGATTCGCACGTGCGTCGCGCCCTTCCTCGACGAGATCTGCAACCACAACAGCGCCTGCATCGACGAGTGCACCGCGGAGAGTTGCTTTCTCTGTACCAGCGACGCCTTGGTCTCGTGTGAGACGCAAGCTCGGACCGGGACGTGCGTAGCGTTCACCCAGGCGGACGAATGCGTCGCGCAAGCGCTCGCCGGGGAGGCTGCCTTCTGCAGTCCCGCCACGTATCAGGGAAACTTCGGCGCCTGGCTCAAGGGGGTCGGCGCGAAATACTGCGGTCTATGAGGGGTCGTCGTGCGAGACGCGCTCGGCGCGCGCGGCTCA
>Ga0265316_10002441_pt1 | contig 19304 bp, 12 predicted proteins | sample 4522metaG_FD_202092 | JGI IMG/M metagenome (GOLD analysis project Ga0265316, IMG submission 202092) | Rhizosphere microbial communities from Carex aquatilis grown in University of Washington, Seatle, WA, United States - 4-5-22 metaG | ecosystem: Host-associated > Plants > Roots > Rhizosphere >... | reverse complement strand
CCCCATCCTGGTGAAGTTCATCTTCACCACCGCGCGGCTCTCGCTTCAGGTGCATCCCAACGACGCGCAGGCGGAAGGCGGGCCGGGCAAGACCGAGATGTGGTACATCCTGCGCGCCGAACCGGATTCCACCCTGGCGCTCGGCTTCAACGAGACCATCACGCGCGAGCGCCTCCGCGAAGCGGCAATGAGCGGCGAGATCGAACACCTGGTGCGCTGGTTCCCGGTCCGCGCCGGAGACACCTTCTTCACACCGGCAGGCGTCGTCCACGCCATCGGAGCCGGAATCGCGCTGGTCGAGATCCAGCAGAACTCCGACACCACCTACCGGCTATACGACTACGGCCGCCCCCGCGAGCTCCACCTCGACAAGGGAGTGGCGGTCTCGCAGCTCGATCCGCACCCGGGCGCGTCGAAGCCCGTGGATCTGGGGGATGGCCGCCGCGAGCTCGCCCGCTGCGCCTACTTCGCGACCGAAACCCTCGAATGGGCGCGGCCAATGACCTGGCAGCCCGACCCGAGCCACCTCGACGTCCTCATCTTTCTAGAAGGAAACGGAACCATCGGAGGCCGCCCTGTAGGCCCAGGAGAAGTCTGGCTCGTCCCCGCCGGCACCGAGCCCTTCCCGGTCGCGGTGGACACCAAGCTGCGCCTGATCCGAACCTACGTCCCACCCATCAGCACCGAACCGCGACCGTGAGGGAGTCCCCATGGCCCTGCGGGCCGCCCATGGCGATGAAGACGCGACCGGCGCGGCCGGGCGATGTTCGCCCGTTGTTCTCCGCGGCTTCAACGGAGCGGACTTCCCTCCCTCACCCCGTCCGCCGTCACCCCGCCGATCTCCACTTCGATAAGCCGGTTCGCTTCGCGCCGCGCGGCCAGATCCACCTTCAGGTAGTTGCCGCTCAGAGCCACGCGTTCCTGCTCGAGCGTAACCGCCGAGAGCCACCGCCCCACCATGCCTTGCCGGAATGCAAGGTTCTTCGCCGCCGCCAACTCCCGCAGCACCCGGTTTCGCTCTTTGCGGACTGGCATCGGCACCTGCACCGCCTCCGCGGCGGCCGGTGTCCCAGGCCTCTCCGAATACGTGAACACGTGCAGATAGGTGAAAGGCAGGCCGGCGATGAACTGCCGGTTCTCCTCGAATTCCGCCTCCGTCTCTCCCGGGAACCCCGTCATGACATCGGCCCCGATCGCCGCCTCCGGCATCAGCCCGCGCGCCTTCAGGATGCGGTCCGCGTAATGTCGCGGCCGGTATTTTCGGTGCATCCGCCGCAGCACGGCATCCGATCCCGTCTGTAGCGGCGCATGGACGTGTTTGGCAATGCGCGGCGAGGATGCCATCAATCCCAGCAAATCGTCCGAAAAGTCCATCGGTTCGACCGAGCTGAGCCGCAGCCGCTCGATCCCCGTCTCCGCCAGAAGACGCCGGACCAGGTCCGCCAGCCGCTCTCTTCCGCCCAGATCGCGTCCCCACCGGCCCAGGTTGATCCCGCTGAGCACCACCTCCCGATACCGCTCCGCCAGGTTGCTGACCTGCGCGACCACCCACTCCGGCTGCGCGCTCCGGCTCCGGCCCCGCACGTAGGGGATGATGCAGAACGAGCAGCGGTTGCCGCAGCCGTCCTGTATCTTCAGATTCGGGCGTGTGCGGTCCCCGGACGCGTCCTCGATCACCCCCGCCAGGAACTCCCTCTGGGCGAAGATGTCGCCCACGTGGATCTGGCCGTGATACGGCGTGTCGCTTTCGGCCACTACAATCTCGGAGATCTCCGTCTTGTGGGAGTTCCCCACCACCCACGTCACCCCGGGCAGCGCCGCCAGCTCCACGGGCGCTCGCTGGGCGTAGCAGCCGGTCACCAGGATTCGGGCCGTGGGGTTCTCGCGCCGGACACGGTTGATGGCGTGGCGCACATCCTCGTCTGCGGCCGAAGTGACGGTGCAGGTGTTTAATATCACAACATCCGCTTCGGCCCGACCGGCGGGTTGCAGGCCTTTGCCCAACAACGACGACTCAATGGCGGCCCCATCGGCCTGCGTCGCGCGGCATCCGAAGTTCTGGATGAAATAGGTCTCCACTCGCTCAATTATAGCGGCTGCCCTCGAAACGGCCTGAAGATGGAGAGCCTAAGACCCATTCGGGGCTGAATAGTACTAATAGTACTACCTAAAACCGGAGTATCGGAGTAGAAATGGATTGACTTCGATGGTCCGGTTCGACTAGGATACTGACGAGCGGTCTCTTTATGCGTGAACTCGTGTCTCGGAAGTACTCCGTGTTGTTGTATGCGGTGGCGATACTCGTGGGGACGGTCGGTGCTGCCCGTGCGGACACCTACTTCACCATGTACAACACAGGCGTGCCCGGTGGCTACTACCGCGCCGACACTCACTGGGACTACTACTCCACTACAACCGATCCGTCGGTCAATCCTGGTGTGCTGCCTGCGAACACGACTTGGGCGCCGGCCTATGTGGTCGACCCCAATGCCTGGCCGCTCGGCTCCGGCCCTTGGATGAAAGATACCGGCAGCGGGAGTGGGAGAGGAAATTGGATCGGACCGACACTGCAGTCCATGTCGTTCGGCGGCACGTGGTACCGCACCGCTGATCCCTCGACGTACTTCGTCTACCAGGAACGCTTCTACATCCCAACCAACGTGGACCTTTCGAAGGTCCTGATAACCGGCGTCCTGGCCTCGGACAACTGCAAGACAACCGTAGGGATGAACGGCACGGGGCTCGGCACCGTGATTAGCATGCCAGACTGCGTTACCAATGGTGAGTCCTTCTCCGAAGGCCACACATTCGAGATTGGCGGCATGAACGCGAAGTTTGGGTCGGCGGGCTTCGAAGCCTACTACGCCGCATTCCAGCCCGGGTGGAACACAATCCAGTTCACGGTTTACAACGACGCTACCCTTGGGTCGCCTAACCCCACCGGAATTGTTGTCTGGGACCTGCTAGGCCGCGCCCAGGAAGTTCCGGAGCCCATGACCGCGGGCCTGATGATCGCCGGGATCGCCGCCGCGTCCTGGTTGCGCAGGCGCCGCTCTCCGCGCTCCGTTTAGGACCAACCGCTCCTGAGCGGTTACCTGCCTTCAGTGCTTGATTGACGCTCGGACCGACGGGTCCGCCTCTCCTCATGCCGCCGCTCGAGTTTCGAAAAAGAGGCCCCGACCTCTGTCCCCGTATGCCGTGCGGTACGATAGGTAGTATGGGAAAACGAATGCGGCCCGATATTCGGGCTTGACAGTACGCTCGTGATCCCCGACAATCGAACTTGACCAAGCCTAAAACATTAGGCGTTATTCATGTTTTGAGCATGCGCCGTAACACACTTATCCGCATTCTTCAATTGGTAATCGCCCTGGCCGCCGTCGCCGGGATTGCCCTCGCTGCTCCGGCCGCTACGAAGCACCGGCGCAAACATACACACGCACTAGCCTCCGCGAGCAAAGCCTCCACCAGCGCGATCAAGGCCAGCATCTCTCAACGGGTGCGCCGCGGGAAGGCCGCCGCGCGACACAATAGCCCGTGGGCTGCTCCCACCTTTGCGGATTCCACTGCCGGTGACCGCGTCGATGGAGAAGACCTGACCGTGCGCCGGGCGGCGGTCGAGGCACTGGGGCCCTTCAACGGCACGGTGCTGGTCGTCGACGCCAATACCGGCCGCATCCTTACTCTTGTCAACCAGAAACTGGCGCTCACGGGCGGGTTCCAGCCCTGCTCCACCGTGAAGATCGCGGTGGCCCTGGCGGCGCTCAGCGAAGGGCTGATCGACCGCGTCACGCCGGTTCACCTCTACGGCCGGACGCGCATGGACCTCACGCAGGCGCTGGCCCACTCGAACAACTACTACTTCGCCAACCTCGGCATCAAGCTGGGCTACGATCGCTGGGCTTATTACGCCCGGCTGTTCGGCATGGGCGAGAAGGCCGGCCTGGACATCCCCGGTGAGGAGCCTGGCTTCTTCGCCTCCGAGGCCCCCTCCAGCGGCATGGGGATGATGACCAGCTTCGGCGACGGCATCCGCCAGACTCCACTCGAGCTCGCGGCCCTGGTGGCGGCGGTCTCCAATGGCGGGACGCTTTACTACCTTCAATACCCCCAGAGTGCCAAGGAGATCGAGCAGTTCGTTCCGCGCGTGAAGCGTCACCTCGATATCGCCCAGTTCATCCCGCAGCTCAAGCCCGGGATGGCAGGAGCCGTTGAGTTCGGCACCGCGCGCCGTGCGGTCTACGATTCCGAAGCGCCGGTCTGCGGCAAGACCGGGACTTGCACGGGCGGCACCGCGCACCTGGGCTGGTTCGGCTCCTTCAACGACTTCGGCCAGAACCGCCTCGTGACCGTAGTGCTGCTGACTGGCGCCCGCGGTGTCAGCGGCCCCATCGCGTCGTCGGTTGCCGGCGCCTTTTACCGCAAGATAGCCCAGCAGGGCTACCTCGGCCATAGGCCCGTTTTCTCGCCGGCCGTGCTCATTCCCCGCTAAGGCGGGTCTCCGGCCCGCGGCTTTACGCGCGCCACACCGACAGCCCTCTCTGGTCATTGCCTTTTCGCAAACAACTTCGCGGAGTGGAAATGGTACATTAAATCTGTCAGGAGGGCCTGCATGAGGGGTTTGCTGTCTCTGTTGGCGGTTCTGCTGGGCATCTGTTCCGCGCTAGCCGGCGCGGACAAAGGGCAGGACGCGCTCCGCGCCGCACAGGAACTGGAACGTAAAGGCGACGCGGTCGGCGCTCGGACGCTACTCCAGCAAGCGGCCAGGGGCGCGAACGACGACGGCGGGGCCATCCTCGCCTACGCCGACTTCCTCGCCGCTCATCATGATTCCGAAGCCCGCCCCGAGTACGCCAAGGCGCTCGCTGCGCTTGCGCCCGCCCAGAAAGAGGAGCGCCGGGAAGCCACGCGCCGCCTGGTGCTGCTCGATCTGATCGAGGGCGACCGCACAGCCGCCGCGCAACACCTGGCGGCCTATCGCGACGCGGGTGGAGACGAGTGGGCCGCAGGACTTCTCGCCGATGCGCCCGCCTCCTCCGTCCAGACCATCGAGATTCCCGGCCCGTTGCGTTCCTTCGCTCGCATGGCGGCGCTCGCTCCCGATCTTCCTACGGAGGAGTTGCTTCCGGCCGTTGCCCGCAATATCGTCACCAACGGATACCAGTCCCTGAGCGGCGAGGTCCTCGAACCCACCGAATACCTCAAACTGGTTGTGCGCTACGTGTCGCAGGCCCGCGAACTGGCCAAGATCGCCGGCGACAAGAAGACCATCCGCATCGATAGCTGCGATTCGGCCGAAGCAGGCGAGTTGTTGCGCGTCCTCGGCTACCGTATGCGCGGCGGATGCGGCAGCGACGTCGTGCTCGAGACCGTGAACGCCAGCCGCGCTTTCGTCACCATCGATTCCGGCTTTCCCATCGCGGAACTCGAGCAGGCGCTGCGCACCAACCACAAGTTCGAGTATGCCTACGCCCCCACCCGCGTCCCGGTTCTCTACGACGCCGCCTATTGGAATCCTCCGGCCGACAAGCAGAGCGGCGAGTTCATCGACGTCCTGCTGAGCGACCCTATCCTGTGCCGGACCTATCTCGGCATGGGGAAGCTGGACCGGGAGACCGCGGACGCTCTGCGGCAGGCCGCCCCCATCGACCGGCTCAAGGCCTTCGCGCACGTGCTCGACTTTTACGGCGGGATGTTCGAAGTGCGCGGCGGCAAGGCCGTGACGCCCGGCGGCGCACGCTCCGAGCCCGTCTGGGCCGAGTTGGTCGGCGTTCCTCCCGCCCAGGGCGGCGCGTTCTTCTCGAAGCTCATCACTAAGGACGACGGCTGGATGGCCAGTTACTACGACTCCGTCGCGCGGATCAGCGGCCCGGTCCAGGACTACCTCGCCGAGCCCCAGCGCTTGAAGCGTTTCTACCAGGCCGTCCACGGCAAGGTAACCAGCCCAGGCCCCGCGCGCCCGGTATTCCGCGCCAACACCGACATGCTGCTGCTCACCGCGCGTCTGCGCCTCGATCCCGACGGACAGCCTCACGTTCCGGGCGGCCTGCCGGTCTGGAAGAACCTGTTCGCGGGACGCGTGTTCGCCAAGCTCGACCTCCGCCTGGCCCACGCCGCTCCCGGCTGGAAAGCGCCCGACGACCTCATGGAGGCTCTGTTCGGTCTCTGCCGCAAGTCCGTCGACAACGAGCCGCTCGCGGTCTTCATGACCTTGAGCGATCTGGATCGCTGGCGCGCCAAGCCGCTCGATCCCGCCACCGCGCAACGGCTCGCCACCGACTACCATACCTACGGCTCCCAGTATTCGCTCTTCAGCGAAGCTCCCCAGCTCAGCGACCAGACCATCCTGCTATACCTGGATGCGGCTCGCGCGCTGAATCACGGCAGCGACAACCAGCTGCGCGTGGATCTGACCGCCAGCATGCAGGCCCTGGTAGGAATGTGGCAGATCTTCTGCCGCCAGGGCTTCATCGCGCCCGGCGCGGCCGATGCGACCCTGGCTGGCATCGTCGCCCCGTTTCCGCAGGCGCATAGCCAGCACGATCTGTTCGACGCGGCCCGCTCCGGCGTGGGATTGCTGCTGAAGGCCACCGGCGCTCCGGATGGGGCCTCGGCCCAGGACTGGGTGCTCGGCCTCCTCGCCGGCGCCGAGACCACCAGCGACTCCGAAACCCAGGCCCGCGTCATCCAGGACATGGTCCGCATCCTCGAAGCCCAGAGGCTGGTTTCGCTCGACAATCTGTTCGCTCTGGCCGACAATCTCGACGCCGTATCGCGAGGCGAGAAGCTCAACACCGCGCTCGTAGGCCGCCTGGCCGCGCGCATCGCCGAGATCCAGCCGCCCTGGACCAGCTTCACCCTTCAGGAAAAGGGCTCCATGTCGTTGGGATATACCGTGGAGCGCCACATCGAGATCGAGCACCGCCTGAACCTCAAGTCCGCCATCGACCGCGCCCAGGGCGACGCGGCCCGCCTGCGCGAGCTGCGAGGGACTCTGGCTCCGTTGCTGCGCGACACCCTGGTGGGCCTCAACTACGTCCACTATGCCCCGCCCGGCGCCCAGGTCCTGCTGACCAACCCGACCTTCGTCCGCGGCCACGACTTCGCCGGCGCCGCCGGACACCCGCTGTATTGGGATGCCACCTGGGTAGCCTCGGGCGGCTGGCCGTCAAACTCCGGCGGGCGGCTCACCGGTTCGCTCACCGGGCTGCCGTATGCGCTCGCGGTTGCCGAGCAAAACTTCATGGTTCCCGTGCGCGAGCAGGCGCTGATCTGGGGCGACCTGGCCCCGCAGTTGATCCAGAGCTCGAAAATCCCGCGCTGGTGGAACGTCACGCCGGCCGAGCTGCACTGGGTTGGGCTGCACCTGCGCTACACCGAGTCGCTGGTGGCCGAGTCGGCTCTCGATCCCGCCGTACGCAGCCAGTTTGTCGGCCAGTTGGCGCAGGAAGCCGCTCCGGCTCGCGCCGGCAAAGTGGCGGAACTGGTGGAACGCGGCGAGGTGCAGGCGGCGCTCGACAATATCACCCCCTCCGAGTCTTTTCTGATTGCGCGGCGCATGATCTCGAGCGGTCACGGCGTGCACTCGCTGGCCGCCGACATCGACCGCATCGAGCGCGAGGCGCCGGGCCGAATCAATTATGAGGCGGTTTCCAGTGCGTTCGGAACTCCCAAACCCACGCTCACCGGCTCCTATCGGCCCCAGTTGCTCCACTTGCGCACCTTCCCGGCGCTGATGGGTTACTCCAGCCGCATCCTGGCCGAGAGCTGGGAATCGACTAACTTGTATTGGGCTGCCCTGGCGGACGAAATCCACGCCCCCCCTTCCCAGCTCAACGTGCTCATTCCCGAGTGGACCCAGCAGACGGTCGAGCAGATTTTCGCCACCCACCTGGAAGACTGGCCGGCGGTGCTTCGCTCGCTCCGGCATGTGGGAGAGGACGTCCGCGCGAAGGCGAAATTGCGCATGGATACCGAGCAGAAGGCTTCACTCCAATGACCCAGACATCACGGAGGAGATCGTGAACCGACGCGCCATCGCAGCACTCACGGCCAGGAGCCTGTTCGCGGCAAGGAGCTTGTTCGCAACACGGAGCCTCCTCGCCGCCACCAGCCTCTTCGCGGCCATGACCCTGCTCATGGCGGCAAGCCTGCTGCCTCCCCTTCTCGCTCAGGAGAAGCCGGGCACCGTGTTCCGCGTGAAGGTGGACATGGTGGTGCTGAGCTTCACCGTCACCGATAGCAAGGGCCGCTATATTAACGGGCTCAAGCCGAGCGACTTCCGCATCTTCGAGGACGGCATCGCGCAGAAGGTCTCCACCTTCGCCGAAGGCAGCAAGCCCGCCCTGCAGGTTATGGAGGACGGCACCACCAGGCCCATGCTGGCCGCGGAGAAACCCGCCGGCGCGGAAGAGGCCGACAACCGCGTCGATCCCTACGCCGGCACCAACGTCTTCGTGCTGTTCGATACCAGCAACTACATGTACCGCGGCTTTGTCTACGCCTCGGACGCCATCGCCGACTTCGTGCGCGGCCTCGATCGCGCCGATTCGGTGGCGGTCTACACCTTCAGCCGCAACCTGAACCGCGCCGCCCCCATCACCCGCGATCGCAACGAGGCGGTCTTCGGGCTGCGCAAGGCCGTCGCCGGCGACGACGCAGCGCTCTATAACGCGCTCCTGCTCACTTTGCGCGACGCCGCCAAGATTCCCGGCCGCAAGGTGGTCATCGTGTTTTCGAACGGACCCGACAATGCCAGCATGGTGGCGCCCGACGATGTGCGCGCCGTGGCCGAGGACGAAGGCATCCCCATCTACGTCATCTCCACCAGCGAAGTGAACAAGGATTCCGTATCCGCCACGGTCTTTCACAGAATCGCTCAGCACACGGGCGGGCAGGCCTATTTCGCCCGCACCTGGCAGAAGCAGGTGGAGGCCTTCGAATCCGTCCGCGAGGCGCTCGGCAATTCCTACGGCATCACCTACTACCCCGCGCCCAACCCCAATGAGAGCTTTCGAAAGATCTCCATCGAAATCCCCTCCGACGTCGGCCACAAGTATAGGATCCGCGCCCGCCCCGGCTACCGCCCTCGCGGCGGGTTCTAGTGGGGCAGGCGTCCACGCCTGCAGCGGGTCTCCAGACCCGCCGTGTTTCTTTCTGCCTGACAAATCCCGCCCCGGCTATCGCCGGCGGGTTTTAAAGCCAAGGGCAATCGCGAGAATCTTCCGCATCTCCACGCACCTCAATCAAAGTGAGAGCGACTATAGGGACGCCAGCGCTCTGGCAGAGCAGCTTGGGCGGCGGCGCAGTCCCGGCGGACGCCGGATTCACCGGGCAGCACCCGGGCTTGTGGACGCCACCTTGCGCTCACGGAGAGCCTTGCTATAATCCGGAACGCGGCAAAGCGCAGGTGGCTGCCAGCGTCTCCAGGGGTCTGTAGACGAGAACGTGGGCTTACCGAAACCGCCGCCCGAAAGGGTTTCGCTGCATGAAGGTCGCTTCCGACCTGATGACTGAAGGAGCGCCCCTGGCGGTCGAGGTGGCGAAACCGCCCTCGCGCGTGGCGGTCTTTCTCTATGCATTTGCGGCGGCCACCTTTTTCGGGGCCATCAACGCGGTCCAGATCATCAGCGTCGACAACGCGCAGCAGAGCTGGAGCGAGGCCTTTGCTCATGCGCTCCTGCTCTGGTATCTGTTTCTGCCGATCGTTCCCCTGGCCATCGCGCTGGCGCAGACGCTGCCGGCGGCTCCGGGGCACAGGCTGCGTAACCTCTGCATTCACTCCCTCATCGCTCTTGCCGTGGGAGCCGCCCATCCCTACGCCTACGTGCTGGTTTACTCGCTGGCTATGCAGCCGCGTTGGGCGATCGCCACGGCCAGGTCTTTGCTGCCCTTCCTGCACTACTGGTATATGCAAGACCTGCTGATAGCGGTGCTCGCTTACGCCATGACCGTGGCCGCCACGCACGCTTTCCTTTACTACCGGAGCTTTCAGCAGGGTCAGTTGAGAACCGCGCAACTTCAGGCGCAACTGGCCAACGCCAATCTGACCGCGCTCAAGATGCAGCTTCACCCTCACTTTCTGTTTAACGCACTGCATTCCATCTCGGCTCTGCAGATGATCGACCGTGAGGCCGCGCAAAAGATGACGGTATTGCTGGCCGATTTTCTGCGCATGACGCTACGCGATCTCAACCGGCAGGAAGTTCCGCTCCGCCAGGAATTCGAGTTCCTGGAGAGCTACCTGGCCATTGAGCAGATGCGCTTCGGCAGCCGCCTGCGCTTCAGCGTGGAAGCGGCGCCCGAGATTCTGGATGCCGCCGTGCCGCAGCTCATCCTGCAGCCGATTGTTGAGAATGCCGTGCGTCATGGCATCGCTCCCTACGGCTGCGGCGGAGAGATTGCCGTGCGCGCCGCGCGCGATACCGATCGCCTGCTGCTGACCGTGCAGGATAGCGGCCCGGGGATTCTGGACGACCAGCTCCACACTCCCTCGCCCTCCGGCCTCGGCCTGACGAACACTCGCGCTCGCCTCAGCCAGCTCTATCGAACAGCGCAGCATTTGGTGCTGGAAAACGTTGCCGGCGGCGGATTCCGCGTTCAAATCGAGATTCCATTCCACATCCCGGACGGAAACGAGGGGCGCCGTTCATGATCCGCCATCGCATACGCACGCTGATTGTTGACGACGAACCGCTCGCTCGGGCCATGCTGCGCAGCTTTCTGGCTGAAGACGCCGAGATGGACGTGATCGGCGAGTGCGGAGACGGCTACAGCGCCATCGAGATGATTGAATCTGCCGCGCCCGAGCTGGTTTTTCTCGACATTCAGATGCCGGACCTGGATGGCTTTGGCGTGTTGCGGGCCCTGACGCCGGCTGCGATTCCCAACATTGTCTTTGTTACCGCGTACGACCAGTTCGCGTTGAAGGCCTTCGATGTTCACGCCATCGATTATCTGTTGAAGCCTTTCGACCGCGAACGGCTCGGACGGACGCTGGCGCGTGCCAAGCAGCAGGTAGCTCTCGAGAAGCGCGAGGATGCGAATGAAGCCCTGCTGCGCATTCTCAACGAGCAGAGCGCCCGCCCTCAGCCTGTCAAGCGCATTCTGGTCAAGTCGGGCGGAAGGGCCATCTTTGTGCGCCCCGACGAAATATCGTGGATCGAAGCGCAAGGCAACTATGTTGCGCTGCATGTCGGCGCGCAGTCCCTGCTTCTGCGGCAGACCATCAACACCCTGGAGAAACAACTCGATCCTGGCAAGTTCCAGCGCATACAGCGCTCGGTGATCGTCAACCTGGACGCCATCCGCGAGATGCATCCCGCTGGACGCGGAGAATACGAGATTGTCCTCAAGGATGGCGTCGCGCTCAAGCTCAACCTCACCTATCGCGAATCCTTCCTGCGGTTCGCCTCCGGCGCGCTGTAACTCGATATCATGGTCCGCACGGGCGTCTTCGTCCCTGCGCCATGCGCCTTCGTCACAAACTTCGGTAAAAGCGCTCCCTGCGCATGGATAATTGTTTTCTGCGTGCCGGCGGCATCTCCGCCGGCGAGGGCTTGTCCATGAGAAAGTCTTTCGGATTCGTCATCACTCTGTTTCTTGTCGGCACGATGGGCTGCGGCGGCGGGAAACGCGCGGCAGGGGGCGACCAGTCGGGCGGTTCGTCGCAGGTTCCGGCCGCGCCCACCGCTCTCGCGGCCTCGGGCGGCAATATGCAGGTTGCGCTCAGTTGGGGCGCCAGCGCCAATGCCAGCGGCTACCACGTGAAGCGCGGCCAGGCCAGCGGAGGGCCGTACACGCTGCTGGCCGATAGTTCTACGACCTCGTACACGGACAGCGCGGTCACCAGTGGGACCACGTACTATTACGTTGTCTCGGCCTATAACAGCGCCGGCGAGAGCGGCAATTCGAATGAGGTAAAGGCAGTCGTGGTGCACAGTGCAACGACGTACTACGTCTCGCCCACCGGCAGTGACTCTTCGCCGGGAACGCAGGCGCAGCCCTTCGCCACGGTCCAGAAGGGGGCAAATCAGCTCCTGGCGGGTGACACGCTCGTCCTGCGTGCGGGCGAGTATCACGAGACGGTCACGGTCTCCAGTTCGGGCACCGCGAATGCCCCGATCACCATCCAGGCCTATCCGGGCGAGTGCCCGCTCCTGATCGGCGCCACTCCCGTAACCGGTTGGTCCGGTTCCTCCGGAGCGATCTACACCGCTTCGTGGCCCACCCAGCCCGTGCAGGTTTTTGGGGCAGGGCAACTGCTCAATGAAGCCCGCTGGCCCAACACCGCGGTCGAGGACTACGCGGGCATGACTTACGCGCTAGCCGATTCCGGCACTCAGGACTACATCACATCCTCCGCCCTCCCCGACGTCGATCTGACAGGCGCCTGGGTTCACGTCATGGCAGGGCAGTCCTGGGTCGTCTACGACCGCCAGGTGACCGCCCATGACCGAGCCTCCGGAAAGCTGACCTTCTCCTCTCCCATCAACGCCATAGCCGAGTTGGTGCCGCGTCGCGGCAACCACTTCATCGTATTTGGGAAACTTGAACTCCTGGATTCGCCCGGAGAGTGGTGGTGGGACCCTGGCACGCAGCGACTCTACGTCTGGATGCCCGACGGCGGATCGCCGGAAGGCCGCGTCGAGGCAGGATCCGCCCCCGCGGTGCTCAGCCTCGCGGGGCAGTCCTACGTGACCGTCTCGGGCCTATCGGCGCGGGGCGGCTGGTTCAATCTTCAGCGCAGCACCAATTGCACAGTCCGGCAATTTCACCTAAAGGCTCCGACCTGGAGTCGCATCGTGGATGGGTTCGCGGTCCAGCCGGAGTATTTGGGTGGAGTGGACCTGTCGGGCAGCGGGAACCTGGTCGACGGAGGGCTGGTGCAACTCGCCGGCCGCAGTTCGATCCATGACGCCGGAACGGGCAACACCGTGCAGCAGGTGACGGTCGAGGACTCCGGCTGGAACTGGGGCGCCGAGGGCGCCATCGACCTCTCGGGAGCGCGGCAGGCGCTCGTTCAGAACAACACCTCGCGCCGCACGACGGACGAAGGCGTCTACCTGGCGCCCCAGTCGCGCATCCTGAACAACCTCGTCGAGGACCCCTGCCTGTTCGTCGGCGATTGCGGCGACCTCTATGTCTTCAGCATGGACGGCCAGCAGACCGAGATCGCCTACAACGTCCTTCGGAGCAACAGCGCCCGTTGGAGCGCCGGCATCTACCTGGATGCCGGAAGCAAGAACTTCCGGGCGCACGACAATCTGGTAGAGGGCATAAGCTGGAGCGGCGTGAACCTCACGGACGTGAACGACGTCGAGAACAACACATTCCTCGACCTGGGGCACCAGAGCGCCAATTATGTTCCGGGCGCACCTGCGGTCGGCGCGGACTGGTCGGCGGGACGCTTCCTGCACAACCAGACCGATGACCCGTTTCCTCTGGCCGTGATGCTGACGCAGCCGGCGTCGATCATCACCGACTACACCTGGTATACGGCGTATGCGACGCTCGCGCCGCAACCCGGCCCGCGCCGCGTGGAGGTGGACTGGTCGCAAATGGCCCAGGGAGCCTGGAGCCAGAACCAGGTTCCGCTGGATTTATCCGCCGCCAACGGCATCATGTTCGGGTTCGACTACCCGGTGGCGAGTTTCCATTACACCATCAGCAACCTGCGGCTTCTGCCGGTCGGAGGCAGCGGCGACGTGGGGGCCGTTCCGGTTACGGGAACCACCTGGACGGCGTCCGCGTCGGGCGGTTCCACCTGCACTCTCACGTCCTCCGGACCGGCTGCCTGGGGCGCTTCGGGCACCAGCGTGTTCAACGGTCAGAATGCCCTGACCGCGCCGCTGCCGCCCAACCTGACCAATCTCTCCGCCTACCGGGGCTTTGCATTCGAATTGGCCGGAACGGCTTCGCGAGCCTTCGATTTTCAAGGCTACCAGGCCGCTGACAACGGCCCGGATCAGGTTGCCGGCCGCGGCGCCACGCTGCCCGCATCCGTCGGAGCGGACCCCACGTATATCACCACCGGCTGTCTGGCCAACTCGGCGACGGCTCCTAAGCCTGCCACCCGCATCCGGCCGCGCAGCGCCTCCTGGAGCGCGCGCTAGGCTGCACTCGAAGTCTGGAGCGTTCGCGTCCAGACCAGTGTCTTGTCCCTGTGGCTTCGTGTTCATTCGTGGCCAATGTTTTTGCCTTACGAATTCCATCCTCGTTCGTATAGTTCTATATGAGCAGCCTCACGCCGGACGTCCGTTTCGCTTTTCGAGCGATCCGCCGCAGCCCGCTGTTCGCCTCGGTGGCGATCCTGTCTTTGGCTCTCGGGATCGGCGCCAACACCGCCATCTTCACCCTGATGGACCAGCTCATGCTGCGCCAGTTGCCGGTGAAGGACCCGGACCGGTTGGTCATGCTCTACCAGAAGGGTCCCCACAACGGCAGCAACATGGGCGACCGCATGCACTCCTACCCCATCTACCAGGACTTCCAGAAGAAGGGCGCGCCCTTGGCCGAGATCCTGTGCCGCCGCCTTATAAACAGCTCGGTCAGCATCGACAACCAGACCGAGCGTGTCGATGCCGAAATGGTCTCCGGGAACTACTTCACCCTGCTCGGAGTCAAGCCCGCCGCCGGCCGTCTGTTCAACTCCCGCGAGGACGACCAGGTGTTCATGGGCCACCCCGTCGTGGTGCTCAGCTACGACTATTGGGCCAACCGCTTCGCTCGCGACCCCAAGGTGGTGGGCCGCAAGATCCTCGTCAGCAACTATCCCATGACCATCGTCGGCGTCTCGGGCCCGGGCTTCGCCGGCCTCGACCCGGCCAAGTCCCCTCAAATTCGCGTACCGATTCTGATGGAACCCGTCCTGGCTCCGGATTGGAACTGGTTCTCCCCGGGCGACCGCCGGGTGCGCTGGGTCCAGGTGTTCGCCCGCTTGAGGCCGGGCTACACCACCGAGTCCGCCCGATCCCAACTTCAGGTGCTGTTCCACCAGATCCGCGAATACGAAACCACCCTTCCCTCCGCGAAGGACTGGACCCCTTACGACCGCGCCCAGTTCATGCGGGGGACCATCAACGTGGACCGGGCCGCCACCGGCTACTCGGATCTGCGCAACGGCGCTTCGACGGCGCTGATTGTCCTGATGTCGATGGTGGGCCTGGTGCTGCTGATCGCCTGCGCCAATGTCGCCAATCTCCTCATCGCCCGCGCCTTCGCCCGGCAGAAGGAGATCGCGGTGCGGCTGTCGCTCGGGGCCTCGCGCGGCCAGCTCGTGCGCCAGTTGCTGATCGAGAGTCTGGTGCTGTCCTCCGCTGGAGGGTTGGTCGGGATTGGCCTGGCCATGGCCATGACCCGCGGCCTGCTCTCCCTGATCCCCTCCGAGGGGAATCCGCTGCTGATCAGCCCGAAACCCGACCTGCGGATTCTGTTGTTTGCCCTGGGCCTGACCCTCGTCACCAGCCTTATGTTCGGGCTGCTGCCCGCGCTGCGCGCCAGCCGCCCGGACCTGTTCACGACGCTCAAGGACGTGGCCGGATCGGTGGTCGGACGAGGCGGCTCGTTGCTTTTGCGAAAAGGCCTGGTCGCCGCTCAGGTGGCGCTGAGTTTTCTTCTCCTGTTCGGAGCGGGCCTGTTCGTCCGGAGTCTTCAAAACCTCGAGGCGGCCGACACAGGATTCCGAAACCTGGACAACCTGGTCACCTTCCAGTTGGCGCCCGCGCTCAACGGTTATGACGACCCGCGCACGATGCATTTCTACCAGGAGTTGCAGGCGCGCCTCAATGCCATTCCTGGAGTGAAGGGGGCTTCTATGGCCGTCGTCCCCGTGCTATCCGGCGACGAGTGGGACAGCACAACCTCGGTGGAGGGCCACCAGGCCAAGGATGGCGAGGACATGCAGGCCTTCATGAACGCGCTCCTGCCGGGCTACTTCGAGACCATGGGCACCCCCATCCTTCAAGGCCGGGACTTCGACCGCCGTGACATCAAGGAGCACTCCAAAGTTGCCATCGTCAACGAACGGTTCGCGCGCCATTACTTTGGGAACGGCAGCGCCGTCGGCCGCCATCTCGGACGCGGCGGCGGCCCGGGAACCAAACTCGATACCGAGATTATTGGCGTCGTAGGCGACTGCCTCTATGAAGGCCCGCGGGAAGGCGTGCACCGGCAGGTGTTCGTACCGGACTGGGGCAATACCAGCGTGGCGTTCTACGTACGCGGGGCGTTGAGCTCGCACGCCCTGTACGCCGCGGTTCGAAGCGAGGTAAAGAACCTCGACCCGGCAATGCCTGTCTATGCGCTGAAGACAGTGGCCGGTCAACTGGACGAAACCCTGCTGGCCGAGCGGTTCATCGCCCTTCTCTCGGCCGGCTTTGGACTGCTGGCCACGCTGCTCGCGACTGTCGGCCTTTACGGCGTGATGGCTTTCGCGGTGGGCCGCCGTACCCGCGAGCTGGGCTTGCGTATGGCGCTCGGCGCGCGGCCCGGCTCGGTGATCTGGATGGTCATGCGCGAGGTGCTGGTGCTGCTCGCGATCGGCCTGGCGGTCGGCGTTCCCGCCGCCATCGCCCTCGGCCGCCTGGTATCGGCCCAGCTCTACGGCATCAAAGGCACCGACCCGGCGATCGCCGTCGCCTGCACGGCCCTGCTGATCGTGGTGGCGGCCGTGGCGGGCTGGATCCCGGCCCAGCGCGCCAGCCGCATCGACCCGATTCTGGCCTTGCGGTACGAGTGAGTCTCCAGACCCGCCACCATTTGAGTTGTCCGGCAGAATCCCGTACAATACGAACATGCCCCAGCAGGCGGACCGCACGGCCAGGATCGAAGCCCGCATCGCTCCCGACGCGCTTCGCATTGTCAAACGCGCCGCCCAGATCCAGGGCCGGAGCGTCAGCGATTTTGTGGTCACCGCCGCCCAGGAGGCTGCGCACAAGGCCATCGACGAAGCCCGGCTCATCCGTTTGTCGGTGGAAGACCAGCAACGCTTCGTCGATCTCCTGCTGCACCCGCCCGCGCTTGCGCCCGCCCTCCGCCGCGCCAGGAAGGCCCACGCTCGATTGATCGCGCCTACGCGATGAAGGGCTCGTTCATCGTTGAGCCGCTCGCGCCGGGTCACGATCGCGCCGCCTTCGCCTGCGGGGTTGACGCGCTGGATCGCTATTTCAAGCACCAGGCCGGACAGGATGTGCGCCGCCGCGTCACCGCGTGCTTCGTGGCCCGCGACATAGCCACCGGCAGCATTGCCGGATACTACACGCTGGCCGCGGGCAGCGTTCTCCTTTCCGAGATGCCGGCTCCCCTCGCCAGTCGTCTGCCCCGGTACCCCGCCGTTCCGGTTGCTCTCCTGGGACGCCTGGCCGTCGCTCTCGACTGGCGCGGCCTCAGTCTGGGGGGCGCCCTCTTATGGGATGCGATGGAGCGCGCCTCCCGGTCCGAAATCGCCGCCTACGCCCTCGTCGTCGATGCCAAGGACGAGCAGGCAGCGAACTTCTACCGGCATCACGGGTTTATTGCCTTCGCCAGCCTGCCGGACCGCCTCATCCTGCCTTTTCCAAAGCGGTCCCTCTAGGAGCGGGCGGACCCGGTGCGGCTCCCGCAAGGCCCCTCCCCGCCCGATCGTCGTTCGGAGTATGTTGGCTGGTAGGCCGAAGGAGGTCGCGTCAACCATGACACCAGCACTGGGACGATCCATTCTGTTCCTGGCAATCGCGCTGCCAGGCATCCTGCTAGCCGCGCAGGGGCCGGGCGGCGCGCCGCCCAACCTCTACAACACCGCCAAGCAGAAGATCCTCGAAGGCAAGCAGGTCTTCAGCTTCACCCAATGGAAGATGGACGTCGAAGCCTATTGCGAGGCGGCCAGGCACTACGACTACGCGTGGTTCGAAATGCAGCACAGCACGCTGGAGTTCCGCGACGTCGAGAAGATGATCGCCGCCTGCCCGCACGCCGGAGCGATTCCCATGATCCGGCTTCCGGACGCGCAGGAATGGCACATCCAGCACGCCACCGACATCGGCGCCCTCGGCGTCATCATCCCTACGGTGGACGACGCGGACCGCGCCCGCGAGGCCGCCAAGTGGGCGCGCTTCCCACCCGTCGGCCGCCGCAGTTCGGGCCAGGGCCAAGCCCCGAGAATCTGGGGCATCAACGGCATCGACTATCACCAGACCGTGAATGACAACATGCTGGTAGTGGTGATGATCGAAACTCCCACCGGAGTTGCCAACGCCTACGACATCGCTTCGGTGCCCGGAGTGGACGTTATCATCGTGGGCAACAACGACTTGGTCTATTTCTCAGGATTCGCCCAGACCGACGAGCGGTATCAACAGATGATCACCAAGATCCACGACGACACCTTGCGCGCCGGAAAGATCTTCGGTCAGGCCAACGCCAAATACGCCACCGGCCATCCCCTCAGCCACGACGCGAAGTTTTTCCAGAACGGTCCGTCCAACGACGGCTGGAAGCCGCCCACCGCCGGCAACGTCAATGCGCCGCCGCCCGGAGAGCGCTAGGGCTCTCGTTCCAGGGCTGAAAGCTGACAGCTGATAGCTGACAGCTGTCTTTCAGTATCCCCGCTGCTTGTCCACCACGTTCACGAGCGGCAACCCGCTAGAGTAGCGCCTGACGTTTTCGGCCAGCAGTCCCACCAGCCGCAGCCGGCGTTCGGGCGAGAATCCAGCGGTGTGGCAGGTCAGGATCAGGTTCGGGCAATCCCAGAACGGATGGTCCGCCGGCAGCGGCTCCTGCCGCGTGACATCGAGGCCGGCGCCCGCGATCCAGCCTTCCTTCAGCGCCCGCACCAGCGCCGGCTCGTCCACCAGCGCGCCCCGCGAGATGTTGATGAAGTACGCCGTCTTCTTCATCGCCCGGAACACCCGCTCGTTGAACATCCCCTGCGTCTCTTTGGTGGATGGCGCGGCGCTCACCAGCACGTCCACCTGCGGCACCATCTCCATCAACCACCCCGGCTCGCGCAGCGTGTCCACGAAGATCGGCTTCGCCATGGGCTTGGCATCGGTGGCCAGGATTCGCATGTTGAATCCGTAGTGCGCGCGCATCGCGGTGAACGACCCCAGGCCGCCCATGCCGGCGATCCCCATGGTCATGCCATCGACTTCCACCAGCCCCCGCTCGGGCTTCCAGGTCCGCTTCTCGAACTGCGGCACGTAGTATTTGGCGAGGCCGCGCGTCAGGCTCAACAGCATCCCGATGGCGGTCTCCGAAATCGCCGGAGCGAACATGCGCGCCATGTTCGTCACCACCACGTCGCTCTTGACGAGTTCCGGGAACAGCAG
>Ga0265316_10002440_pt1 | contig 19314 bp, 15 predicted proteins | sample 4522metaG_FD_202092 | JGI IMG/M metagenome (GOLD analysis project Ga0265316, IMG submission 202092) | Rhizosphere microbial communities from Carex aquatilis grown in University of Washington, Seatle, WA, United States - 4-5-22 metaG | ecosystem: Host-associated > Plants > Roots > Rhizosphere >... | reverse complement strand
ATCCAGACCGAATGGGACGACCTTGAGCTGCCCGCGGTCGACGAGGATTGGCAGAAGAAACTCGCCGAACGCATGCCCTCGCCGCGCGCACGGCGGATGCGGCGCATGGCGCTTGGCTTCGGCGCCGTCGCGGTGGTCGGTCTGGGTCTGGCGCTCTACTTTGGCCTTCGCCGCCCAAAGGAAATCGTCACCTACACGCCGGTCTACGTCGAGGTCACCAAGACCGACGAGCCGGAAACCGTCGCGCCTTGGCTGCGCAAAGCCGGGGTCGCAGCGGGCGCCGAGAAGTTCTTCGAGCCGGTGAGCGATTCGGCGCTCTTCTACATTCAGCAGGCGGAAACCGAGGCCAAGCGGCTGGGCACGGCCTCGGGCGGAGCGGCGCTATTACGGCGCCTCTACGGCAATCAGTTCCGCAGCCTGGGCAATTCCCTCCTCGAAGCCAAGCTGAACGATCTGGCGGCGGTGCGCTTTGGCGAGGCCTTGCGATTCTTGCCTGGCGATGCCGACCTGCGTACCAAGCTCGGACTTGCAGCGGGGCCGCGCGCGACTGGCGACTCCGAGTCTGCAACCGGCACCGCACCGGGAGCGCGACGCCCGGTCGACGAAGCCGCGCGGGCCGCCGCGGATTTGTTTTCGGCGGCGGCTTCGGGCCGTTTTTCGCAGGCCCGCGTGGCGCTTGCGCATCTGCTCGATGTGGACAAGGAAGGCCGACAAAGCGCGCGCCTGGCCGACGAGTTCAGACGGCGGGCGCAGACGCTGTGGGAGGCCGGAAAACGCGACGAGGGCCGGCGCTACTACCAGATGGTCGCAGAGCTCGACCCCAAGGACTCGGTGTCGCGCCAGCGGGCCGACAGCAAGGACGAAGAAAAGCCGGCTCCGGTCGCTGCCGCCCCCGTCGAGCCGGCCCCGCCTCCCGAGCCCGCCAAGCCGGGCAAGAAGAGGGGACAACTATCGGCTGACTCGGCATCGGGATCGGCGACCGCGTCGTCGGAAGAGGAGGGCGGCCCCCGCGATCGCGCCGCCTCGGCCAAGGCAGCCGCCGACGGCACAAGCGCGCTGGCCCGCGGCGATCTCGTGCGCGCCCAGGTTGCCTTCGACCGCGCCGTGCGCGCCGACGCCAGCAATCCCGAAGCCGTGGCCGGTTTGGCCGAGGTGGCGTTCGAAAGCGCGCGCTACACTGAGGCACTCGACTACGGGCGGCGCGCGGCTCGGTTGCAGCCCAGAGGGGCCAGGAACCACGTCATCGTCGGCGATGCCTATTTCAAGCTCTTGCGCTACGACGAAGCCCAGGCCGCCTACAAGCGCGCGCAGGCACTCACGCCGAATGACGAGGGCATCAAGGCCCGCCTCGGCCGCGTGAAGGCGCGCCTGGGAGAATGAACTAAAACGTCCCGGCCACGCCTGCGCTGGCGCCCAGGGTGGTCGCGCCTGGCTGTGGCGCCAGGTACAGGAAAACGCCGCCCACGGTCGCGGCAGCGGCGCCTACGCCGATCATGGTGGCCGCCCACCATTTGGTCGAACGCACCCACGGGCAGCGACCATTGACGTCCTGCTGGTCGGCGGAGCAGGCGATTTCGTGATTGTCGAGGGTCATGACCAGAATACCAGTGAGAAGGAGCGCGGCCCCACCGGCCACGCTTCCCCAGCCCGCCGCGCGATAGGGAAACTTGGAGGGAATGGCCACGAGCTGCAGATCCATGGCCTCGTCGACGCCGCTGACCACGGTGAAGGCACGGGAAAGGGCATCGTAGTTCGGCAATACCAGTTGTAGGTTGTGCGGCCCGCCCGGCAGCTCGGTATCGAACGGCGTGACGCCCGCTTGCTTTCCGTCCATGACCACGGTCGCCCCGGCCGGGCGCGAACGGATGGTGAAGCGCGCCGGCGCCCGCGACACGGCTTCCAGGCGATCGCGCAAAGCAGAGGCGGCCAGTCCCATTTTCTCGCCCGCCTCCTCGGCGCCGCAGGTTTCGCAGCGATCGCGGTTGCTGGCCAGCACGCCACCAGTACGGCCGTTGATGATTTCCATGACCAGGGTGTAGGTCTTGTTGCTCTCGGCGACTCGCGCGGTGATGAGGTAGCTCGCGCCCAGAGCGATGGCCATGGCGGGGTAACACGTGGCACTTTGGCATGTGGCCAGGGCCTGATTCGGCCTGTCGAGCTTCTGCTGCACATCGCTGCCCCGCAACACCTCGAAGCGCGCGGCCGACAGCCCCTGCACCAGGCGCTGGGAAAAGAGATCCTGAAGTCCCTCAGGGATCCTGCCTTCGAATTCCAGGCGCACGATGGCCACGCGTTGCGAGCCGGCGGCCGAGGTTTGGGCACTGGCCGCTGGGGCGGCGGAGAGAACGGCGCCCAGGCACAGAAGCAAGCGATGTCGGGTTGGCATGGCCTCGTCATTTTACAAAGGAATGGGTCGGACTTGCACACTAACTGATAGAATCGGACAACCTGGTGATGGAGAAATTGCTTGAAAACTGAGCGCATTTGTCTGGTCACGACGGGATTGCTTTGGGCTCTGGTCGCCTCGGGCTGCCAAGAGCGCAACCCGGCCTACGTTCAGAAGGTCGTGCGGAACGACGCGTCTGTAGGGCAAGACAGGCCTGCGGATGCTGTCGAAGTTGGCACGAGTCCATCGGACACGAAGCCGGTGCGCGCCGATGCGTTCGCGGGAGACGCGGGCGGGCCGGTCGCTGATGTCGCATTGGATGGCGCCAATCCATCGGGCGACGTAGGTGTTTCGAACGAAGCTGGTGTTTCGCGCGAGGCAGGCGGCGACACGGTTGATGTGGCGTCACCCGATGCACGGGAGGTCTCCCGCGACGCGCGCGATCTGCGTGGGCCCGGAGACGATGCGGGACCGGACTCGAACAAGGATACGTCGATAGTCCCGGATGTCGTTAGTGACGTCCCCTTGTTGATTGACGTCGGTTCGATCGATGCCGGCCTGGACCTCTCTTCTCCCTTGGATGTGGTCGGTGTCGTCGAGGTCGGCATTGATGGGGCGTTGCTTTGCCACGAGCAGGACACGCGCAGCTGCGCGTCGCCCGGCAATCCGCTGCTTGGCGCTTGTCGCCCGGGCTTGCAAACCTGCACGGGCGGCGCCTGGAGCGCCTGTGTGGGAGAGATCCTTCCCGCAGCCGTCGAGCTGTGCAACGGCATCGACGACAATTGCAATGGCATGACTGACGAGGGTTGCGCTACCGACTGCGTGGTGGTGGCCCCCAACGGCGACGACAGCACGGGCGACGGAACAGTTGCCAAGCCGCTTGGCACCATCGCCGCCGCGATGACCTTGGCCGATGCCCAGGATGGCGGGGCGCCCAAGCGCGTCTGCGTGGCGGGCGGAGCCACCTGCGACGATACCAACGCCTATGTCATGAACGCACCGCTGGTCATGGCGAACGGTGGCAGCGTTCAGGGCAACTACGCGCTCGCAGCCTCTGGGCTTTCCTACTGCACGGACAGCCAGCCGCCCACGACGACGTTGCAGTTTGTGGTTTCGGAGCAAGGGGTCGTGTTCGACCAAAGCGTGACTTCTTTGAGTGAGCTCAGTGGATTCGTCATCGAGCGTTTCGCACCTGCGAACGGCGCCGCCACGGCAGGTCCGATTTCGGCTGTCTCGGTGAACGGAGGCGTGGGCGTCATGTTGAGCGGCATCTTCGTCACCGATACGCCCGCCGCCGACACCTCCTACGGCGTGGACGTGGAAAGCGGCGGACAGGCCACCATCGTTGGTTCCGCGATCTGGGCTGGGCAGGGGCGGACGGCTGCCATTGGCGTTTACGTGAATGGCGGTTCGGTCAATCTACGCAACAACTGCGACGGCAATCCGCAGGGATTCTGCAATTCGTCCTGCGGCACCGGAAGTTCGCTGCTCGGGATCTTCGGTCGCACGGGCGGCCTTGGGACCTCGGCCGGAGCAGCGGATTCGTCGGCCGTGTACGTGACCGGGACTTCGCCGGCCACGACGTCGATTGTTGCGAACAACCTGTGTGGAGGCGCGGGCACAGTCGCGGGCAATGGCGCCAACGCGAATCTGGCCACCTTGCGCTGCGAATCCGGGGCGTGTGCGACAGTCGCCGGCAACAGCATCGGCGCGGCCAATGGCCGTCAACCCGTTGCGCTCAGTCTGCTTGGCGGGGCATCCCTGGTCGACAGCAACTTGATTGTAGCTGGATGCGGGATCGATACTTCGACGGGCGTGGTGCTCGACAACGCGCCGGCTCGCCTGCAAAACAACCGCATCCTTGGCGGTCAGTGTACCGGCAATTCCGCCGGAACATTCTATGGCGTGCAAATTCTACTGGGAGCTTTGGCGGGAGAGCCAGACCTCCATTCCAACGACATCGAGCCCATGGGCTCGGCCGGCGGTTGCCAGAGTATTGGCGTGGAGATCGATCGGTCAGCCGGCGATGCCGTGCCGGCGGGGATCTTGCGCAACAACATCATTTCCGCCGGAAACTGTCGCAATCGCATCGCGGTGGACGAACTTTCGACGACCACGGCTCGCGTAGTGGAGAACAACGATCTCTATCCCGGCTCGGCCGCCTTGGCCACCGACACGCCCGTTCTCTACCATCGTGGCGGCACGGACGCGGTAACCGCGATCCAGGTCAACGCCCTGGCCGGCGCCGCGAAGAACATCTCGGCCGACCCGAGGTACGTTGCCTATTCGACGGACCTGCACCTGTCGAGCAACTCGCTGTGCATCGATCGCGGAACCGCCGAAGGCGCCCCTGCCACCGACGGCGACGGCAACTCCAGACCGGCAGGCGCCGGATTCGATATCGGCGCGTACGAGTTTGTGGTGCAGTAGGATACTTGGAGTCTGAGGCTTCCTCTAGTTCGTAGCCCCCAGCCACCGCGCGCGCAATCGCCGTGTTCGCGGCGATGCCTCGGCATCGACCGCGAAAATCCACTTCCGCTCCGGATTGCGCACCAGCCGCAGCTTGGCCACGCGCAGCCGATCTTTGCGGAAGAAGGTAACTGCGACATCTTGTCCGACCTTACCGTCGGCTAGGCGTTTGCCGACGGTCGCGCCGCTCGTGCGGGCGCCGTCGATGGCGATGATCTCGTCGCCGAAGGTGATGCCGGCGCGCCAGGCGGGCGAATCGGGGATGACGTTCTTGACCACGGCACTGTCGCGCTCGCCGTTGCTTGCGAAGACGAGGCCACTCCAGCCAAGCAGGCGGCGGGCTTTCACCTTGTCGCTGCGTTCGTGCTCGGCGGGCGCGCTGGATTGGACTTTCACGCCGGCGCCGCGCAGAAGCGTGGGCACGGGCAGTTCGGCGGTGCCGTCAATGAAGCGGTTGAAGTAGCTGGCCAACGAGCGGCCGGCGATGGCCTCGGCCTCGCTGCGAATAATTGCGGTATCGATGCTCTTGTCGCGTGCGGCGTGGCGTTGCCATAGGCGACGGAACAGATCGGGAAGGCCACGGCGGCCTGCGGTCGCCGAACGCAAAATGAGGTCGAGCGCGAGGCCGGCCCAGCGGCCCTTGTCGTAGTAGCTCACCATGCGGTTGGTATGATTGTCGGCGGGTTTGTATTGCTTGATCCACGCCTCGTAGGAAAGTTCGGACAGGGGCGCGACGTTGCGGCCGGGGCGGGCGGCGTAGCGGGTCCAGTCTTCGGCCAGATCCTTGAGGTAGCGCTCGACGGGAAGCAGGCCCGCGCGCATGAGGATAAGGGCCTGCATGTGCTCGGTGAATCCCTCGTGGAACCACAGCAGGCGCGTGTAGTTCTCCTGGGTGTAGTCGAAGGGTCCGAGGGCGCGGTCCCGGATACGCTTGACGTTCCAGGCGTGGAAGAATTCGTGCGCGGCCAACTCGGCGAACCCCTGGTAGGCCTTTTCGTCTTCGAAGGATAGGCCGACGATGTCCAAGGTACAGGAATTGGCGTGCTCGAGGCCGCCGCGGGTGGACAGGGCGTGGATGATGAAGAGGTAGCGGTCGAAGGGAAATCCGCCGAATATCGCGCCCGTGGTCCGCACGATGGCGCGCAATTCGGTCTGGATGCGCGCAAGGTCGGCGTTGGTGTGGCCATGCAGGGCGATCTCGAAGCGCGTCCCGTCCACGCGGAAGGCAAGCACCTGGTGGGTGCCGACCTCGATGGGAGAATCCACCAGCTCGTCGTAGTCGCGGGCGGCAAACGTGTGGCGCTGTCCGCGCAAGGCGGGTAGGGCGGTGCTGATGCGCCAGTCGGCGGGCGGCTCGATGGCGACCACGCACGGCCGTGCCATTTCGCCCGCGACGAAGAAGAACAGGCTGGTGCCATTCAGGAACGCATGGCTGTCGTCGAGAAACGAGGTGCGCACGCTGACTTCGAAGGCAAAAACTCGGTAGCGGACGACGATAGGCTTGCCGACCGTCCGCAAGCGCCAGCGCTGTTTGTCGATGCGCTCGCAGGGAATGGCTTTCCCGGCGTGGTCGCGCATCTCAAGGTCGTAGATGTGGCGGGAGAAATCGCGTACCAGATAGCTGCCTGGCGCCCAGGCGGGAAAGACGACGTCGATGCTGTCTTTCCCCGGAAAGGCTGGAATTTCCATGGTGATGTGGAATTCGTGGCTCTGCGGCTCGGGCATGGCGACGCGGTAGCGGATGGGCGCTATGGGCATGGCGGTAGCTTATCCGTTTTGCGCCCAGGATGCAGCGCACGGCCGTCGCTCGAACATCACTTCCATGAAAACGCAACAGGTGTACACTTGCCGGCCTACGGTGCCTATTTCTACCTCCAATATCTTATCGATACGTCCGCCCCGCTCGCCGGAGCAGCAGCCCAAGTCTGGGCAAGAATCGGAAACCCTGCGAGGCAGCCTGGCCGTGGTTTCGCCGCTGGACTTGATCGAGTGGCTGTGTAGCAACAAGAAGATCTGGTCGCTTCGACTTCACGGCCAGGGGCAGGCGCAACGGCAAGGGATCATCGGCGAGGTGGTTGTGATCGACGGCCAGATCGTCGACGCCAAGTGGGGCAATGTCCACGGGATGGAGGCGCTTAGCGAGATCGTCGATCTTAAGCAGGGATCCTTCGAGCTGGCACCCGTCTCGGGCTCGGTCGAACGAACGCTGCAGGGCCATTGGCAAAGCCTGCTCCTGAATGCGGTGCAGATGCTCGACGAACGCAATTTTCAAAGGTGCAGCGGAACGCCGTCCGAGGGATCGTCGGGCGCTCGGCGCTCGGCCAGCCGGTCGGGCGAGCACATGATGATCGCGCTCCCGACAGACGGGCCGATTCAGGCTTCGCCCGAAGCACCGGCCGAGCGATCTGCCGCGGACGCAGTTGCGAGCGCCGGGACAAGCGCCGAGGCATTGATCGATCACGGTTTCGCCGCCCTTCGCGCCGGTAATTCGGCCGAAGCCAAGCGGTGCTGGACCCAAGCGCTGGCTGCGGATCCCGACAATCGCAGCGTGCAATTCAACCTGCGCAAACTCGATTCCTAGCCGACCGTCTGCGGCGGCGGGGTGGCGTCGGACTTGGGGGCGTCGCGGCTCGCGGGCTCGGAAGGAATGGGCAAGTACACGCGGAAGACCGCGCCACCTTCCGCACTGTCGCCGACTTCCATCCAACCGTCGTGATCCTTCACGATGCCGTGGCTGACCGGCAGTCCGAGGCCACTGCCCTCGCCGGCGTCCTTGGTGGTGAAGAAGGCGTCGAAGATGCGGGCGCGGTCGGCTTGCGGAACGCCTGGGCCGGTGTCGCCAAATTCCAGCATCAGGTAGGGCGAGGGTGGCGACAGGTCCAAGCCTTCCTTGCGGCGGATCACATAGTGGATGTTGATGGTCAGCTTTCCACCCTCGGGCATGGCCTGGATGGCGTTCATGATCAGGTTCAGACACACCTGCTGGATTTCGTCGGGATCGCCGGGGATGGGGTGCAGTTCGGGCTCGCTGTGGATCTCGACCTCGATGCGGTGTTGTTTCAGGTTCTCCTCGACGAATTCCAGGGTCTCGCGCACGGCCTTGAGCACGTCGGCCTCGCCGGCGCTGGGCCGGCTCTTGCGGGAAGAGTCGAGGACCTGTCGGATGATCTTGGTGATGCGGTCGACCTGGGTCGAGATGATCTCGGCGTTCTTTTGCACGTTGGCGGGCTCGTCGGCACGCCTGGCCAGGGTGCGGGCGCGACCGCCGATCACGTTCAGGGGCGTGCCCACCTCGTGCGCGATCTCCGCCGCCATCTGGCCGATGGTGGCCAGCTTCTCGGCGCGGCGCAGGTGCGTCTCCGTGGCCACCCGGGCCGCGGTGGCGCGCGCCTCTTTCTCGCGGGCTTCGCGCAGGTAGTTCATCATGTCGTTGAACCGACCGGCCAAGGTGCCGATCTCGTCGTCGCGTTCGGGTAGAACCGCGCGCGACATGTCGCCCTTGGAAACTCCGTCGATGGCCTCGACCAGGCGACGCAGCGGGGTGGCCACCCGGCGCATGAGCATCACGTACACGGCGATGGCGAAGGCCACGACGAACACGAACAACTGGGGGGCCAGTCGCTCCGCGGACAGCAGCACCTCTTGGCCGATGAACTCGCCGTCGCGCACGAGTCCCAGGAAAGCCACCACCTGGCGCGTGGGCTCGCCCGGCGGCGCGTTGTGCACGGGAATCGCCATGGCATAGAAGGGCGGAAAGCCTTTCAGGTCGAACAGTCGGCCGACGGGCATATCGAGCTTGGTCGCTTCCTCGACGAGGCCAGCCCATGAGTTGTTCGGGCGCTGGCTGCCCCAGGCCACCGCCTCCAGGCGGAAGGATCCGCCCTTGCTCGTCTGCGCGGCCACGCGCGCCTTGAGCGCTTCACCCGCTTTTTCTCGGGGCAGCGGCTCCATGCCGGTGGCCAGCGCTTCGGCCAGCGAGTGGGCCTCGCGATCCATCTCGCGCAGCTGATCGGCGTGCAGGACGACCAGCACGGCGCCCACCGCCGCGGCGAGCACGGCGGCCATAAGCAGCGTAGTAAAGACAGCGACGCGCGGTCCGAGCTTCATAGCGGGCGTCAACTATAGTACCGTCGTCTCGTCATCATGGAGGTTTCCAAATGCGTCGAATGATCCTCGTAACCAGCACGTTCGTAGCAGCAGCATTCCTGACCACGTCTTCCGCCGAGGCCCAAACCGAGGCGACCGCGTCCATTACCCCGGCCGCCTCGGGCCATGGCCGCGGTATCGGCGTCGGCGCCGTGACCATGCTCAATGGCTTTGATGGGGCACTCGTGACCTGGGGGAGCCCGGGAGGCGGATTTCACGCCGACGGTTTCTTCGGTTTGCGGCACTATAACCCCAATGGAAACACCACCACGAGCTTCAGCGTAGGCGGACGCTTCTGGTACCATGTGCACGCGGCGCAGTTCGCCGATTTCTCTCTGGGAGGTGGACTTGGACTGCTGCACTGGAACACCAATCCGGGAAACCCGGGCAACGACAGCAGACTTGATCTCGCCTTGCAGGTAGGCGGACAAATCCGGGCCTTTGTCGTTCCCAATGTTGCGCTTCTTGCTGATCTTGGCCTGGGCGTCTTCTTCGGTCCGAATGACGACGTCTTGATCGGAAGCCAATCCGTGGGTGGCGGCGGCGGCGGCAACAGTTTTGTCGCCGGCACCCTGGGCATTGCCTATTTCTTCGAGTAGACCTTCCGCTCGGAAATGAAGAACGAGCGTAGCGCCGAAGAACCCAATTTCGTCATCGTTCGCGGCGCGCGCGAGCACAACCTGCACATCGACGAGCTGTCGATCCCCAAGCGCCAGCTCGTCGTGTTCACCGGCGTTTCCGGGTCGGGCAAATCGTCGCTGGCGTTCGACACGCTTTACGCTGAAGGCCAGCGGCGCTACGTCGAGTCGCTGTCGAGCTACGCGCGGCAGTTCTTGGGCCAGCTGGAAAAACCCAAGTACGACCAGATCCGCGGGCTGTCGCCCACCATCGCCATCGAGCAGAAGTCGGCGTCGTCGAACCCGCGTTCCACCGTCGGCACGGTAACCGAGATCTACGACTACCTGCGCGTGCTCTACGCGCGGGCCGGCGAGCAGCGCTGCCACCTGTGCGGTGGCGAGGTCGCGGCGCGCTCGGCGGGCGAGATCGTCGGCGAACTGCTGACCCTGCCGGCCAAGACCAAGGTGACGTTGCTGGCGCCCAAGGCGGACAACCGCAAGGGCGAATTCCGCGAGGTCTTCGACGAGGCTCGCAAGGCCGGCTTCGTGCGTGTGCGTGTCGACGGCGTGGTTCGTCGCCTAGAAGAGGTCGCCGCGCTCGACAAGAAGAAGAAGCACACGGTGCAAATCGTCGTGGATCGACTGGCGCTCGACCACGCGGATCGCGCGCGGCTGTCCGATTCCATCGAGACCGCCCTACGCGCGGGCGGCGGCACCTTGCTGGCGGCCGTCGAGGGCGAGGAGAAGGAGCGTGCCTACAGCGAAGAGCGCGCTTGTCCGAACTGCGGCGTGGGCCTGCCCGAGCTGTCGCCGCAATCGTTCTCCTTCAACAGCCCGCTCGGCATGTGCGTGGACTGCAACGGCCTTGGTTCCACGCTGGAGATCGATCCCGATCTGGTCGTTCCCAACGGCGACCTGTCCATCGCCGAGGGCGCCATCGAACCGTGGGGCGAACGCTTTGCGCGCGAAGAAGGCTGGACCACGCGCATCGCGGCTGCGCTTGAGAAGGAGATGGGCATTCCGCTCAAAAAGCCATGGAAACAGCTGACGCCACGGCAACGCGAAATCGTTCTTTTCGGCACGGGCGAGAAGCGGGTGCAGGTGAGCTGGACGGGCAAGCACGGCGGTGGCTCGTGGGCCCTGCGCTTCGAGGGCGTGGCTAACAACATCAAGCGCCGCTGGCGCGACACCCATTCCGAGATGATGCGGCAGTGGCTGGGTAAATACTTTCGCGAGCAGCTGTGCCGGGCGTGCAAGGGCAAGCGCCTGCGGCCCGAATCGCGCGCTGTCTTTCTCGGCGACAAGAGCATCGTCGACGTGACCGCGCAGACCGTTGGCGAGGCGGAGAAATACTTCCGCGAGCTTCCGCTGACCGGCTCGCGCGCGCAAATCGCCGCCGAAATTCTCAAAGAGGTGCGCACTCGTCTCGGCTTCCTGCTCAACGTCGGGCTCGATTACCTGACCCTCGATCGCGTGGCATCGTCGCTGTCAGGCGGCGAGGCCCAGCGCATCCGCCTGGCGTCGCAGCTTGGCTCGGAACTTTCTGGCGTGATGTACGTGCTCGACGAGCCATCCATCGGTCTGCACCAACGCGACAACTTGCGCCTCATCGCGACCCTGCGCCGGCTGCGAGATCTCGGCAACAGCGTGATCGTGGTCGAGCACGACGCCGAAACCATCGAGTCGGCCGACTACGTCGTGGACTTCGGCCCAGGGGCAGGGCGGCAGGGCGGGCACGTGGTCGCGGCCGGCACGCCCAAGGAGATCGCGGCGAACAAGAATTCGCTGACCGGACGATACATGGCGGGCACCATGCGCATCGAGGTGCCGGACACGCGCCGCAAGCCCAAGGGATTCATCACCCTGCGCGGGGCGCGCGAGCACAACCTGCGCAACCTCGACGTGGAATTTCCACTCGGCGTCTTCCTCGCCATCACCGGCGTCTCCGGCGCGGGCAAGTCGTCGCTCATCAACGGCATCTTGCACCCGGCGCTGCGGCGCAAGCTCTACGGCGGCATGGAGCAGGTCGGCGCGTTCAGCAAGCTGGAAGGCATCGACCAGATCGACAAGGTCGTGGACATCGATCAGAAACCCATCGGCCGCACGCCGAGGTCGAATCCCGCGACCTACACGAAGTGCTTCGACCACATCCGCGAGCTCTACGCGGGCACAGCGGAGGCCAAGACCTTTGGCTTCGGTCCGGGCCGGTTTTCCTTCAACGTGAAGGGCGGGCGCTGCGAAGCCTGCGAGGGCGACGGGGTGAAGACCGTCGAGATGCACTTCCTGGCCGACGTGCACGTGACTTGCGAGGTGTGCCGTGGCCGGCGCTACAACGACGCCACCTTGCGCGTGAAGTGGAAGGGCCTCGACATCGCCGAGATGCTGGAAACCAGTGTGTCCGAGGCCGTGGCGCTGTTCGAAAACCACCGCCAGCTCTCGCACATCCTGCGCACTCTCGACGACGTGGGCCTGGGCTACATCGCCCTCGGCCAATCGGCGACCACGCTCTCGGGCGGCGAAGCCCAGCGCGTGAAGCTGTCGCGCGAGCTGGCCAAGCGCGACACCGGCCGCACGCTGTATCTTCTCGACGAGCCGACCACCGGCCTGCACTTTGACGACGTCCGCCGCCTGCTCTCGGTGCTCGACCGCCTGGTCGCCGCCGGCAACAGCGTGCTGGTCATCGAGCACAACCTCGACGTGATTAAGACCGCCGACTACGTCATCGACCTCGGCCCCGAAGGCGGCGCCGCCGGTGGTGAAGTCATCGCCGCCGGAACCCCCGAGGAAGTCGCGGCCAACGCCCGATCCTACACCGGCCAGTTCCTCGCCCAGATTCTGCAACCCCGCCGGGCAACCTCTAGGCGTGCTGGATAGGAAAGCGCAGAGGACACTGAGAACACAGCGGACGGATGGCAGCGTTCGGATTCAAGAGCCGGAAGCCCCCTTTCTCTGTGTCCTCTGTGTTTTCTTCCTCCGCCGCGCCGAGGAGATCGCGACGTAAATGCTTCCCGTTGGAGTCCGGCTGTAAGCCGGGTTCTGTTCCCACGTTCGTTGCCTTGCGCGGGTGGTGGTCATTCATCTGGGCCGCCCGTTGCCGGACGGCTCAAGCGACCAACTCAGGATCTGGAATCGACGCGGGCCACGCCGGTGGGTTGCCCCACGATCCATCTTCGGTCTTGCTCCAGGTGGGGTTTGCCGTGCCCCTCCTGTCACCAGGAGAGCGGTGTGCTCTTACCACACCGTTTCACCCTTACCCGATCGCGCGGTTGCCCGCGTGCCTGGCGGTCTATTTTCTGTTGCACTGTCCTTCGAGTCACCTCGACTGGCCGTTAGCCAGCACCCTGCCCAGCGGAGCCCGGACTTTCCTCGGAGACGCAAACGCGCCGCCGCGACCACCTTTCGAACTCCAGCGGGAAGCGGGCGGAGTATAGCGCGAAGGATGCGCGTGGTGTCGCGCTATTAGGAACCCGACGGCTTTTCGGCGGTCGCCGGATCGTCCTTCATCAGGTTTTCCCAATAGACGATGCGATGGCAGTAGGGGCAAGTCTCGATGGAAGTGCCGCGCTGAAGGATGTTGAAGAGCTGCGGTGGCACGTTCATGTTGCAGCCTTGGCAAGTGCCGTTGCGAACCGTGGTAACGGCCAAGCCGCGGCGCATGCGGATGGCTCCGTAGCGCTTGAGCACGTCGGGCTTGATGCCGGCGGCGACCTTGTCGCGGTCGACCTTGATCGCGGCGATCTTGCCATCCAGCTCGGCCATCTTCTTGCGCGCCACTTCGGCGTCCTTGTCGAGCGACTTGCGCAAGACCTCGAGCTCCGCCGCGCGCTCCTCGAGAAGCTTCTCCTTAGCCTGCACTGCCTCGATCAGCTTGGCAATCTCCTGCTCGCGCGTCTGCACGCTGTCGCGGGTGGCTTCCATCTCGCGTTGGGCGGCGACATACTCCTTCGAATTCTTGGCCAGCGAGAGCTTGTGTTTGGCGCCGGTGGCCGTGCTCTCGTCCGACTGAAGCTGGCCCTTTTGCTCGGCGTAGTAGCGTTGCGACTCGGCGAGCTGGCTGCGTTCGTTTTCGAGCAGCGCTTCGACCCGGGCGAAATCGCTCTGGGAGGCTTCGAGCTTGGCGGGTATCGCCTTGTGTGCGTTGGTCAGTTCCTGAATCTGAGCGTCGTATCTCTGGAGTTCCTCGAGACGCTTAAGCTGATCGCGCAACTTTTCCTCCTGGGCTTTCGTATGGGCCGCGTTTCCGAAGAGAGAAGCAGGACAATCCGGCAGGCGCTTGGTGAGTGGGCCCACCTGGATTCGAACCAGGGACCGAGCGGTTATGAGCCGCCAGCTCTGACCGCTGAGCTATGGGCCCAGCCATGCTTAGGATTTCCGTAAACAAGCCGGCGAAGCATACTCACCATGCCCCGCGGTGTCCAGGATTGTGGGGCACAAAACGAATGGTTTTCGAGGCGATTGCTCTACTCATGCGAAAGCAAACTCGATTTGCGTTAGCCGTTCAAACCGCCGAGCACAGCGGCAATCAGGGCCAGCCCAAGAATTACGCGGTAGACGACGAATCCGTAGGTGGTGCGCGTGCGCAAGAAGCGCAAGAGCCAGGCGACGCTGAGATAGCCGGACACGGCGGCCACCAGCAACCCGGTCAGGAGCGCGGTGGTTCCCACCTCGCGATCGTGGAGTAGCTTCGGCAGTTCGAACACGCCGGCGGCGGCGACTGCCGGAATGGACAGCAGGAACGAGAAGCGAGCCGCGGCGTCGCGACGAAAGCCGAGGATCATGGCCGCCACCAGGGTAATGCCCGAGCGCGAGGTGCCGGGCACGACCGCCAGCGCCTGGGCCAGGCCGACGATGAGGGCATCGCGCAGGGTAAAGGATTCGAGGGGACGCTCGTGGCGCGCGGTCTTCTCGACGATCCCCATCACGATGCCAACCACGATCATAGAGGTAGCGATGACCAGGATCGAGCGCAACGGGCCCTCAATAGCGTGTCTGGCGAGCAGCCCGACGACACCGATGGGCACGGTGCCGGCGACGATGTAGAGCAGCATGCGAGCCTCGATATCCCTGCGCGTGGCCGGGCGCGCCGCCGCGGCGATCATGCGCAAGAGATCGCGCAGGAAGAAACCGATCACGGCCAGCAAGGTGCCGAGCTGGATGACCGCGGCGAACGCGGCCCCGCCGTCGGGCCAGCCGAGCAGCGCGGGAACCAGGCGCAGGTGCGCGGTGGACGAGATGGGAAGGAATTCGGTGATGCCCTGGACGAGTCCGAGGACGGCGGCTTGTAGGATGTTCAAAGCGGCGGCAGCTTAGCACTACGGCGTAGGTTACGACCGTCAGAGAGTGCTACTTCGTGGCAAACCAGCTGACTTCGCCAGCGTACACCGGCATCACCTCGCCGCCGCCAGTTCTGATCAGCAAGGCGCCCGATGGGTCCACGCCCTCGGCGATGCCCTCGATTCGCTTCTCGCCTCGTTCGATCGAGCAGGGCTGGCCCAGCAAGGCGTAGCGGTTCCAGGTGGCCAAGGCCGCCGCCGGTCCCTCGGCGACGAAGTGGTCGTAGATGGGCTCGAAGGCTCGGACAAAACCGGCGAGTACCTCGCCGCGATCTACGTGCTGGCCGCGCGCGAGGTAAAGCGACGTGGCGCGCGTGGCGAGTTCGTCGGGGAACGAGCCGGCGTTCACGTTGATCCCCACGCCAAGAACGATATGGCGTACGTGGTCGGCTGCGCTGGCCATTTCGGTGAGGATGCCGGCCACCTTGCGTGGTCCGTCCCGCGTGTCGAGAAGGACGTCGTTCGGCCATTTCAGCTGCGCAGAGAATCCCAGGCCTGCCAGCGAGGTCGCCAGCGCCGCCCCCGCCAGCAGTGTCACCGGCGTCGCCAGCTGTGCAGATAGGGCAGGGCGAAGGAGCAGAGAGAACGTGAGGTTCTCACCCACGGATGCATGCCATACCCGCCCGCGCCGCCCGCGCCCGGCCGTTTGGACACCGGCCACGACGAGCAGTCCTTCCTCGGCTCCGGCCAGCGCACGCGCAGCGATCTCATCGTTGGTCGAGGCGCAGGAGGGCAGGTAGACAAGCGGCCGTCCCAATCGGCACGAAGGCGTCGCGGCCAGCAGGGTTGAAGGATCGAGCGCGGCCAGGGTCACGCCGTTTTTCCCGCGCCGCTGCCCGCGCGGTCGAGGGCGATGTCGAGCGCTAGATCGACCGCTGGCGCGGAATGCGTGAGCGCGCCGGCGGACACGATGTCGACTCCGATGCGCGCTAGATTCGCTATCTTTTCCAACGTCACTCCGCCGGATACTTCAAGTAAAGGTTTAGGTTCTTGGGAGCGGGCTCGCGCCACGGCCTTCTCGATGTCGGCCAGGCTGAAGTTGTCGAGGAGAACGATGTCGGCGCCAGCATCCAGTGCCTCGTCGAGCTGTTCCAGCGAGTCGACCTCGACTTCGATCTTGAGGCCATGCGGGATCTTCCCGCGCGTGCGGCGCACGGCCGCGCCCACCCCGCCCGCGACGGCCACGTGGTTGTCCTTGATGAGAACGCCGGATCCCAAGTCGAAGCGATGGTTGCTGGCCCCGCCCACGCGAACGGCGTACTTCTCCAGCAGGCGAAATCCCGGTGTGGTTTTGCGCGTGTCCGCGATGCGCAGGTTCGAGCCCGCCGCGGCGTCGACGAATGCCCTGGCCAGGGTGGCGACGCCCGACAGGCGTTGCACGAAGTTGAGCGCGGTTCGCTCCGCCGCAAGCAGCGACGCGGCCGGGCCGATATAGCTTGCGGCATGCGCACCCGCGGCCAGGCGATCCCCGTCTTTGGCTCGCGCAAGCACCGAGATCGAAGCATCCACGCGCTGAAACACCGCTGTGCAGATTCCCAATCCGGCCAGCACCAGGGGTTCGCGTGCGACCAGATGGGCCGTGGCCGTGGCGCCCGCGTCGATCACGGCCTGGGTTGTGACATCGCCGCGCCCCAGATCCTCCTCGAGTGCCAGGTCGATGAGGCGGCGAACGGCGTGGGTGTTGAGTAAGGCGTCGAGCATGGCCCCAGCATAGCCCGCCCAAGAGCGATGCGAAACAGGCCGCAATGATGTCGCCCGGACCCGGCACGTTGACTCGCGGGGTGGTCCGCGGTAGGTACGACGCAAATGCGGGTAACAGCCGGTGCCGAGCGCGGGCGCAAGCTACGGGCGCCTCGGGGTGCCACAACGCGGCCCACCGGGGCCAAAGTGCGCGAGGCCATTTTCAATATCTTGGGGCCGCTATCCCCGAATCCCGTGCTCGACCTGTTCGCCGGCACTGGAGCTCTGGGCATCGAGGCCTTGTCGCGTGGGGCCGGCCGGGCAACCTTCGTCGAGCGCGATCAGCGCGCGCTTTCCGCCTTGCATCGCAACCTGCGCGAGTTCGACCTGAGTGCGCGGGCACGCGTGCTGGACAGCAAGGTTGCCGTGGCCTTGCAGCGTTTGACCGACGAAAAGGGCGACAAGTTTAGCTGGGTCTTCGTGGATCCGCCCTACGCCGCGGGCGAGGTCGAGCCCGTGCTGGCCCTGCTCTCCGGCGGCAAAGTCCTGGACAACGGAGCCGTGGTAATCGTCGAACACGACCGCCACAACTTGCCGCCCGAGAAGGTCGGGACTCTGGAGATGGTGGATCGCCGTTTTTATGGCGATACCGGCGTCTCATTCTATCGCTGCCAGTGGGAGCTAGACCAGTGACCGACCGCAGACGCCTCGTCGCCGTTTATCCAGGGACCTTCGATCCCATCACGAATGGGCATTGGGACATCATTCGACGCGCGCTTGGCCTGTTCGATCAGGTCGTGGTGGCGCTTGCCGTGAACGTCAACAAGCGGCCGATGTTTCCCCTGGTCACCCGGACGCGCATGATCCGCGATGTAGTGGGCGACAATCCGCGTGTCAAGGTCGAGGCCTTCCACGGACTGCTGGTGGACTTCGCCCGCTCGCGCGGCGCCCGGTTCCTGATTCGAGGGCTGCGCGCCGTGGCCGATTTCGAATACGAGTTCCAATTCGCTCACATGAACCGGCAGCTGGCCCCGGACATCGAAACCATCTTCCTGCCCACCAACGAAGAGAATTTCTACGTGTCCTCGTCGCTGGTCAGAGAGGTGGGCATGATGGGCGGCGATGTCTCGCGCCTGGTCCCGAAGGAGACCCTTGGAACATTAAAGAAGAAGTTTAAGAAGATTCCGTAACATGAAGTCCAGGCTAGCGAATCGGTTGTCGTCGGTGGCTCCATCGATGACCATGAAGGTGACCGCGAAGGCGGCCGAGCTGCGTGCCCAGGGCATCGACGTCGTGAGCTTTTCCGCAGGCGAGCCGGACTTCGATACGCCCGGCCACATCAGGGAAGCGGCCAAGCGCGCGCTGGATGCCGGCGCCACCAGATACACCGCGGTCGAAGGAACGCCGCAGCTGCGCAAGGCGGTCGCTGCCTGGTTTGCCAAGGCGCACGGCTTCGACGTGTCCGCTGGCGAGGTCATGGTCAGCGCAGGGGCCAAGCAGGTCATTCACAACGCGTTCCATGCCCTGCTCGATGCCGGGGATGAAGTCATCCTGCCCGCACCGTGCTGGGTCAGCTACGCCGAGATCGCCAAGCTGGCTGGCGCCAGGCCGATCCCGGTTCTGGCCCGCGCCGAGGATGGCTTCGTGCCGAACCCGGACGCAATCGCTCGGGCCATCACGCCGGCCTCGCGCATGATCGTGCTCTGCTCGCCCTCGAACCCGACGGGCGTGGTCTATGACGAAGGCACCTTGCGCGCCATTGCGGCTCTCGCCGTCCGGCACGACCTGTGGCTGCTCACTGACGACATCTATCGCAGCCTGTGCTACGGCGGCGCGCGCTTCGTCCAGCCGGCGACTTTCAGCCCCGAGATTCGCAAGCGCACCATCATCGTTGATGGCGTGTCCAAGACCTTTGCCATGACCGGGTGGCGCATCGGTTTCTGCCTGGCCCCGACCGATGTCGTCGAGGGTATGGCCACCTTGCAAGGGCAGTCCACGACCAACGCGGCTGCGGTCAGCCAGGCCGCGGCCTTGGCGGCCATCGAAGGTCCGGCGGACGAGCTGGAAACCATGCGCCTGGAATTCGACAAGCGCCGCAAGTTTATGGTTGGGGCATTGCGGGCCATGCCTGGCGTGACGTGCGTCGAGCCGCAAGGTGCCTTCTATGCGTTTCCGGACTTGTCGGCCTTTCTCGGCAAGCGATCCCCTCCTGGCCGTCTGATCGAAGACGATCTGGCCATGTGCCAGTACCTTATCGAGGAAGCCAAGATCGCAGTGGTGCCCGGTTCGGCCTTTTTCGCGCCCGGCTTCGTGCGCCTTTCCTACGCGACGTCGCAGGCCAACATCGACAAGGGCCTTGCGCGCATGGCCCGCGCGCTGGCTGAGCTGGTCTAGCGGTTCCTACGTCGACGGGATCATGGCCGAGCGCTTGCGGCGCAGCTTTTCGACCAGCGTGGTTCGGTTCAGGCCCAGGAGCTCGGCGGCGCGGTTCTTGTTGCCGCCCGTTCGTTCGAGGGCCTCCGCGATCATCCGATCCTCGACCGATTCCAGGATCGCGCGCAGGTCGGTACCATCGCTGGGCAGGTCGGGGATGGGCGTGAGGTGAGACAGGCGCGTCTGCGCCGATTGGCGCAAGTTGGCCGGCAGATCGGTGAATGCGATGGTGCCGGTTCCCTTCAAGATG
>Ga0265316_10002439_pt1 | contig 19315 bp, 14 predicted proteins | sample 4522metaG_FD_202092 | JGI IMG/M metagenome (GOLD analysis project Ga0265316, IMG submission 202092) | Rhizosphere microbial communities from Carex aquatilis grown in University of Washington, Seatle, WA, United States - 4-5-22 metaG | ecosystem: Host-associated > Plants > Roots > Rhizosphere >... | reverse complement strand
TCAGGTTCAGAGCATCCCGCTTAAAAAGCGGGAGGGTCACAGGTTCGACTCCTGTAGCTCCCACCAATCCTGCTAATTTTGGCAGGATTTTTTATTTAGAAAACTCCATAATTGCTTCCCCAACCATAAATGTACTTCCTCCTATATAGATGCAATCTTCGCTTTGAGCCTGGCTTCTTGCAGCATTTAAAGCTTCCTTCACTGTTGGAAATGATTTGCCCGTTAAATACATCATTTTTCCTTCCTGCAAAAGAATTTGTTCATTTAACGCCCTGGGAATTGCTGCTTTAGTGAAAAAATAAATGGCATTTTTTGGTAAAACTGACAATGCTTTTCTTACATCTTTATCTTTTACCATACCATAAACAATCAGCAATTTTTTGCAGGGTAACTTTTTTAACTGTTTAATAACAGCCTTTAGCCCTTCAACATTATGGCCCGTGTCAGCTATGATAATAGGGTTATTGCCCAGAATTTGCCACCTGCCCATTAACCCAGTATTTTTAACTGTTCTTTCCAGTCCGGCAAATTCTGCTTTTTCATTAATATTTATTCCTGCATTTCTAATTTCATCGAGAATTGTCAAAACTGTAATTAAGTTTTTTGTCTGATAATTACCCAGCAAATCGATTTTGTATTGTATTGACTTTTGCTTACCCGATTTTTTTAAGTTTATGGTTTGGTAATCAGGGTAAGAAACTGAAGAATTTTCCAATGAATAAGCTTCTTCTGCAAAAATCAATTTTGAATTATTCTCTCTTGCTTTTGTTATAAATACTTGCCGGGTCTCTGAAGAAGATTCACCTATTATTACAGGCACATTAGGTTTGATGATCCCGGCTTTCTCGCCTGCTATCAGTTCTAATGTTTCCCCAAGTATGTCAGTATGATCATAAGAAATATTTGTAATAGCTGAAACAATTGGATTTACAATATTTGTGGCATCGAGCCTTCCGCCTAATCCTGTTTCTAATACAGCAATTTCGATATTTTCTTTTGCAAAATAATCGAATGCCATTGCGGTAGTCATTTCAAAAAAAGAAGGTTTAATTGTGTCCAGCAAATGTTTTTTATCTTTTACAAAATCTATAATAAATTCCTCGGATATCATTTTCCCATTAATTCGCATTCTCTCTCTGAAATCAAGCAGATGCGGTGAAGTGAATAGTCCGGTTTTAAAACCTGCCTCCTGTAAAATTGAAGCCAACATGTGGCTTACAGAACCCTTTCCATTAGTTCCTGCAATATGGATACTTTTAAATTTATGCTGAGGATTGCCTAGTGATTCGGCAAGTTTGGTAATATTGTCAAGATTGGCTTTATAAGCAGCTTTGCCAATGTGGTGAAACATGGGCAACTGCGAATAAAGATATTCTATAGTTTCTTTAAATGTCATTTAAATTACCATTTTTCAAGATGAATTCGTTCCGGACTATATCTTTCAGGTTTTGTTTTTTGTTCTGCAGGATAACCAACTGAAATAAGGGAAAATGGAAAAATAGAATCCGGTAATTGAAACAAATTGCGCATCCCTTCCTGGCGGTCCTGACGCGGATAGATACCTAACCATACAGCTCCAAGTCCCAGTCCATGGGCCGCGATGAGGATGTTTTCGGTGGCTGCACTGCAATCAAGCGGCCAATAGCCTTTGTGGGTTTCATTTGAAACATCAGCACAAACCAGAATTGCTAAACTTGCTTCCAACAACATTTTTGAATATGGATGGAACTCTGTTATTTTTTGAAAAACAGCTTTATCTCTGACTACCAGGAAATGCCATGGTTGTTGATTTCCTGCTGAAGGCGCAAACATAGCTGCTTCCAGCAATTTATTAACTATATCACCACTTATTTCTTTACCTGTATATTTTCTGATACTTCTTCTGGTTGTTAACAATTCAATTATATCCATGTTATAACTATAAAATTATTATTGAATTTACTTTTACTTTGGCAGATTTCAAAATCAACCAGTTTTTACCCTTAATCCCACAATGGAACTGGTTGATTTTTCAGCTTTCTCCCTTTTGGGTTTGGGTAAAAAAAGCTGAAAAATCTCAGAAAAACCTAATCTGTCAAAGTAGAATTACCGATTTTTACTATTTTTATGATAATTACAAACAAAAATTAAGACAATATGATTGCTAAAAGAAAAATTTTTGTATTAGATACCAATGTTATATTACACGACTACAAATGTATTTACAATTTTGAAGAAAACGATATAGTAATTCCAATCGTTGTATTGGAAGAACTTGACAGATTGAAAAGGGGTAACGATATAATTAATTTTCAAGCCAGGGAGTTCACGCGTGAACTTGATGCAATTTCCGGAGAAGGATTATTTGAAGGCGGAGTTTCTCTTGGTAAAAAACTGGGAAAACTTTTTGTTGAAACCGGAAAACCTTTTTCCAAAGCAATCCATGATTCATTTCCTGAACCTACGCCCGATCACCGAATCCTGGCTATTGCCGATTATTTACGGTTAAAATTTGATGACAAAAAAGGTCAGGTCATTTTAATTTCTAAGGATATTAATCTCAGAATGAAAGCTAAATCTCTTGGGATTAAGTCTCAGGATTATGAAACTGATAAGATCCGCGACATTTCACCGTTCAGCAAAAGTGTTGAAATAATTGAAGGAATTGATACAAAATTAATTTCGAAATTATACGAAAACAATGAAGGGGTCTCTGTTAATGAATTCAAATTTAAATTCAAACCCATTCCGCATCAATATATGGTTTTAAAAAATAATGGTTCTAGCGCTCTTGCTCATTATGATCCATATTCAAAAAATATTACCAGGGTTGAAAAAATTCGCTGCTATGGAATCGAACCCCGCAACGCCGAACAGGCTTTTTCTTTGGATGCCCTGCTCAGGCCTGATATTCAGCTTGTTTCGCTGACTGGGAAAGCAGGAACCGGTAAAACTCTATTGGCTCTGGCTGCAGCATTGCATCAGGAAAACCAGTTTAACCAAATTTTTCTGGCACGTCCTATTGTTCCGCTTGCAAACAGAGATTTGGGATTTTTACCCGGTGATGTAAATGAAAAGATTGGACCCTATATGATGCCATTATTTGATAACTTATCTGTCATCAAGCATCGGTTCAAAGCGCAGAGTAAAGAATTTATTCACATTGAAGACATGGTAAAATCGGAAAAACTTATAATTACTCCTCTTGCATTTATCCGTGGAAGAAGTCTTTCCAATGCATTTTTTATTGTTGATGAAGCTCAAAACCTCACACCTCATGAAGTGAAAACTATTATTACACGAGCTGGAGAAGGTACCAAAATGGTTTTTACCGGTGATATTCAGCAAATCGATTCTCCATATCTCGATAGCCTTTCAAATGGCCTTAGTTATTTCAGCTACAAAATGAAAGGGCAGGAACTTTTTGCTCACGTTAACCTTGTAAAAGGAGAAAGAAGTTATTTGGCAGATTTGGCTAGTAATATATTGTAATAAGCCTCCCCAACCCCTCCAAAAAAGGGGCTAAAAAGAAATCCAGATTTGTTTAGAAGCTTAAATTTTATTGAAATAGATACATTAATTTTTATTTAAAATTCCCCCTTTGGGGGATAAAGGGGGCTCTTCTTATGAAAACACTTCACATAATCCGTCACGGAAAATCGTCCTGGGATTTGCCTGGAATTACAGATATTGACAGACCTCTGATTGAAAAAGGTATTGTCAATAACTATATTATGGCCGAACGATTAAAACAAAAATTCTCAATTCCTGAAATAATTTACTGTTCACCTGCAAACAGGGCAATGCACACTTCTATAATATTTGCCCGTACATTGAAAATAAATTTTGATTGCATTATCATTAAAAATGTCATTTATGAAGGAGATACTTCTTCAATTATTAACATGTTAGAGAATACCAAACCAACTATTAATAATTTGATGATAGTTGGACATAATCCGGTATTCATTGATCTGGCCAATCTTTTTCTGCCCGAAAGTATAATAAGTATCCCTACTTCCGGAATAGTTTCTTTGCATTTCGAGTTAAAGGACTGGAAAATTTCGGGCAAAACGCCTGCTCGTGCAAATATTGATTTTCCTAAAAAAGAATAACTTTGTAGGTTTTACAAATTACATTTAAAATTAGAATGGCTGTCAGAAATAAAACAATAAACAGGGACTTAAGCTGGCTTTCTTTTAATGAACGAGTTTTACAGGAAGCCATAGATACAAGAGTTCCACTGGTTGAAAGAATGCGTTTTCTGGGTATTTTTTCCAACAACCAGGATGAATTTTTCAAAGTTCGCGTTGCTACTATTAAAAGGATGATTGACCTCGGTTATGATCCCAGGCAGCTTGATGGAGAAAATCCCAAAAAAAACATTATCAATATTCAGGAAAAAGTAATTCAAATGCAAAATGAATTTTCAAGTGCATTTGATGCAATTATTTCCGAGTTTGAAAAAGAGAACATTTTTTTAATTAATGAAAAGCAGTTAAATGAAGAGCAATCGGAATTTATTGAAGAATTCTTTGATGCCCGCATACTCCCTTTCCTGTCACCAATTATGCTCAGTAATGTCGATAAGTTCCCCTACCTGAAGGACAAATCAATTTACTTAGCGATAAAATTGACCAGCGATAATCCATTAATTTCTGTTGAATACGCATTGATGGAAATCCCTTCACCTATGCTAAACAGGGTTATTTTATTACCTCCATCCAGAAATAAAAAATATATTATTTTTCTTGATGATGCAATCAGGTATTGCTTGAAGGATTTGTTTACAATTTTTAATTATGATCAATTTGAGGCATACACCATAAAACTTACCCGTGATGCAGAAGTTGATATAGACAATGACCTTTCAAAAAGCTTTCTCGAAAAAATTTCTGAAGGTGTTAGCGAACGAAGCAAGGGACAACCGGTACGTTTTGTTTATGACAGGGAAATTCCTCAGGATTTATTCGATTACATAATTAAAAGACTTCAATTTGACAATTACGATACAGTAATTTCAGGTAGCCGGTACCACAATTTTAAGGATTTTATGTCTTTTCCAAATATTGGAGGGCCACATCTTGAATATAGTCCAACGCCGCCAATCGATCATCCATTAATAAAACATCATGTTAGCATGATCGAATTGATTGCTTCTCGAGATATCATGCTGCATTATCCTTATCAGAAGTTTGATCATTTCGTGGATTTTTTACGAGAGGCTTCTATGGATCCCAAGGTAAAGACAATTAAAATTACCCTCTACCGGGTTGCAAGAAATTCCAAGGTTATCAATGCTCTTATAAATGCAGCCAGGAATGGGAAGCAGGTTATTGTGGTTTTTGAACTACAGGCAAGGTTCGACGAGAAATCGAATATATACTGGTCAAAAAAACTTGAAGAAGTTGGCGCAATAGTGCTTTTTGGAATAAAGGGACTTAAAATTCATTGTAAACTTGTTCAGGTTGTGAGAAAGGAAGGAAAGAATGAACAATGTTTTTCAGTGATTAGCACTGGCAATTTTCATGAGGGCAACACGAATGTTTATACTGACATAACTTTATTCACTTGTGATAAACGCATTACTTCTGAAGTAGAGCGTGTATTTCAGTTTTTTGATAATCCCTACTGGAACTATGAATATAAGAATCTGTTTATCTCACCGGTTTATATGCGTAAGAAGTTGATAAAACTAATAGATAATGAAATTAAAAATGCAAAAGCAGGAAAAGACGCGTATATTCTTCTTAAGATAAACAATCTGGTAGACAATTCGATGGTAAAAAAACTTTACGAAGCAAACAATGTTGGAGTTAAAATTAAGCTCTTGGTACGTGGAATTTGTTGTATCAGACCTGGAGTAAAAGGACTAAGTGAGAACATTGAGGCATCCAGCATTGTTGACAGGTTTCTTGAACATTCACGTGTTTTTGTATTTTGCAACAATAACGATGAATTGTATTTCATCTCTTCAGCCGACTGGATGACCCGAAATCTTGATCACCGCGTTGAAGTTACCTGTCCTATCTATGATGAAGAATTAAAAAGGGAATTAAGGATGATGCTTGAAATCCAGTTTTCTGATAATGTTAAAGCACGTATACTTAACGAAAATCAGGATAATAATTATCTACGAAATGATGCGCCTGCCATTCATTCTCAAATGGTTCTTTATGATTTCTATAAAGGAAAATTTTTTGAATCAAACAGAAGTTAACAATTCTAATATCCAAATATTGAATTAATATTGTGAAGAGTAGCTCTAATAATATTGGAGATAAAAAGGTTGCATTTTATACCCTGGGTTGCAAATTAAATTTTGCAGAAACTTCTATGATTTCAAGAAAGTTTTTGGAACAAGGTTATAAAAAGGTTGGATTCGATTCTGGTGCAGATGTTTTTATCGTGAATACATGTTCTGTTACCCAGGTTGCTGATAAAAAATGCCGTCAGGCTATTAAAAAGGCAACTGGTAAAGGAGCCAAAGTGGTTGTTATTGGTTGCTATTCTCAACTCAAACCTGAAGAAATTTCAGCTATAGAAGGGGTTGATTTGGTGTTGGGCATTCAAGAAAAATTTAATGTAGTGGCTCATGTTGAAAATCTTTTAAACGGGTACCCCGATAGAATAATTTCGGGAAATATTAAAGACATTAAGAATTATGATGCCGCTTTTTCAACTACCGACCGAACCAGGGCATTTCTAAAAATCCAGGATGGTTGCGATTATTATTGTTCATATTGTACTGTACCTTTGGCCAGGGGAAAAAGCCGGAATGAAAGTATCTCTGAAATTTTGAAACATGCAGATACCATAGCTTCACAAGGTATTAAAGAGATTATTCTTACCGGTGTGAATATTGGCGACTTTGGTAAATCAACCGGCGAAAATTTTCTTCAATTAATTAGCAAACTTGATACGTTGCAAGATATAGCACGATTCCGTATTTCATCCATCGAGCCAAATTTATTAACAGATGAAATTATTTCTTTCGTGCAACAATCTGAAAAATTCGTACCTCATTTTCATGTGCCTCTGCAATCAGGGTCTAATAAAATTTTATCAGCGATGAACAGGCGCTATTGTAGCGAATTGTTTATAAATCGTGTAAAAAAAATCAAGTCACTCATGCCATTTGCCTGTATTGGTTCTGATGTAATAGTTGGTTTTCCTGGTGAAACTGTAGAAGATTTTAATGCAACTTTTTCATTAATTAAGGCTCTCGATATTGATTATCTTCATGTTTTCCCATATTCAGAAAGGCCATTTACAAAGGCGATTACAATGAAGGATATGGTTAAATCAATTGATAAAACTAAAAGGAGCCGGCTGTTAATTGAATTATCAGAAATAAAGAGACAGCAGTTTTACAAATTTAATACAGGAAGAATTGAAAAGGTTATATTCGAATCCAGGAACATAGAGGGAAAAATGTTTGGTTTCACTTCAAACTATATTAAAGTTGAAGCACCTTTTTGTAAAGAATTAATTGGGAAAGTGATTGATGTTAAATTGACAAACACTACATTAAAGGGTAATTTTGATGTTGAATTTATGAGAGAAAAATCTATTTTATACTAAAATAAATTCTGATGGATTTAAAAGAGATATGTTTCAAAGTTTGCGCATTGGTTCGTGAAACAGGAAATTTTATTCGTGAAGAATCAAAAAAATTCACTATTGATAAAGTTGAAGTTAAAGGTTTAAATAATTTTGTTACTTATGTGGACAAAACTTCTGAGCAAAAACTGATAAAGGGTTTGAGCAAAATATTTCCTGAAGCTGGCTTTATTGCAGAAGAAGGTTCTGTAAAAGAAACAAATGTTCAGTATCGCTGGGTAATTGATCCGCTTGATGGAACCACGAATTTTATTCATGGGCTGCCTCCTTATTCTATAAGTGTTGCGCTCATGGATGAGAAATTGGTTATTCTTGGCGTCGTTCTCGAAGTTAGTTCAAACGAATGTTTTTATGCATGGAAAGGGAGCAAAGCGTACCTGAATGATTCAGAAATCAGCGTTACAAAAGTGTCTTCTGTAAAAGATGCCCTTGTAGCAACTGGATTTCCGTATTATGATTATAGCCGAATCAAACCTTATCTGGAATCCCTGGATTATTTGTTTGTGCATTCACATGGAGTGCGACGGCTTGGTTCTGCAGCAGCAGACTTGGTTTATATTGCCTGTGGCCGGTTTGAAGCATTTTATGAATACAGCTTAAATTCCTGGGATGTTGCTGCTGGTGCATTAATTGTTCAGCAAGCAGGAGGGAAAGTTACAGATTTTAATGGCTCAGATAATTATATATTTGGAAAAGAAATTATAGCGACAAATAAATTAATTTATCCGGAGTTTTATCAAATTGTCAACAATTATTTAAAAAAATAAACCATTGGCTTTTCTGGCATACATATCAATATATTCCATTGTCTGGCTTATTTCGCTGCTTCCTTTGCGAGTACTGTATTTTCTCTCAAAGGGCTTATACTTCTTAATATATTATGTAATTGGATACCGGAAAAAAGTTGTATTTGAAAATCTCAGGAACTCGTTTCCTGAAAAATCTCCTGAAGAAATTAAACAAATAGCAAAAAAATTTTATAAATATTTTAGCAGACTTCTTTTAGAAATTATTAAACTTATAACCGTTTCAAACGAAGAACTTAAAAGAAGAATAGTTTTTAAAAGCAACAATGTTTTAACCGAACTATATAATAAAGGTATTAGTGGAATTGTAATTACCGGTCATTATGGTAACTGGGAATGGGTATCTGGCCTGGCAGACAGTACACCATATAAAGTAATGGCAGTTTACAAACCGGTTTCCAATAAATACCTGGACAGGCTTTTTATACGTATGCGTTCAAAAACGGGCACTGAATTGGTCAATATGAATAAAATACTGAAAGCAATATTGATTAATAAACGAGATGGAATCCCTACTTTATCGTTCTTTAATTCTGATCAATCCCTGGTAAAAGAACACATACAATATTGGACAACATTTCTCAACCAGGATACTCCGGTTATCGTAGGTGCAGAAAAAATTGCACGGTTGACTAAGCAGGCTGTTCTTTATTGCAAGATTATTCCGGTAAGAGTTGGATATTATGAGGTAGACGTAATAAAACTTTATGAGGATGTATCAAATGTTCAGGATTATGAAATTACTGAAAAACATGTGAAATTGCTTGAACAAATGATTAAGGACAAACCGGAATATTGGCTATGGACTCACCGGCGCTGGAAACTAAGTTACTTGCGAAATGCTAAAAATCTAAATTTAGAAAATCAACCTAAATAATGAATAAGGCTAGCATTGTCATATTGAATTGGAACGGCATGAAATATATCAGGCAATTTTTGCCTAAAGTGTTTGAAAATTCCAATATTCCAGGTATTGAGATTGTATTTGCCGACAATGGCTCTACTGACAATTCAGTTGAATTTGTCAAAACATCTTTTCCTCAAATAAGAATAATTCAATTAGAAAAAAATTTAGGATTTGCCTTGGGATATAATAAGGTGCTCGAACAACTTCATTCAGAATATTACATAATCTTGAACAGCGATGTAGAAGTATCGGAAAATTGGATAAAACCGGTTCTGGATTATATGGACTCAAACCCTGATGTTGGAGCCTGTATGCCAAAATTGAGAGGTTACGATAATCATGATAGCTTTGAATATTCAGGTGCTGCCGGCGGGTTTATTGATAAATTTGGTTATCCTTTTTGCCGTGGCAGAATATTTGAAACTATTGAAAAAGACACGGGGCAATATGATAATATTCAAAATATTTTCTGGGCCACAGGTGCTTGTATGTTCGTCAGGGCAGAAATATTTTGGAAAGTAGGCGGGTTTGATCCCAAATTTTTCGCTCATATGGAAGAAATTGATATTTGCTGGCGGATGAAATTAAACGGTTTTAAGATTATCTATTTTCCTCATGTTACAGTTTTTCATGTTGGGGGTGGAGCTTTGCCTAAAGAAAATCCACATAAAACATTTTTGAATTTTCGAAATAATTTATACCTGCTCTTTAAAAACCTGCCTTCAAATAAATTAATTAAAACACTAATAATTAGGATTTTATTGGACTGTTTTGCCGCTTTCAATTATATTGTTAATTTCCGGTTGACATTTTTTTTCTCAATTTTAAGGGCTCATCTAAACTTTTATACTAATTTGCCGTACTTAATTAAATATAGAATAGAAAATAATTTTTTGATAAATGATAAATATTTTTTTACTGAAATTTTGAATAAAAGTATAGTAGTAGAATATTTTTATAAAAAGAAAAGAAAGTATAAAGAAATCATCAAATAGCAGGTAGAAATTTTAGAAATTGATAAAAATATATTTTTCAGACGGGTTACTTTTTGATGTTTTTTATTATTAATGTAAAGTAAGAAAATTAGAAATAAGAGCAGATGAAAAACCCGCTTGACATGGTAAGCAATTTTGATTGGTCGGATAAAACCTTATTGATTGCAGAGGACGATCATTTCAGCTATATTTATCTAAAGGAAATATTAATGGGCACCGGTATTAAAATTCTGTATGCCGATAATGGTATACGTGCCTTTGCTGAATGTCTTAAACATAGTGAAATCTCAGTTGTTTTGATGGATATTAAAATGCCGGTAGTAAATGGCCTTGAAAGTACCCGACTTATTAAGAAGTATAAACCCCAGATTAAAATAATTGCACAAACAGCTTTTGCTATGCCGGAAGATAAGCAGAAATGTATAAGTGCAGGTTGCGACGATTATATTACGAAGCCGGTAATTCCTGAAGAATTATTTACCAAGCTAATTCGAATTTACTCACATGTTGAATCCAATGTAAATATTGAGAATAAAAAAATATTGGGATGACCAAGTACTTAAAAGCATTCTAAAATACTTTCTAATTTTACCCCCCGCGAACCTTTGATTAAAATAAATGAATTTTCTATTTTATTATTTTTTAGATACTCTTTTAGCATTTCTGTGTTTAGAAAATAATTAAAATTATTGGATTTCTCAACAAAGAAGCCTTCTCCAACCATATAAACTTCATTTAACCCCAAAGAATTTATTAATTGTATAATTTTCAAATGCTCATATTCCGATTCTGCTCCTAATTCCAGCATTTCGCCTAAAATCAGAACTTTCTTCAGGCCTTTAGAAGAAATATTTTTGAAATTATTTAACGCTGCTTCCATGCTGGATGGATTGGCATTATAAAAATCAAGCAGAAATTGATTGTTACCTGTTTTTTTATATTGCGAACGGTAATTTGTGGGTACATATTCTTCAATAGCAGCTATAATTTTATCAATTGGAATTTCAAAATGTAAACCTGCACTTATTGAAGCAAGTATATTTTCTAAGTTATAACTTCCTGTTAGATTGGTATTTATGTGAGGCACATTATTGTTATCTGGTTTTCCCTTAAGCATTATTGAAAAACCCAGGAATGGGTCCGAAGTAATATCATTGACACTAAAATAAGAGTTTTTGGCATTACCATAACCTATTTTTTTGCAGTGAAGCTTACTTACAGCCTTTGATAAAATAGAATTTTCAGCATTATAAAAAATAGTACCTTCAGATTTGTTCAGATATGTATACAATTCAGTTTTCGCTTTTATTACGCCTTTAAACGAACCGAATCCTTCAAGATGCGCTTTCCCAATATTGGTAATAAGTCCAAATTCGGGTTCTGCTATATTGCATAGTGCATTTATCTCATTTAAGTGATTTGCGCCCATTTCAACTATCCCAATTTCTGTTGAATTATTCATTGATAAAAGCGTAATGGGAACGCCAATATGGTTATTCAGATTACCTTTTGTAGCTGTAACATAAAATTTTTTTGAAAAAACCGCGGAAAATAGTTCCTTCGTTGTAGTTTTTCCATTAGTTCCGGTTATGGCGATGATTGGAATTTTTAACTGCTTCCTGTGAAAATTTGCTAGTTTTTGCAGGGTCAATAATGTATCCTCAACTACTATGAAATTGCTGCCTTGCTCAAATTTAGAATTATCGATAACTGCATATTTGGCACCTTTTAAAATAGCATCTTTGGCATATTGATTCCCGTCAAAATTTTCACCTTTTAGGGCAAAAAATATGCTGCCAGGTATAATATTCCGGCTATCGGTGCAAATAACAGGACATTCCTTAAATATTTTATATAAATCTTCTGGTAACATTCATAAAAATAAAAAAACCTCATTTAAAATAATGAGGTTTTGATTTATATTTTAATTTTCTGTTTAGAATCCTTTTGGACTGCCAACACGTGTCATGGCACAACGGAAACCTAAATCGACTTTTGATGAATTTTCATCAAGGAACCTACGTGCACCTGGAGTTAACCAGTAAGCCCTGTCTTTCCATGAACCACCTTTATATACCCTTGTATTGTCAGTTATTAATGATGACATATCATTTTGTGAATTAGCGTACATCCTGTTTGAGCCGCCTTTTAATTTATCGCCTTCAGCAGTTGAATAGTCAAGGCTTGAAGCAACATCGCCATCACCAAAATTTCTGTAATCAGCTTTGGTATAATTTGTTCTGCCGGCAGCATGTTCAGGAGTAACGTCCTGCATTTTAATTCTGCCCAGACTGTCTTTCGGAGCAATATTTCCTGATTCATCTTTTACAGGTTCCTGAAAAATATTTCCACGGAAAGGCCTGAATTCATCAACATCTTCGCTTGAAAGAGGTCTGTAAACGTCTTCGACCCATTCATTTACATTACCAGCCATGCAGTATAGGCCATAATCATTTGGCCAGTATGATGTAACAGGAGCTGTAATTTCCGCATTATCATTCAAATCGCCGGCTGTACCCATATAATCGCCACGTCCTCTGACAAAGTTTGCTCTCATTTGACCACGATATTTCGAGGCATCATTTCTTAAACTATGACCGTTCCATGGGTAGATTCTGCGTTCATATACTCTTTCATCAAAGCTGTTCCCAATAAGGGCAAAAGCAGCAAATTCCCATTCTGCTTCAGTTGGCAAACGATATTTTGGCAAAAGTATTCCATCATCCATTCTTATCTTTCTCTCAACACCATTTGCCCCCACTTTAGGTTTTCCAACCAATCCTTCGTATTGTCCGGCCAAATATGCATCTGTATTAAAATTTTCTGCACCCACCTGATTAGGATCCATTTTTAGATATCCCTGGTCAATCAAAGTTCTTTCATTTACGCGGTCAGTACGCCACAGGCAATAGTCGTTAGCCTGAACCCAGCTGACTCCAACCAAAGGATATTCATTATAGGCAGGATGTCTGAAATAATATTCAACGTAAGGTTCGTTATATGCCATTTTACTTCTCCAGCAAAGTGTATCAGGAAGGGCCTTCTTCAAAACTGCCGGATATTCAGCAAAAACACGTGTTATCCAATAAAGGTATTCCCTGTAATCAACATTTCTGATTTCTGTTTCGTCCATATAGAATGATGAAACGGTTACTCTCCGGGGAACATTGTTCCAATCCCACATAATGTCCTGTTCAACCCTACCCATTGTAAAAGTACCTCCTTCAATAAACTTGAGACCTGGTCCGGTTTCCTGAGTATAATCAGAAACTACCTCAAATCCGCCATTTTCTGAAGAATTATATTCCCAACCAGTTGTGGTTGAAGCTTGTCCCGATTTCGAAATATCATGTTTTCCGCATGCAACAAACATGAGTGAAGTGGAAAACATCAACGCGATTATGTACTTTGCTTTCATATCTTTATCGAAAATGATATTAATAATTCAAATATAAGAAATTTTTTAAACTTGGCTGCAAAACTAATTATTTTTAGAGAACATAAATTTAAAATAAATCGTCCGGACACTTAACTGGCCCGTATCTTTTTCGCTTAGGGTCCGCCGGCAAAGTTAAAATTAACGACAATTCATGTGCACCTGTAACCGGCATCATATGATTGATTGAGGGCAATTCATAATCCCAACTGTATCCCAAGCTGAGATTATTAAACGTATAACCAATAGAAAATATTATTGCAGTAAATTGAAATGGAATATTATTTCTTACCCAGATACCAGTCATGAAATCTCCAAAAATAAAATTAGTGCCATAATTAATAACATAAGACTGAGCTTGTTTTTGAAGCATGATAACCGGTGACACGATAAACCCGTTTTCCTGAACATTGTCTTTATTGGTAATTTTAATGTTTCTTGAATAAAATAGTGATATTTCTAAAGGAGTACTTATAAATACATAATTAAATTTTAAATAGCCACTATTTAAATGATGAACTGACAAACCAATTTGTGAATAACGGGATCTTCCCAAAAATCCTACCGCAAAATCTGGTTTAGTAACCTGGCTTGATTGCAATGGTTCCGGGATTACAGAAGTTAATCCGGCCGGGTTAAAGTTTTCAAATTGAATAGTTAGCTGTAATGCTGATTGCAATGTGAAATTTCTGTTTATTTTTGCTCTGTAACTGTATATTGCATCAATATTTGTAGCTGTCAATGCAGAACCATAAAGATTATCGCGCATAATGTTAAAACCGAGACCGCCGCTTATTGACTTAATGTATTGGTCATAACTTCCCTGGAAAGTTGTAAAAGCTTTATCGAATGCACCAGGCCACTGATTTCTATAATGTAGAAAAAACCTTGGATCATTGGCAGTTCCAGCAAATGCAGGGTTTAGGTCCATTGAATTCAAATAAATTTGAGAAAACAAAGGATCCTGAGTCCTTGCCAGGTCAATTAAGCAAAAACAAACAAATAGAATTGCAATTATTTTTTTCATTATTAATAATAAGTATCCACTAATTTATAAAACTACTTACAATAATAAAGCGAGTTATACGTTTTTTTTTAGTTTTATGTTCTGTAATAGTTAAATATTTATTTTAAATGCGAATTTAAAGATAATTTGGTTAGAAAAGACTCAATTTTATAAATTGAACAAAATCAAGTTCAACCATGTTTGGTTATCCTTATTTACTCGTATTTTTGGCACACAAAAACGATATTTAAGTAAGTTAGAAATTTTTAAATTAATTTTAATATTTAGTCATATTTAGCCTCATGAATAAAAAAATACTTTTCATATTAGGTATTTTGGTATTTTCAAAGATATATTCTCAAAATAATTCATTTGTCAGATATATTAAGTGGAATGAAAATGTTCATTCTTCAAATGGACAATATAAACTGGATTTTAGCGGGGCTTTTTATCCGGACAGTTCAAATAATTTTCCTTATTATAAAGAACAGATTGAAATGCCATTTTATTGTGATTTGGTTTTATCTGATATAATTGTTGAGAAATTAGATCAAAACATTGCCGGTAATTTATTTCATCTTTCCAGTTTGCCCGATACATTTGTTTTTAAAAAGTATTTTGGGGTAACCAGAAAACAAAATATTATTAATTATTTATTATTGCCGGTATGGAAAAGCAAATACTCTAAAAATGTCTATCGGATCACCTCATTTTCAATAAATATTCCCACTTCTAGCATAAAAAAAGTTTTAAGGGAAACCAAAAGTATTGCCCAACATTCAGTTCTCAGTTCGGGGAAATGGTATAAAATTAAGTTGAAAGATGACGGTGTGTACAAAATTACTTATGCGCAACTTAAAAATATGGGCTTTGAAAATCCGGGAAATGTGCGAATTTATGGTAATGGAGGCGGGATGCTGCCACAAAAAGTTACTACGAAAAGGCCCGATGATTTGATTGAAAATGCGGTGCAATATGATGATGTTAACGGCTATATTTTGTTTTATGGCCAAAGTCCAAATGTATGGAATTACAGCACTGCATCAAAGCATTTCTTTCATAGCCAGCATAAGTTTTCAGACTATAGCTATTATTTTTTAACTGACAATTTTGGCAGGGGGAAACAAGTGACAAGCTCAACAGAGCCTTCAATTACTAATGTCAACGTAACCTCGTTTGACGATTATGTTTATCACGAGCCGGATGAAGTAAATTTAATCAGGTCCGGTTCTCAATGGTATGGCGATCAAATGGATGTATACAATCCTATTTCCTTTAGTTATAGTTTCCCCAACATTGTAAGTTCTTCAAAAGTATATTTTTATTACAGCATAATTGGTCGTTCAGGCACACCTTATAGCTATTTTACATTTGGAATATCAGGAAATAATTTTAATTCGGCTTATATAGATTTTACTGATTTAAACGCCTTTGATGGATACTATGCACATGCTGCCTCAGGCAATTTCACTTTTAATGCTTCCGGAGATAATATGCCGGTTAATGTCAGTTATGTTAATTCAGGTGATGCCGCAGCTGTAGGATATATACAATATTTTGGCTTTAATGTAAGACAAAACTTGACCTTCCTCGGAGATCAAATGGAATTTAGAGATGTAAATTCAGTTGGTTCAGGAAATGTTGCAAAGTTTGTAGTTTCCAATGCTTCGCAAAACCTGACCGTTTGGGATGTCACTGATGTTTGTGAACCACGCGGTATGAATGGGACACTCTCAAATTCGACACTTTCATTTCCGGCATCTGTGGATTCCTTAAGGCAGTTTATAATTTTTGAAACAAATTCCGGTCTGTTAAATCCTGTAATTGAAGACAATGTAGTTAAAGATGTTGGATTAATAAATAACCAGGATATCCATGGCACATCAAATCCCGATCTGATTATTGTGGCACCACCTGACGACAGTATTTTAAAACAGGCACAAATATTGGCCGATTTCAGAACCACAAATGATGGTTATAAAGTATTTTTAACTACTACTGACAAAATATATAATGAATTTTCATCTGGCAAAAGAGATATTTCTGCAATCCGGGACATGTTAAAAATGTTTTATGATAAAAGTACGAGTGAAAATGATATGCCAAAATACTTGCTACTTTTCGGAGATGGGACTTACGATAACAAAACCATCAATGCAAATAACAATAATCTGATACCTACTTACGAATCAGTAAATTCGCTTGACAAGAGTAATTCCTATGTATCAGACGATTTTTACGGGTGGCTTGATGATGCGGATACACTTTTCGATGATTCAAATCTTTTGGATATTAGCATTGGCCGGCTTCCAATAAAAAATGCAGATGAGGCAACAGCAGTTGTAAAGAAAATAATCAATTATGCCAGTCCATCTACAATGGGTGACTGGAGAAGTATTTTGTGTTTTATTGCTGATGACGGGGATCTTGGATGGGCGGAGAATTTGCACATTGGGCAGGCAGATCCGCTAGCAAATAGCATTGGATCAAAATATCCATCCCGTGTAATACAAAAAATATACCTGGATGCATACAATTTTATAACTACTTCATTGGGTCAGACTGTTCCTGACGCAAGTACTGCTATTAACAACCGGGTTAATAAAGGGGCATTGATTGTAAATTATACCGGTCATGGAGGGGAAACATTATTGTCGCATCATGGTGTAGTTACTAAAGCTTCAGTAATGAATTGGACTAATTTTACTAAATTGCCATTGTTTATTACTGCTACCTGTGAATTTAGTAGGTTTGACGATGTAAATATTATTGTTCCGGGGAAACAATTTTCAGATAATACTACTGCCGGTGAACATGTTTTATTAAATCCCAATGGCGGCGGCATTGCATTACTTACCGCGGCCAGATTAGCAGATGCAAATGCAAATATAGATTTGAATACTGCCATACTTGATACGATTTTTACAAAAGATAAAAATGGCAATTATCTCAGAATCGGTGATGTTTTAAGAATTGCAAAGAATTTAATGTTCGGGGATCAAAATAAATTAATATTTGCAATGTTGGGAGACCCTGCAACTTTGCTGGCTTACCCAAAAGGTAATGGTATAATAACTGATTCAGTTAACGGGATACCAATAGCTGCTTTAAATGATACTTTGTTGGATGATACGTTGAAGGCTCTCAGTTTTGTGCGCGTTACCGGACATATTGAAGATGATAATGGAAGGTTACTAAATGGATTTAATGGCTACATATATCCTACTGTTTTTGACAAAGAAGAGACCAGGACGACCTTAGGAAATGGAACTAATGTTCCTTATCAATACACTGCTAATGATAACATAATCTATAAAGGTTTTTGCAGTGTTTCAAAAGGCAAGTTCAATTTCCAGTTTCAGGTACCAAAAGATATCAGATATAATTTCAATAATGGTAAAATTGTTTACTATGCCGATGATTCATTAACGGATATGGCGGGTTATACCAAAAAACTTATTGTTGGTGGCTTAAATAGCACTGCAAGTATTGATACTGTTGGTCCGGATATTGCTTTGTACATGAATAATACAAATTTCAGGTCAGGTGGTATTACTGATCCCAATCCTCAATTACTTGTAAAACTTCATGATAAAACTGGTATAAATATGACTGGTGTGGGCATAGGCCATGATCTTACAGCTATAATAGATAGTGATTTTTCAAATTTAGTTAATCTTAATGAATTTTATCAATATGAGTTAAATGACTATACAAGCGGTAGTGCCTTGTATCCTCTTTATAATCTTGCTCCGGGAGAGCATGCAATTAAAGTGGTAGCTTGGGATGTTTACAATAATTCTTCTCAAAAAGACATTACTTTCAGGGTTGTAATTAGCAATAATTTAGTTATAAATAACGTTATTAATTACCCAAACCCATTTAGCAATTTTACAAATTTTGTATTTGACCACAATTTATCTGATGAACCAATTGATATTACGGTAAAAATATTTACATTTTCAGGACAATTGGTCACTATACTTAATTATCATGATTTATCTATGGGTAACCGAACCATACCTTTACAGTGGAACGGTACCAATTCCAATGGCAGCAGGGTAATGCCGGGTATTTATTTATATAAAGTTCAGGCTACTACGAGGAGTGGTAAATTTGCAGAAGGCTATGGTAAAATGGTATTTGTTCTTTCAAAATGATTTTAGTTATATTTGTCGGATTTTAAAATTTTCGAACATGATTAAAAAGATATTTTTAGCATTTATTTTTTCATTGGTATGGATAAATATATTTTCTCAATCTAAGTATTCAACTACAGGTGCTAATATTGTTTTTACGAATGTGCCTTTTTTGACTATTGCTCCAGATTCAAGAGGTGGGGCAATGGGAGATCTTGGTGCTGCAACTTCACCAGATGCAAATTCAATGCATTGGAATGCTGCAAAATATGCCTTTATTGATGAAGATTTGGGTGCATCAATATCTTATTCTCCCTGGTTGAAAGGTATCGCCAATGATATTAAACTCATGTATTTAAGTGCATTTAAACGAATTGATCAACAGCAAGTAGTTGCCGGAGCAATTCGTTTTTTCAACCTTGGT
>Ga0265316_10002438_pt1 | contig 19325 bp, 14 predicted proteins | sample 4522metaG_FD_202092 | JGI IMG/M metagenome (GOLD analysis project Ga0265316, IMG submission 202092) | Rhizosphere microbial communities from Carex aquatilis grown in University of Washington, Seatle, WA, United States - 4-5-22 metaG | ecosystem: Host-associated > Plants > Roots > Rhizosphere >... | reverse complement strand
GTACGAAACGCGCGCCCTTGACCGACGAATCGATATCCAGACAGCCCGCCAGGTGCGCAGGTTGGTTGGCCACGATGCCCACGGGACGCCCGTCGAGCCGCGCGAAGCCCACCACCAGATTCTTCGCGAAGTGCTCGTGGACCTCGAAGAACTCGCCGTCGTCCACCACCCGCAGGATCACGTCCTTGATGTCGTAAGGCAGCGTCGAATCCTCGGGGATGATGGCGTCCAGTTGCGGGTCCTGGCGATCGATCGGGTCCGCGCACTCGCGTCGCGGCGGGTCGTCCCGGTTGTTCTGCGGCAGGTAAGCGAGCAGCACACGGATCATGCGCAGGCATTCGGCGTCGTCGGGCGCGATGAAGTGGCCGACGCCGCTCACCGTGTTGTGGGTTACGGCGCCGCCCAGCTTGTCCTTGGTGACATCCTCGTGCGTGACGGTGCGGATGACGTCCGGTCCGGTGACGAACATATAGCTGGTACGGTCCACCATGAACACGAAGTCGGTGATGGCCGGCGAGTAGACTGCGCCGCCCGCGCAGGGGCCCATGATGGCCGAGATCTGCGGAATCACGCCGCTCGCAAGCGTGTTACGCAGGAAGATGTCGGCGTACCCGGCCAGCGACACCACGCCTTCCTGAATGCGCGCGCCGCCCGAATCGTTGAGCCCCACCAGGGGCGCGCCATTCTTCAGCGCCAGATCCATCACCTTGCAGATCTTCTGCGCGTTGGTTTCCGAGAGCGAGCCGCCGAAGACCGTGAAATCCTGCGCGAAAACGTACGTCAGGCGGCCGTGGATCAGACCCCACCCGGTGACGAAGCCGTCGCCGTCGACGACCTGCTCGTCCATGCCGAAATCGCGGCAGCGATGGCGGACCAGCTTGTCAAGTTCCTCGAAGGTGCCCTCGTCGAGGAGGAGATCGACGCGCTCGCGCGCCGAGAGCTTGCCTTCGGAGTGTTGCCGCTCGCGGCGCTCGGGCCCGCCCCCCGCCTCCGCCGCCGCGCGCCGTTTGCGCAGTTCTTCCATCCGCCGGGTGTTCATGTCGGGCCGCACCCCCTCAGTCGCTATTCTAGCGGGGCGTCCACGGAGAAACTGGCCCTGACCTCCTGGCTCACAGCCGCGGGCCTTCCGGTCGCGGTGTCGATCGGGCACCACAGGGTGCGCGCCCTGGCGAGCAGGCGCCCGTCCGCCTCGCGCAGCACCTCGGTATGGCGCTCGAACTTGAGCCTGCTGGCGGCGCCCACCCAGGTCCTGGCGATGATCGCGTCGCCGAGCCGGGCCGGCTGCTTATAGTCGATCTCGTGCCGGACGACGACCCAGAACAGCCTGGACTGATCGGCGGCGGGCGCCCGGGCCCGCCAGTGCGCCACGGCGGCGTCCTGGACCCAACGCAGGTAGGTGACGTTATTGACGTGGCCCAACTCGTCGATATCCGCCGGCTCGACCACAATCGGCACTTCAAAGACCTCTGCTGGCATTCTCTTCAATAGTATGTGCTCCCGGACCGCCGCACGCGCCCACAGTGACGACCACCTTTCCCCGGGAGTGCCCCTCGCCAAAGTACCGGAACGCCTCAGCCGCTTCACTGAGCGGGTAAGACCTGTCTATCACCGGCCGTACTTTGCCGGCCTCAATGAGCTCCGTCATGAAGGCCAGGTCCTTATTCGGCGTCAGCGACCAGCCACCCACCACCTTCTTCTTCCCGCTCTTCGAAATCCAGGGTCCCACGACCATATCCTGGAAAATCCTCCTCAAGGAGGGGCCGCCGGAGCTGACATAGGTTCCGTTGGGATTCAACACGCGCATGAAATCGAAAATCGGATGATACGCAATGGCGAAGATGAGGTCATAGCGCTGGCAGCGCTTGGTGAAGTCTTCTTTTGTGTAATCAACGACATAGCCGGCGCCAAGCGATCGCACCATATCCAGGTTCCGCGTGCTGCATACGCCGGTGACTTCAGCCCCGAAGCACTTGGCAATCTGGACCGCAAAGGTGCCTAAGCCGCCGGATGCGCCATAAATCAGAACCTCCTGCCCCTTCTGGATGTGTCCCTTGTCTCGAAGACCCTGCAGGGCGACGAGCGCCGCTTGAGGCACGGCCGCTGCTTCTTCGAATGTCAGGTTGGCCGGTTTCCGTGCCAGGAAGTCCTCAGGAACACACACATACTCGGCAAGGGCCCCAAAGCCGCAAGGGCTCAGGTCGCCAAACACTTCGTCACCCGCCTGAAATCGCCTGACATCTCTGCCAATCGCCGCAACCCGACCGGCCACGTCGCTGCCAGGTATTTTGACTTTTGGCCGTATCGGCGCCAGAGCCATCAGGCGGACAAAGAACGGCCTGCCACTCACCAGAAGCAGGTTATGAGTAGTCACCGACGATGCGCGTACTTCGACCAGGACCTCGTTGCCCTTGGGAACAGGTCTCTCTATCTGCGTTAGATCAAGCAGCCCGTATTTCTTGCATACCATTGCCTTCATCAAACGTCTCCTGCCGACCACACTGGCGATCCTCTCAAAGCATAGACCGGAAGCTAGGGCGCTACATGCCAGCTTTACCGGGTCCCTGCATTCCAACCTTAGACGCAGGCGGGTGCGAATCATATCAGCGGAAGAGCACCGGGCTGACCCGCCCTGTGCCCGGCTGTTGGCGCTCCCGTCCCACTCTCGCAATGGCCCGTCCCGAAATCGGACACCGGCATCCGGACACGGGCCAAGATCTACTTGCTTTTCAGATGGATACGCTCTGGCAACTTGCATGCTAACCTCTTCCGAAGGCAGGCTCATGCTCAACGACATTCGCCTCTTCGACGACATCCGCTACGGTTTCCGGCTGCTGATGAAGAGTCCCGGCGCGGCGGCGATCGCGGTGCTGGCGCTGGGGGTCGGCATCGGCGTCAACACCACGGCCTTCATCTCCCTCAAGGCGATGGTGCTGCGGCCGCTGCCGTTCAAGGACCTGAACCGGATCGTAACGCTGTGGGAAAGCCCCGCGCAAAGCCGCACGGCGCGGGACCCGGTCTCGCCCGCCAATTACCTGGACTGGAAGGAGCAGGCGCACTCGTACCAGCACCTGGCGGCGTACCGCTGGTGGGACGTGAACCTCACCGGCGTGGACGATCCCGAGCACCTGCAAGGCTACGCCGTGTCGCCGGAGTTCTTTCCGCTGCTGGGCATGGCCCCGGAACTGGGGCGCGTCTTCGCCCGCGCCGAAGCAGAGCCCGGGCATGACCAGGTGGTGGTGCTGAGCCACGGCTTCTGGAAGCGCCGTTTCGCGTCCGACCGGCGCGTGGTGGGGCGCACCGTCACGCTCGATGGCCGGTTGTTTACCGTGGTGGGCGTGATGCCGGAGGCCTTCGATTTTCCGCTGACCACGGACGTTTGGGCGCCGCTGACTTTTTCGCCGCAGGAACGGTCGGAACGAAGCGCGCGCACCCTGGCGGTGATGGGGCGGCTGGCCCCCGGCGTCCCGCTGGCCGTGGCGAAGGCGGAGTTGAAGACCATCGCCGGCCGGCTGGAAGGCCAGTACCCGCAGAGCAACGACGGCCGCGGGGCGCAGATTCTCCGCTTGCTCGAGGTCACCAACTTCATGACCGACCGGTTCGTGATCATCCTGATGTGCTCCTCGACGTTCGTGCTGCTGCTGGCCTGCGCGAACGTGGCCAACATCCAACTGGCTCGCAGCACGGCGCGCGCGAAGGAACTGGCGGTGCGGACCGCGCTGGGCGCCAGCCGGTGGCGGATATCGAGGCAGTTGCTCATCGAAGCGCTGCTGGTTGCGCTGGCCGGCGGAGCGTTGGCCGTCTGCCTGGCGTTTTGGGATGTGGGCTTCCAAAGGGCGCGCATTCCCGCCCCGATCCTCAAGTATGTCGCGGGCCTGCGGGAGCTCAAGGTGGATGGCCCCGTGATCGCCTTCACGCTGTCCGCCTCCATCGCCGCCGGGCTGCTGTGCGGACTGGGAGCGGTGATGCAGGCCTGGGGACGCAGCAACGTCAACGAGGCCTTGAAGCAGGGCGGGCGGACCGCGGCCAGCGCCGAACGCCACGTCCTGCGCAACGTGCTGGTGGTAGGCGAGGTGGCGCTAGCCATGGTGCTGCTGGTTGGCGCCGGGCTCATGGTGAAGGCCTTCGGGCAGATGGCCGCGTCCAATCCGGGCTACGACCCAACCCACCTGCTGGCCATGCGCATCGCGCTCCAGGAGAGCCGCTATCCCGCGCTCGGCCAGCAGCGTTCGTTCTACGAAAGCCTGCGCGCGCGGCTCGATGCGATGCCCGCGGTTCGTGGGACCGGAATCCTTGGCGACCCTCGCGGCATGACCGGGCTGCAGGTGGAGGGACGCCCGGCGCCGGAGAGTTCGGAGTCCCTGCCGGAGGTGAGACCCGTGAGCGCGGACTACTTCCGCACCCAAGGTCTGCCGGTGAAGAGCGGTCGCGAGATCGCAATGCAGGATGGGGCGGACGCGCCGGCGGTGGCCGTGGTGAGCGAGGAAGTGGCCCGCCTCTACTGGGCCAGGCTGGGAGAGGATCCGGTGGGCAGCCGCATCCGCCTGAACGGCCCGCGATCGCCGTGGCTGACCGTGGTGGGAGTGGCCGGCGATGTATACGACTGGTTCGGGCACATCCCCATGCCGCGCGTCTACACGTCCTTCGACCAGGACCCGGAGCGGTCCGCCCAGGTTCTGTTGCGGACACACGGCGATCCGCTGAAGGCTGCGGCGGCGGTTCGCGGCGAGGTCCTGAAGCTCGACCGTGGCCAGCCCGTCTATGATATGACGAGCGTGGAGCAGCACCTGTCCGATATGATGTCCGGGGTTCGTCTGTCGGCGACCTCCATGACGGTCTACGCGGTCCTGGCCCTGATTCTGGCCTTGACCGGGACCTACGCCGTGATTGCGTATTCGGCCGCGCGCCGCACGCAGGAGATGGGAGTCCGGCTGGCGCTTGGCGCGGCGCCGGAGGATGTGCTGAAGCTGGTGGTCGGCCAGGCCGTCAAGCTGGCCCTGGCCGGGCTGGCCATCGGGCTTCCGGTGGCGGTGGTGCTGACCCGGGTGATGTCCAGCGCCGTCCAGGGAGTCGTTGCGCTGGACTGGACCGTCTTTGCGGGTTTCACTCTGCTCCTGGTGGCGGCGGCCGCCCTGGCGGGTTACGTTCCGGCGCGCCGGGCCGCCGGGGTGGACCCGGTGACCGCCCTGCGCTGCGAGTAGTTCCGCAAGCCGCCCCTCCGGTTACGGACGCATTACAGACGCCGGGCGGGCCCGGGCGGGTCGTGGTTGAATTCCGACGCCCCTCTCCTATATAGTGGAGTGTTCGGTTCACCCACGAGTTTGTCCCTCTTGGCTCCATCTCCTCGACGAGCAGGCCTAATTCGCTGGGGGCCAGAATCCGATAGTCCGTTCAGGAGGCTTTCCATAATGCTGTCGAACACGGATGTAGCCCGGCCGCGATGGTGCGCCGGTGTCTTCCGCATCTTTCTTGCCCTGATGAGTATGGCCGTTCTCGGTGCGCCCTTGCGGGCGGCCGAAGGCGGCGAAGCGAATTTGCAATTGCCCGACCTCAACTCCGCCACGTTCCTCGGCGGCATCCACGGCGGCACGCTTTTGAAGTACGGCCTGGTGGTGTGCGGGCTGGGGTTCATTTTCGGACTGGCGATGTTCGTGCGCCTGCGCAATATGCCCGTGCACGCGAGCATGCGCGAGGTGTCCGAACTGATCTACGAGACCTGCAAGACCTACCTCGCGACGCAGGGCAAGTTCCTGCTGATCCTGGAGTGCTTCATCGCCGTGATCATCGTCTTCTACTTCGGCTTCCTGCAGGGCTTTGAAGCCTTCCGGGTGGCGATCATCGTGCTCTTCAGCCTGGTGGGCATCTCCGGCAGCTTCCTGGTGGCGGCCTTCGGCATGCGCGTGAACACCTTCGCGAACTCGCGCACGGCGTTTGCCAGCCTCACCGGCAAGGCGTACCCGTGCTACAACATCCCGCTACAGGCCGGCATGAGCATCGGCATGCTGCTGGTTTCGGTCGAACTGCTGATCATGTTGTTCATTCTGCTGTTCATCCCCGGCAACCTGGCCGGACCGTGCTTCATCGGTTTCGCCATCGGCGAATCCCTGGGCGCGGCGGCGCTCCGCATCGCGGGCGGCATCTTCACCAAGATCGCCGACATCGGCTCCGATCTGATGAAGATCGTCTTCAAGATCAAGGAAGACGACGCGCGCAACCCGGGCGTGATCGCGGATTGCACGGGCGACAACGCCGGCGACTCGGTGGGCCCATCGGCCGACGGGTTCGAGACTTACGGCGTCACGGGCGTGGCCCTGATCACCTTCATCCTGCTGGCGGTGAAGAGCCCGGTGGTGCAGGTTCAGTTGCTAGTGTGGATCTTCGCCATGCGCATCATGATGATGATCTCCTCGGGCGTCGGCTACTTCGCCAATGGTGCGTTGGCCAAGGCCCGCTACGCCAGTGCGGACAAGATGAACTTCGAGACCCCGCTTACCACGCTCGTGTGGCTGACCTCGATCCTATCGATCGGTCTGACGTTCGTGGCCAGCGCGCTCATGATCCCGGAACTCGGCGGCGACACCTCTCTGTGGTGGAAGCTTTCGATCGTCATCAGTTGCGGCACGCTGGCCGGCGCGCTGATTCCGGAGTTCGTCAAGGTCTTTACCTCGACGCACTCGCGGCACGTGCAGGAGATCGTGACCAGCTCGCGCGAGGGCGGCGCTTCGCTCAACATCCTGTCGGGCCTGGTGGCCGGCAACTTCAGCGCCTACTGGCTGGGCTTCGCCATGCTGGCGCTGATGAGCATCGCCTTTGGCGTGAGCACCCAGGGTATCGGCGGCCTGATGGTGGCGCCGGCCGTGTTCTCATTCGGCCTGGTGGCGTTCGGTTTCCTGGGTATGGGCCCGGTGACGATCGCCGTCGATAGCTACGGACCGGTGACCGACAACGCGCAATCGATCTACGAGCTGTCCATGATCGAAACCATCCCGAACGTCGAGACCGAAATCAAGCGGGAGTTCGGTTTCGTGCCGAATTTCGAGCGCGCCAAGGAGAACCTGGAAGAGAACGACGGCGCCGGCAACACCTTCAAGGCGACTTCCAAGCCGGTGTTGATCGGCACGGCCGTGGTGGGCGCCACCACCATGATCTTCGCCACCATCGTGGCGCTGACCCATGGCTTGACCACGAACCTGGAGAAACTCTCCATCCTGCACGCGCCTTTCCTGCTCGGCCTGATCGCCGGCGGCGCCATGATTTACTGGTTCACCGGAGCGGCCATTCAGGCCGTCTCCACGGGCGCCTACCGCGCGGTCGAGTTCATCAAGAAGAATATTAGGTTGGAGGGCGTGGAGAAGGCCTCCGTGGCGGATTCCAAGGCGGTGGTGGCCATCTGCACAAGGTACGCGCAGAAAGGCATGCTCAACATCTTCCTCACCGTGTTCTTCGCCACCCTGGCATTCGCTTTCGTGGAGCCGTACTTCTTCGTGGGCTACCTGATTTCGATCGCGCTGTTCGGCTTGTTCCAGGCCATCTTCATGGCTAACGCCGGCGGCGCCTGGGATAACGCGAAGAAGGTCGTCGAAACCGACCTGCGCGCCAAGGGGACCGAGTTGCACGCGGCCTGCGTCGTCGGCGACACCGTAGGCGACCCGTTCAAGGACACCAGTTCGGTGGCGCTGAACCCGATCATCAAGTTCACCACGCTGTTCGGGCTGCTGGCCGTCTCGCTGGCCGTCTCCCTAACCGCCACGCAGGGTCCGATGCTGACCAATATCCTGTCGGGCGTGTTCCTGCTGATCTCGATGTTCTTCGTCTACCGCAGCTTCTACGGAATGCGGATCGACGTCGTCACGGAAAACGGCGAGAAGAGCAAGGCCGCCAAAGCCTAATAAGCCGGATGCGTTTGAGGGTTTCAGGCCCGCGGGATACCCCCGCGGGCCTTTCCTTTTAGACGGTCTCCTCCAACACCCGCCTGAGGCGCTCCAGATCCGCGTGGATGGCGCCCTTCATGGCGTAGAGTAGCGGGCCCAGGAAGAAGTAGCGAGACCGAAGCGAGAAATCGGCGGAACACGTGAGCAGCGTTCCTTCCGCAGCAGGCTCCACGTGGAAGTTCCATTGCGCCGTTTTGAAGAAACGCGCATTTCCGGCAGAGCTGGTCAACTGGACCGTGCAGCGATTGGGACCAACTTCGGCGATGCGGTACGACATCCGTCCAAGATCCGGCGCGTTGTCCGGCCCCGCAGGGCGCGCAAGAGTGTCAAACTCGGCTCCAACCCCTACGGGCCCCGACGGAGTTTGCCTGCTCGGGCGTGCGACGGATCACGATGCTCGCTTCCAGGTGCACAGTCCCCCTCTCGTCACATGCTACGAGGAAAGGTCAGCGAGGGTTCCAGTTGTAAGTCGCGAGCACGGCTCCGTCATCTCCCACCAGGAGCAGCGCCGCTCGGCCGGGTTCGAGGCGGCCGGCAAAATCCTTCCCACTCGCCCGGTCGCGGAAGCTGACCGCCTGCTGGCTCGACTCCGACGCCAGGACGTACAGGGTCGCGTGGGGAAACCGCGTAGGGCAGATCAGGATGCCTGTGTCCGGCAGATTCGTCGAGTAGGCCGGAACGACGCCCGCGGTCTTCAGCGCGTAGCGGTAGATGTCGGCGACAGCCTGCACATTGTCGTTCAGTTCGAGCGGCAGCGGCGAAAAAAGAACCCGGCCCTGGCCTAGCGGTTTCTCGGCCCACGAACTGCCGTCCGCCAGCACCGCGCGGTCGAGGAACGTGGTCTTGTCGCCGCCGTACACCAGGCGCGCCTCTCCTTCAGGCCACTTCAGGAGACTCTCACGAACCGTCAAAAGCCCCGGCTCCGAGGCCAGTCCGGCTTGCTCGAAACGGCCCGACACCAGCAGCGTCGCGCCGCCCTCCACCTTCTTGCGAATGGCCTCCCAGGCCTTCGCCGTGACCGCCGAGGGCGACGGCAGAATGATCAGCTTGGGATCCCCCAGCAGGTCGATCTGGTACTCTCCCACGGCGTACGCATCGGCCCGGGCGTAGTTGTAAAGCGCCCGGACCGCCGTCTGCTGCGCTTCGACCGCGTATCGGTTTTCGACCGAAAGCTGGAGCGATTGCGGAAGAACCAGGGCGACCTGCGGCGGGACGAAGCCCGTAGCCCAGGGCGCCGCCTGCTTCGCAAACCGCCCCATGTCGCGCATCATGGCTTGCCAGGTCTTCGCCGATCCGTCCGCCCGCTCCATGCCGAAATCCAGCGACCTTGACCAGTCCCATTGCAGGAAGCCGCTGGAGGCTGCCGCAAAGCCGAAGGCCCATTTCCTTTCCAGTAGCGGGTAGGCGGTGAACTCGTCGTAGCGCCACGCGCCGTCGGACGCCCACACCGGCTGGTATCCGGTTTCTCCGATGATGTTGGGCACCCCCGGTCGCTTCGCCGCAAGCGATTCCCAGAGCAAAACGTCGTCCCGCCAGTAGGTGTGATTGGTGGTGAAGGCGACGCCTCCCGCCGCGTAGAACTGGTTCAGCACGCGATCCCCAACGCCGCCCTCGTCCTGGCCCACATTCACAAGCTGGCTGCTCCCCGTGGCGCGGATCGCCGTGACCATGGATCGCACCCACTTCGTGAACATGTCCTGCGCAAACAGGTTGTAGTCGAGCGCGCGCACCTGGCGGTCGTTGCCGGAGCGGCTGAAAGAGAGGTCCTGCTCCCCCGGTAGCGGCACGCCATCGAAGCTGCCCAGATCTTCGGGCGGAACGGACCATGCCCCGGCCAGATCGGCGATAGTCGCGTACTTCTCTCGCAGCCATTCATGCCACGCCGCCGTCTCCACCGGGTCGCCATTGGGCGTGTTGGCTTTCCAAGGGCGCCTGGGGTTCGAGAAACTCGGCTCGTTGATGAGGTCCCAGCTCAACCAGGGGACATCCTTGAAGCGATTCACGATGGAGAGCATGTAATCCTGCTCGGACCGCACGGAGACCGGGTCCATATAGGGATTCGGTCCGGGCGGCGGGGGCGCGTCGGGAATGTACGGGTGGGGAAAGAAGGCGAAGAAGGTGAAGTTCACGATGATGTTGTGGCGGCGCGCGCAAACCAGGTAGGCTTCCAGGTTGCGCAGGAACCGCTCGCCGGCGGCGCCTGTCGCCTCCTCCACGAACCTGAGCTCGGGCATCCACACGCCGGTGCGCACGAAGGTCACTCCGTGGCGCTCCATCTCGGCGAAGTCGGTTTCCCAGGTCCAGGGATTGCGCGGCCAGGAGAAATCCCAGCCGTCATCGGCGGTGTTGAAGTAGTTCGTGCCCACGGGGAAGAACGGCTTGCCGTCGCGGGTGAGGAAATCTCCCTGGACGCCGAGGGCCGGTCCCGAAGTGAGGGACTTCTCATCCTGAACCCAGAACGCGTTCTGGTAGAATTCGCGCGCCTGGCCGCCGGCCTCGTATACGCCGCGCAGCGTGTAGAAACCCGGTGGCAGAGTCTTCTTGAATTCCACCCGCATATCCACCTTGGGACCGGCGCAGGCGACGCGGGCGCTGTCCAGCACGGTGGTCCCGGAGAGCAGTTCGACCTTGGCCTCGCCGGTCCCGGCGAGCCCCAGGCGGTCGCGGCGAGCGGCCCGGAGATGCACCCCGACCAGCGGCGTCTCGCCCGGTCGCAGGGTGGAGAATAACGTGTCCAGCCAGAACGCAGTAGCGCCCTGACGGGCGTAGCCGGCCGCCGCGCGAATCAGCGCGATGCCGTCCGCCGACTCCCAGTAGCCGGGCTCCGGCTCGAAATCAAGCATGACGATGCGGGCGCCGAGCATGGGGTCTTGCTGCCACGCCCGGTTGTGGTCCGCGACCACGACCGGAGATGCAGCCCGAACGCCGTCGGAGTCCACCATGTAGCCGAGGCCGTCGAGTCCGCCCTGTATGGCAAAGAAACGGCGGGCGCGCACCTCGGGCGTGGGCAGGAACGAGTAGCCGGACTTCCAGGCGAACTTCGTTCCGCCCTGCGGCGGAAGCTCGTAAGTGTGCTCCAAGCCGAGCTCGCGGGAGTAAGTATCCTGCGGCGGAAACTCGACGAACTTACCGCCCGCTACCGCTACCGGTACGCGGAACGGCTGGCCTCCCAGGACCAACAGGTTCCCACCGCCACGAAGATGGCCGCGAATGACGTTCCAGTCTTCCGCCGGAAACGCGGAGCCGTAAGGCAGCACCAGGAGGTCGGCGTCCGAGAGCGCAGCGGGATCGCGCAACGCATCGAGGTCCGCGAATACCGGCGCATCGAGCGCCTGGGCAAGCACGCCGCGGCTGAGGGGCTGGCTGGCGACGGCCGGGAAGCCGTCCTGCCAAAAGACCACCACTTTGGCTGCCAGCGAAGAAACTCCCGCCAAAACCAGAAGAAAGGCTGTCATCAAGCTGCGCATGAGTCCTCCAAACTTCGCAGTGTACCAAGTCCGCCGCGACAAACCCATTGAAATTCCCGCCCGGAAGGTGTAGAGTTGAGGTAACTGGGGGCTTCCAAGTATGTCCTTCGAGGAAGCGGGAAACAGCGAAACAGTTCTGGTCGTGGACGACGACAACGAAGTACGCCAATTCGTGGTCACGGTCCTGTCCAGGCAAGGCTATCGGATCATCCAGTCTTCGAGCGGGATCGAGGCGTTGTCGCACGCTGAGCAGGACCGCCCCAAGATCGACATTTTGGTGACGGACATTTCCTTGCTCGACACCGATGGAATCGCGCTGGCCGAACATTTCGTCACGCGGTTTCCCGAGGCCGGCGTCGTCTTCATATCCGGCTTCGCCGGAATCCCGCGTTCGCGGCTCGAGAATCTGGCCGCCAGGTGGGTTTTCGTGGAGAAGCCGTTTCCCCTGCAGAAACTGGTCGATGCCGTTCGCGGCGTTCTGAGTGAAGCCAGAGGCGAGAGGGCTGCCTAGCTTTTCTTCGCCGGGTAGATGTCCGGCAGGCGGGCTGGGTCCGGCCGCTCAACCATGAGCCCCATTTGAGGCGCACCGGCCGGGGGCTCGCCCGGCTTGGCGCCATCTTTCTTACCCCACGTCCAATACAGTCCCAGGTAGGCGTAGTTCTCCGTTTGTCCGATAGCGGTGTGGCCGTAACAGAACAGGAGCTGAAAACCGGGGTCGCGGAACTTGTAGTAGCCGCCGATATCGACCAGCGTCGCCGGTCTCGTCTGCGCCGTCGCCGGCCCTTGCGGCCCGTGATAGAAGATCTCGGTTCCCAGGGTCACCTTCTTGCCCAGATCGCGCTGAACCAGCCAGCCCGCAAAAGGGAAATTTCGATAGCCGGGCGCGTTCACCAGCGTCACCCCGCCACCTCCGTAGGTGGTCCACGGGCCAAAGCTCTTCTGCGCCCAGAGGGGCACCTTGTACCAGGTCTTGCCCACCCCCAGACCTCTCGCCGCGCTCCCGGTCGGAATCTCGAACATCGTAAATGTGCCGATCATGGGACGACGCTTCGTCTCCTGCACAAACCGGTACTTGATCCCCAGCTCGATGTCCCCCAAGCCGAACGCTCGCGGACCGTTTGCGGGCAGAATCGCCACAGCGGGCACGATGATGTGGAGGTGGACGTTGGGCAGAGCTCCCCAATTGAACTCCACGGCAGGCCCTACGGTGTCGGTTTCCACTCGGGTGCCGTCCGACCCCGCGAACGTATAGAACTCGTAGTTCCTGAAGTCGATCGGTTCCGGATCGTCGGTTTGAAACGGAGGGCCGGCCAGCGCCGTGGTCGAGACGGAGACCAGCACGGCCAGCGCTCCGGCAAACTCGCGAATCCAGCTAGCGCGTGTCATCAAGCTCTCCGAGGTCGCCCACCGCATGGCATCGAGAGCCTTATTGCCGACGGGCTTCGACACTTTGTGGAGTTGAGATCGCGGTGCTCAAAGCGGCTCCTGCTTCAGTGTGTCTGGCGCCCGCATCCGGCGTCAACTGTCCTGGCTGTCCCGCCCCCGGATTACAAAGCGCTTAAATCGCCGAGGCCGTCAGGAGATTCGGCTGCCGGGAAGGACCAGAACCACCACGCGATTCCGAACGTGGCGGCCTGCGCGAGCCCCACCAGCGCGACGCAGGCCGGCCAGCCGCCGATGCTCCAGGCCCATGCGGGAAGCGTGGCGCCGGCGCTTCCGCCCAGATAGTAGAACGTCGCGTACAGACCGACTGCCAGCGCCCGATGGTCGCTGGCGCAACGGCCGATGGAACTGCTGATCGCCGCTTGCGCGATAAACACGCCGCTGCAGGAGATCGCCAGGCCGGCGGCGACCGCCCACAGGTGCGGCACCGTCGTGAGCAGAACACCCATCATACCGGCCAAGGCCGCGCCCATGAGTGTGCGCTGCGAACCGAAGCGGTCCAGCCAGCGCCCCGCCAGCGGCGTTACCGCCGCGCCTGCCAGGTACACGACGAAGATGAGCCCGAGGAGGGCCGGGCTGAGCAGGAAAGGCGGCGCGGCCAGATAGAAAGTGACATAAGTGAATGTGCCTACCAGAGAGAACAGCACGCAAAAGCCGATCGCATACCGGGCCAGCAGCGCGCCGTTGCGCAAATGGCCCCAGGCAGCGGCGGGCAGGGCCGTCGATGGGCCGGCCCGTTTTGCGGTCTTGTCGGCTGGCAGCCACCTCCAGATGGCCGTCGTCATCGCCAGGTCCGCCAAGCCCAGGACCAGGAATGCCATCCGCCAGTCTCCATGTTCGGCGATCGCTCCCGAGGCAACGCGCCCGCAGAAGCCCCCTAACACCGTGCCGCTGACATAGGCCGCCATCGCCGAGCCCGCCTTCCCCGGCCGCCACTCGTCATTGATGTAGGCCACCGTGACCGCAAACACCCCGGGCGTGAATGCGCCCTGAAGGAAGCGCCAGAAAATCAGTTGTGCCAGCGTGGCGGAAGTCGCGGCGAGGAGCGACGTCACGCCCAGCAGGAGTGCGGACGCGACGATGATGCGGCGCTGGCCCGCCAGGTCCGCAAGCCGGCCCATGAAGGGCGCGGCAAGTGCGACCCCCAGCGTCGAGGCCAGCACCGTGAGGCTGACGGCGGCCTTGCCCACGTGAAAGGTATGCGCCAGCAACGGCAGAATCGGCTGAGTCGCGTAGAGGTTGAGAAACGCGCACATCCCTGCCAATACCACCGTCCACACCGGCGGATCGCTGGCCTCGTCTCGCGGCACGGCGCGCTGGATCTCGTCCACCGCCGGCAGGAACGTGCTCATGGCCCCATTATCGAGTCCAGCCTGGCAATATGTAAAATAGCTGGTTAGTAGCCTGGTGATATGCATAACATATAGCAAGGAGCAGCTATGGAACTGCGCCATCTTCGGTATTTCGTAGCGGTGGCCGAGGAGCTGAGCTTCACTCGCGCCGCCCGCAACCTGAACATGGCCCAGCCCCCTCTCAGCCAGCAGATCCGGGATCTGGAAACCGAGTTGGGCGCAAGCCTCTTCCTCCGCACCCACCACCGCGTCGAACTCACGGCGGCCGGGCGCCTGTTCCTGAACGACGCGCGCGACGTCCTTTCCCGTGCCGGCGACGCCGTGGCCAAGGTCCGGCGCGCCGCCCAAGGCGAAGAAGGCGAACTCCGGCTCGGCTTTGTCAGCACCGCCATGGTGGACGACGCCGTACCCCAACTGCTGAGCGATTTCCGCAGCCGGCATCCCGCCGTCGCTCTTCGTCTCGAACAACTGGGCACCGTGCAGCAGGTCCAGGCCCTGGTCGGCCGGCGCATCGACGCCGGCTTTATTCGCCCACCGGTGGAGGAACCCCGCCTGGTGCTGCGTACCGTGATGCGCGAGGCCCTGATGCTGGCGCTGCCGCTCCATCATCCCTGCGCGCGAAATCGCAGCGTCCGGTTGCAGGCTCTCGCCCGCGAACCGTGGGTCATGGTCTCCCGCGAAACGGGCGCTGGATTCTACCAGCGGACGGTCGACCTCTGTCTCGGGGCCGGCTTCACACCCCAAGTGTCCCTGGAAGTGGGCGAGATCCAAACCGTAGTCGGACTTGTCGCAGCGGGGTTCGGCGTCGCTCTCGTCCCTGCCGCGATGACCGCCCTGCACCGTCGTGGGGCCGTTTACGTGCCGCTGGCCGGTCCCCGTGGCATGGTTGAGATCTGCGTGGCCTACCTGCGCGACCAACACTCTCCGGTGCTGGGCAATTTCCTCCGCCTCATTCGCGGGTGATCGCCGCGCCATGGGATACGCCGATCTTCTCCACGGCGGTGGCAGCCCTCGGCCGGTATCCCGGCTCGCCAGCTACCTTGGCGGCCGCGGCACATACCAAGCTGCTCACTGTTGTTCGGTGCGAACCCAACCGTTTGGCGATTGATCGAAACGCTGGACGGAGGAAGGCTCGAACCCGGTGACCGAGGCGGACAGGGTTCGTATTTCCATGGACGACTTATCCAGCCGGATGACGTTGTAAGAATTCGGCTCTCCTCTGCCCCGTGTTGAGCAGGCCGTGCCGGCTTGCACGAATACGGCCGAACGTGACCCGGAGCCGACGCGCACTGCTGTCGGACCGCACGATGTGACGTGGAGATGCCCGGCCAGCAGAAGATCGAGGCCGCATCGAAGAAAACGGGCCAGTGCTTTCTCCGAACGGCCCGCAAGGTCTTCCGGTCCATAGCCCGGCAGCAGATCGAAAGGATGATGCGTTACCACGATCTTCTTGACGCCATCGGGAAGCCCGCAGAGCTGTCCTTCCACCCGCAGCATCTGCCGCTCATTGATACGCCCGCCTTTGATGATGAACCGCCTGGCCGTATTGACGCCGGCAATTGCCATTTCATCGTCGAGATAGAAGGGCTCCAGGTTGTCCGTAACATACTGCTTATAGACGTCGAAACCGCTTCGAAACCTTGCGTAGATGTTGTACAGCGGCACGTCATGATTTCCCGGGACGACGATCTGCGGTGTCGGAAGTGCCCGCAGGAACGTACGGGCTCTGTCGAACTCACGTGGCCGGGCCCGCTGCGTAAGGTCGCCCGAGACGGCTACTATGTCCGGCTTGACTTGGCGAACGGAATGAATAAGCTGCTCGACGACAGCGTCATCGGTTCGACCGAAGTGTACATCGGAGAGATGGACTAGGGTTCGAATGCAATCTCCTTCTCGGGAACGATGACGCGCAAGGCGGCCGGGCGCGTGCGATAGTGTAAGGGCGTTTCCAGTCGGGCGACCTCCCCATCCAGCGAGACCTTCACCCACTGCCGCCGTGTTTCGATCCATGCCTCGACCACGACTAAGGACTCAAAGTCGCGGGTCTGACGAAGTCGCCCCAGCCACGCCAGCAAGGATACGTGTATTAGCTTGGTTGGCGTAGATGCATTCACCGCGTAGATGAACAGTCGGCCAGCGTCAATGCGACGCCTCGAGCCCGCTTGAAAGCCCTCTATTTCATACTCGTTGTTGCCAATGAAGATCATGGGCGTAAGCATCGCCACCTCGGCGTCGGCCGCGGTCAGCCGCAGCCGCAGGAAAGACATCCTTCGCAAAGCCGTCACGCCGGCCCAAAAAAGCGCCGTCCATTTGGTCCACCCTTCGCGCCGGTATTCCTCCCGCCATGCCACCATCTGCGGGTAGACACCGAGGCTCGAATTGTTGATGAACGCATGGCCATTGACCTCGCCCACATCGATGGTCGCAACGGCGCCATTCGCAAGAACACGGGCCGCATCCTCGATGGCTAAGGGAATGTGAAGATCCTTGGCAAAGTGATTGAGCGTTCCGATGGGAAGCACGCCAAGTATAGCCTCGGAATCCAGGAGGGTGGAAGCAACGGCACTGATGGTGCCGTCTCCTCCCGCTGCCACCAGCGTCTTTGCCCCGCGTTCCAGCGCAGCGCGGGCCGCCTCGCCAGGGTCCGATCCCCTCTCAACCAGAATCGGTTCAGGCCGCAAGCCATGTCGTTCCAGCGTAGCCATCAGCTCATTCACCGGTGGCGAATTCCGGAGTCCGCTCCGTTGCCGGTTTACGATTAAGCTGATCGCAGAACCTCGGGCCGTCATGGGTCCTTCCTCAACGTCCGCTGCGGGGGCCGCTCCCTCCAGGCTATCCTACCCCAGACTCCTCGGACTGAGAAAAAAGCCCGCCTGCGTGTCCAGCCGGGTCGGGAGATTGAGCAGATTGACGCATCGCAAGGTTCTCGTCGGCGGGGCGTGCTACACTCTGCTCACTTCCAGGCCAAGGACCGGATTGCAGACCAGCACGCAAACTGCCGCGACGGACTATCCGCCTGCTCTGCGGGCTTGGTATGCGGTCGCCGTTCTGGCCCTCGCCTACGTCTTCTCTTTCATCGACCGCCAGATCCTGAGCCTTCTGGTGGCTCCCATCCGCCGCGACCTGCACATCAGCGACACCCAGATGAGCTTGCTCATGGGAATCAGCTTCGCTCTGTTCTATACCCTCTTCGGCTTTCCTATCGGGCGCATGGCCGATTCGCGCTCGCGCCGCAACATCATTACCGGGGGCGTGCTCGCGTGGAGCCTCTTCACCGCCGGTTGCGGTCTGATCGGCAGCTTCGTTCAGATGTTCCTCATGCGGGTAGGCGTGGGTGTCGGCGAGGCCGCACTCTCGCCACCCGCCTATTCCCTGCTCTCAGACTGTTTCCCTCCGCAGCGCCGCGCGCTGGCGTTGAGCGTTTACGGAGCGGGAATGTATGTGGGCGCCGGCCTGGCGATGGTCCTCGGCGGGATCGTCGTGCCCTACACGGCCGCGGGCGGCGTCGTCAAACTGCCGCTGATCGGGCTTTCCATCTTTCCCTGGCAGCTCACTTTCTTCCTTGTCGGACTGCCGGGCCTGCTGGTGGCGGCCCTGGTCCGCACCGTCCGTGAACCGGCACGCAGGGAAATGAAGGCCTCCACCGTGGAGCCCATCCGCGCGGTGATCGCGTACATCAAAGAGCACCGCGCGACGTTTGCTTGCCACCATCTGGCCACCTCCTTGCTGTCGTTCGCCGCCTACGGGAGCGTGGCTTGGGTTCCCAGTTTTCTGATCCGCACTTATGGCTGGAGCGCCGGGCGTGCCGGCTTGGTGTTCGGCTCCGTGGTGACCGTCTTCAGCAGCCTGGGGATTCTCGCTGGCGGTTGGTTCTGCGACGTCCTCGCCCGCCGTGGTTACCGCGACGCGCATTTTCGTGTCGGTCTCACCGTCTCGCTGCTCGCTCTGCCGGTGGTTGTCCTCTATCCGCTCATGCCGACTGCGGGGTTGGCGGTGACCCTGCTCGTCCCGTACGCGTTTCTCATGTCTACGATGTTTGGCGTCGCCCCGGCCGCTCTCCAGCAGGTGGCGCCGAATGAAATGCGCGCGCAGGTCGGCGCCATGTACCTGTTCGTAGTCAACATCATTGGCCTGGGCGCCGGGCCCACCGTAATTGCCCTGCTGACGGATCGCGTTTTTCACGACGATAACATGCTGCGATACTCGCTGCTGATTGCCTGCACGGTCGCCTATCTGCTCTCGGCCCTGCTCTGGTGGCTGGGCCTCAATCCCTTTCGCCGGTCGGTGGACTCTGCCGAAGTTTCGCGCAGTGTCTGCCTGACATGACTCAGCGGGTTCAAACGAGACGCGCCGGTGTTACTGCGGGTATACGACCAGGCTACGGATACGAAAAGGCCGGCGGCTTCGGCCACCGCTGACGATCTCAGGCGGATCGAAAACGACTGGGTGGACGCGCAGAAGACCAGGAACGCGGACAAATTGGGCGAGATTCTCGCCGATAGCTGGGTGGCGCTTGGCTGGGACGGCAGGCGGACGGACAAGGCCAAAGCTCTGGCGGACCTGAAGTCGCCCGGCAATTCGCTGGACACCATTGAGATGGGCCACATGACGGTTCGTTTCTTCGGTAGCACCGCCGTCGTGACCGGAAGCGACGCCGAGAAGAGCACGGGAGAAGGCAAAGATACCAGCGGAAAGTATGTTTGGACCGGGCTGTCACACCACTACGCGCAGTCCGAGGTGCCGGGCAAACGCATCGAAGTCCCTGTCGTTGTGCAGCAGGTCAAACCCGCTTTCAATGCATCGGGTAGCGATCACCGTATCGATGGTCTTGCGAACGGTCACGCCGAGGCGGCGCAGCGCCCGGAAGTTTCTCGCTGCCTGAATCGCGATTTCCTGGCCGCCCAATTCCACGACCGTCAGTGAAGTCAGCATCTCCCTGGCTTCGTTGAAGTCTTGTTCGTCTGCGAAGCCCTGCAGGACCTCCACCAGAATCAAGTCACCGATCGCCAGAGGCTCCTGGCCGAGCAGACTGTCGAGTTTCTCGGTCTGCGCCGTGCTCGTTCCCTTGAAGTAATCGATCCAGACACTGGAATCGACGAGGATCAACGGTCGCTCCTCATCGCGTTGAGGTTACC
>Ga0265316_10002435_pt1 | contig 19339 bp, 6 predicted proteins | sample 4522metaG_FD_202092 | JGI IMG/M metagenome (GOLD analysis project Ga0265316, IMG submission 202092) | Rhizosphere microbial communities from Carex aquatilis grown in University of Washington, Seatle, WA, United States - 4-5-22 metaG | ecosystem: Host-associated > Plants > Roots > Rhizosphere >... | reverse complement strand
ATACGAATGATTTCAACCCGGACTACCTCAAACGCCTGATGCACTTCAGCTCGCTGCGCACGTTGGACTTCGTAGCCATCAACAACAGTCCGATTGCGACATGGTCGCAGCGAACGCGCCCCAGCTATGCGACGCAAGGCGGCCGCACTCTGCAGCACCACTATTCCGATTCCAGTGACCCCCCTGCCGGCGTGTCCTGGGAGTATTTCATCAGGTTGTGCAACCAAGTCGGCAAGGATGCTTGGATCAACATTCCACACCAGGCGGACGACACCTATATCACCAACCTCGCGCTGCTCTTCCGCTATGGCAGCGACGCGCATGGAAATCCCTACAAGTCGGCGCAAGCCAAACCCGTAAGTCCGCCGCTGCGCTCGGATCTGCATCTGTATGTCGAATGGTCGAACGAGGTGTGGAACAGCGGGTTCAGCCAGGCGCGCGACAACAACGCCGCGGCTGATATCGAGTACTCCAACAACGATGTGAACCACTATGCCTTCGACAAGACGGGAGCGAGCGACGCCAATCTGCGCCGCTGGCGTCGGACGGCATTCAAGAGCGTCAGAGTCAGCGAAATTTTTCGCGGGGTCTTTGGCGACTCGGCCATGATCACGACCGTGCGCCCCGTTCTTGCGCTGTGGACCTCCAGCTCCTGGCTTACCGGAATGCAGTTGCGGTACATCGACCACGTGTTTGGTCCGCTCAACAGCTACGGCAATCCCGGGCGCAAGGTCAACGAGATCATCTATGGCGTGGCGGGAACGACGTACACCTACCTCGACGACGATACTGGCAAAACAGCCATCACCGTCGACCAGTATTTCTCACAGCTCGAGAAGAATCTTCAGGCGCAGACCAAGCCTTGGTTGCGGCAGTTTTCTTGCCTGGCGCGGAAGTACGGCGTGGCGGCCATGTGCTACGAAGGATCGCAGCACACCCTGGTCGCCAACTCCGACAAGGACAACACGGCCGTGCAACTCGCGGCGCAGTACGACGCTCGGATGAAGACGTTCACCACCGATATGTATACGACGTGGTTCCAGGTCGGGGGTGGCTTGCATTCGTACTCTGGCATCGCCTACGCATACTCTGCGGTTGGCCAGTGGGGCTTGGGCGAGTGGGGCGACCGCGAGGACGAACCCGCGGGCGGACTGTGGCACGAGCGTACCTCGCAGAGGTCGAACGACGGCGGTACGCCGAAGTGGGCCGCGGTCAAGGCAGTGATCGGCGGTTCCCCTATTCCGCCGACCGAGGGCAAAGAGGTGCCTGCTACCTTGGGGCCAGCCGATGCCTGCGCGCACGACGACGTGACCACGAACGGCAGCACCCAAACCCTAAGCGGGACCAGTGAGGAGCCAGCCGTGACCTATTGGTTCCGCACCACGACCTCCGGCAAGATCACCCTGAGAACGACGCTCACCGGTGCGGCCAAACTGCTTGAGGTTTCGGTCGACGGGTTGACACTCATGCCAACCGGCGGTTGGCAACCAGGAGCGCAGTCCGTGCAAACGCCTACACTGGCACCTGGTCTGCACGGGTTGCGCATGAGCGCGCGCCCCGGGACGGGCACCGTGATGTTCTCACCGCTGATTCTGGCCATCTCCGAATTGCCGTCGTGAGAATTCACGCATGAATGCGCGAGGATGTGGGAAACCCTATCCGTCTTGCTGGAGCCGGATGCTGAACTCTCGGGCACGGTGGGACGGGCGGCGAATTCCGTTCGAAAGCGGGGCTCGTCGCCCCCACCGTCGCCCCGAATCAGAGCCCACAAGTAGAGCGGACCGCTCCAGCGAAGCCGGATTGCGAGCCCGCGACGTATGCCTGGCAGGTCGCACCGTCGTTCGGGCATTCTGCGGTGTTCGAGCCGGTCCACGACCACCACAACCAGCTGGCGTGGTCCGCGGCGGCCTGGTCCATCTCTGCTTTGTATTCGGTGCTGGTGTCACCGGCGTAGTTATCGAGGCCAATCTCGATCGGGAACTGCTGGGTCACCGCGAACTGGTGGATGGCCTGTGCGCCCGTGATGGTACTGCTGCCGCCGAGTAGAAGCCCGCCTTGCCATCCCTTGTACCAGTCCGAGGCCCAGTAGGCCTGCCAGCCAAACATGGTCTGGGGGTATCCGCTGACGACCACGGTGTCCACCGCACGGATCGAGGCGCCCTTTTCGATGATCCCGTAAAGGTCGCGGCCCTGGTAGTTGGCCATAATCTCCAGCGGTACGGTGTAACCGGCGCTGCGGAACCACCGGACGTTGCTCTGGGCAGCGTTGGCCCACTCGGTGCGTCCGGCCTCGGTGGCGGGATCGGCGACGCCAATGTACTCCTGGCCAGCGTCTATGATGACGTGGCCCTTGTACTTCGCGACGAGATCCTTCAGCCACTGTCGCGACCACACCGCCAGGAAGCAAGGTGCCGGCGTGGTCTTCGAGCAGGTGTTCCCATCAGGCGCCGCCAGCGAATAGAAATTGCCTCCGCCGAGAGCGCTGCCGATGATGTAGTTGTTGTTGGTGTCCCAGTTGAAGAGGGACAACCAGACGATCATGTTATGCGAAACAGCTTGCCCAATCAGGGTGTCGAAGGTAGCCGGGGTCATGCCGTTGACCGCGTCGAGCGTGAGCAGGAGGCGGATGGCGTTGGCGCCCGTGATGGCCGCAGCGTCGATCGACGCCGTCTGGTCCGTTGAGGCGGTGACCAGCTCCGGACCACGCGCGACGATGGAGGTTCCGGACCTGTCCCGGATCTGGTTGCCGATCAGCTGGATCGTATTCGAGTAGCTGCAGCTGCCCGTGCTGCCGCCCAGTCCCGTGGTTCCTCCCGTGCCAGAATTTCCCCCCGTGGCCACCGCGCTACCAGCGCCCGTGTTGCCGCCCGCGCCCGTGGTTCCTCCCGTGCCAGAATTGCCCGCCGCACCCAATGCGCCGCCCGTGCCGGTGCTGCCGCCTGCTGCCGGGTAGAGCTGCGACTGTGGCACGATCTGCTGGGCCTGGCTGCTCGATGACCAGGACAGCTTCGATATGGCCCCGCCGCTGTTCTCGTGGTACTCGATCTTGAGATCGTACTTCTGGCCGGCGGCAAGAGCGATGGTGCCGCTGTTTTGAGTTGGCGAGTAGTCGGCCCAGGCTTCGATGAGCTGCTGGTCGTTCACCCACAGGCGAATGCCGTCATCACTCTGGGTGGAGAATGTATAGGTCTCCGAGTAAAGCGGTTGCACCTGGCCGGTCCAGCGTGCCGAGAATTGGTCTACGTTCACGCTGCTGGCGGGTGACCCGGAGCCCCAGTCGAAGTTGACCGTGGGGTCGATGCGTGTCAGCGCCAGCGTGTCGAAGGTCGTACCATTGTAGTACTCGGCCAGCAGGCCCGTGCCGGTGCCGGTCGCCGCGCTGCCGCCGGTGCCGGTCGCCGCGCTGCCGCCAGTGCCGGTCGTGCCGCCAGTGCCGGTCGTGCCGCCAGTGCCGGTCGTGCCGCCAGTTCCTGGCGTGCCGGTGCCGGCTGCGCCGCCGGTGCCGGTCGCGCCGCCGGTGCCGGTCGCGCCGCCGGTGCCGGCTGCGCCGCCAGTGCCGGTCGCGCCGGCGCAGGTCACTTGCGCATAGAGGCGCTTGGCCGTTCCGACACACGGATCGCCAAACGTGGACCTGTTCGCGCTCACCCTGCAAGTGGACTTGCCGATGCACGCGCTCGACACTACCGATGCTGATCTCGAAGCGTTGCAGGTGCCCGCGGTGAACGCTCCGCAGGGACCTGACGGCGTGCCGTAGCTGGCAAACCCCAGGCTCGAGATGATCTGCCCGGACGGACAGGCCAGCGTGATGGTGCCGCCCTGCTTGGCAGTGCCGCAAACGGTGCCGTTGCTGAGCGTAACTCCCGAAGAGTCGCTCTCGGTGGAATCTACGCTACCCACACACGACGACATAAGAATCATGGCACAGACAAATCCCATAGCATGAGTTCGCTTTCGCGACATGGATGCCTCCTTGAAGACGAGCGGTTGTTGTTCGCGAAGCATCCCGGCAAGGGACACTTCGAATAGGTAGGCTCTTCGAGCGATTGCAGCGATCGGCAATCGAGCTTCCTTATTGAGCTCGGACCCTGCGCTCCAAGCTATTCAACGCAGGGGTGCTACCGTCAGTATTCAGGCACCGAAAGGGTGAATGTGGGTGCGGTGCGTGGCGTCGGGCCGTCGCAGGCTTAAACTCGCCTGAGCTCACGCATCAGTCTTGTTGAGACTTGGTACTTGCGGCGGGTTCTTGAGGGATTCGCAATAGGCTCCAAACCCGAACTTGGAAGAGAACACCACCGCTAGGTTAATTCGTTCTCAATAATCCTAGGACCAGACCCTTGCCGTGCCCTTGTGTAGATACGACAGATCGCGCACCGTTTGCAGGGGGCGGTTGCTGATCCTTTTGTAGTCCTGCGTCCTACAAGCCACCGCACTTCGAGACCCACTTCAGCCGTCGAGCGCAGGTACAGCGCAAGCTCCTGCACATGACCGCGGCCTCGATTAGGGGCACGCCGAATCAAAGCCGGCGCAAATAGAGGCTCAGTATCCTCGAGCATGAGGCATTCAAAGCGATGTCGCCGACACGTCATTTTGGTCGAAGGGGCAGGGAACTTAGGCGCTGCCGTGCTGCAAGTCCTCGAAGTTGCTTGCCCAACGCCAGTGGCTCGATACCTGCTCAGAGCTTGCTGTATGGAAGACAACCGATCTGGCGGTAACACTCATGGCAGCGACGAGGGCCCGCTGCGTAGGCGCGAATCCTGGCTGTGGGGGCTGCAGCGACTTGTCGATGTTCTCATCATCATCGGCGCGCAGGCTCTCGCGCACGCCATCTATCCCGAACCGTGGAGCGAACGGACAACGACGATCACCGTAATCGCCATACTCGTGTTTGGCCTCGCGGCAGAGGTGGGGGGGCTCTACCGTCCCTGGCGCACGGGGACCATTCTGGGGGAAAGCAAGGATGCCCTGATCGCATGGCTGGCGGTCCCAGTGGCCCTCTTTGCATTCTGGTTCTTCACCAAGACCGCTTTACACTACTCGCGGATTGCGTCGTTCGCATGGTTCGCCTTCACCCCGCTGCTCTTCTGTGCGGTGCGCATCGGGGCTCGCACCTTCATGCGAATTCTTCGGATTCGCGGCCGCGACATTCGGCGCGTGGGTATCCTGGGGTGCACCAAGGACGCAGAGCGCTTGACCGAAGCTTTCGAAACCATGCCCTGGCTCGGGCTTAAACTGGCTGGCGTCTATGACGACCGGGCTGACGATAGACGGGGCCTCATCAATCACCCACACTGGTCCGTGATCGGCCGATTCGACGACCTCGTTCGAGATTGCCACGAAGGAAAGCTCGACGTAGTGTACGTCGCCCTGCCGCTCCGGGCAGAAGCGCGCACTGCGGAGATTCTGGCAGCATTGGCCGACACCACCGCTACCGTGTACTTGGTAGCCGACCTCCTCTACTGCTCCCTGCTGCGTGCGCAATGGGGCCAGGTCGCCGGGGTTCCGGTCGTCAGCCTGCACGATTCCCCCTTCCAGGGCATTGTGGGCTGGATCAAGCGCATTGAAGATCTGGTGCTCGGTAGCGTCATCGTTCTGCTGACATCGTTCCCGATGCTCTGTATCGCGATGGCAATCAAGATCAAGTCGCCGGGCCCAATATTCTTCCACCAGTGGCGCTATGGCTTGTCCGGGAAGAGGATTCGTATCCTCAAGTTCCGGACGATGACTGTCTGCGAGGACGGTCCCGACGTGATACAGGCTGTGAAGGACGATGTGCGCGTGACGAAGCTCGGCAAGTTCCTGCGCCGGACGTCGCTCGACGAGTTCCCGCAGTTCTTCCAGGTTCTGACCGGTGAGCTTTCTCTGGTGGGCCCGCGGCCGCACGCGGTCGCACACAACGAGAAGTACCGGGCGATCATTCATGGGTACATGTTGCGCCATATGGTCAAGCCGGGAATCACGGGCTGGGCGCAAGTCAACGGCTGGCGCGGGGAGACCGCGGAGTTGGTGAGGATGGAAGAACGAGTCCGGCACGACATGGAGTACATCCGCAATTGGAATCTTCTGCTCGACCTGAAGATCATCTTTCTGACGGTCTTTGGCGCCAAGAAGAGCCAGCACGCTTTCTGACGCACATGGGACCTGAACCGGAACAGTCTGAAAGGGGCGAGAGGGCAATCGCCATCAAGGCGATGGAGGGGACGGAGCAGGGAAGGACACATGACAAGGGCGCTCAAGGTCCTCATCGAAACGTAGCCCCGACCGAATCAATTTGACCGGGGAGCTCCCTCAGTTTGATTGCAGACGCTGCCGCGCGAGCTTCCTGGCCGCACAAGAGTACTTGAATTTGTGCGTGTTCTCCCGCTGGCCCGATTGCTGCAAATCCCGCCCCTATGTCGTTCTTCCTACCCGCGGCAGGTCCCAGGAAGACCCACCACGAAATGGCTCTCACTCCGGGGACCAACTCATTTGGGGGATTTCACCGATGTGTGTCGTAAACAGCAAGCACGAGGATGGCAGGCAATCGCCGCGAAGGATGGCTCTCCTGGCACGTCTCTCGGAGCCCGTCCTTCTCGAACGCGCGCGGGACAGAGATGTCGGCGCTTTCGAGGAATTGGTGGGGCGTACCGAGGTCAAATTGTACCGACTGGTCATGCGCCTCGTTCACAACGAAAGTGATGCGAAGGAGATATTGCAAGACTCCTATCTATCCGCGTGGCGAAGTATGCCTACCTTCGAGGGACGGGCGCAATTCGGTTCATGGATGCACAGAATCGTGGTCAATGCGGCGCTCGGGCGTTTGCGCACACGCAATCGCCACCCAGAAGTCGCAATCTATGATCTTGACCTCTCCGAGTTGAACGAGTCTATCGGCCAGGCTAGGCATGCCTCCCTTTGGCGCGAGAACCTTTCCGACCGCCCAGACGAACAAATGCAATCCGCGGAACTACTTCGAAATATAGAGACTGCCGTGAATCTACTCCCACACAATCTTAGGGCGATATTCCTTCTCCGCGCTGTCTGGGAGGTATCAACCGAAGACTCGGCCGCGAGGCTGGGAGTCTCGATACCAACCGCAAAGACGCGACTTCACCGCGCCCGCAGAGTGCTTCGTGAATCGCTGGGTGACTACGTCGCGTGCTGACAGCCAGCGCGTGCACCACGTCGAGCAAATCGAGCTGCTGAGGATAAGAAGATCGCCGAGTCATTGCACTGAGTGAAAGACCGCAGTTTCTGCCGCACACTGGGCGAAAATGCGTCTTTCGTGCCGGTCGGCGTGCCGCCGCGAGGTGCTCTAGATGCTCTCACATTCTGAGCCAACCATGTTGATGGACGGATCCAATCATCGTGACTGGTCCAAGGGCCAAGATTCACGGAAGAGCACGCCAAGAAGACACAGAAGGCCGGCTAAGAAGATGGAAAAAGACTGCCTGACACACTCTCTTTCGCTCCGGGCGGGCGTTTTGTCGCGACACCGTGATTCACAGTCGCGGCACCGCGATTGCACACAATGTCCGCCATGCTTGATGGTCGTGGTTCCGAGCCGTATTTCGTATCCGCCCTGAGCAGCCGGATCGCGGTTGCGCTGCCGTTCGAGCTGCCGACCCCTTCGATGCCGCGAGAGGTTCCGGTCGAAGTCCCGCCGGCCTTCCGGGCGCGCTTCGGCGAAGAGGCGGCCGACGCCTGGATCACGGCATTCTCCTTGGTCTTGTCGGTGCTCGCTCGGCAAGATTCGTTCGACTTCGCGCTAGTCGACGAACGCGACAGAGCAGCGCTTGGCGCATCTGGGTTCTTGTTCTTTCCCTCGCTTCCCCTACGCGTCGCCCCGGAGCAGCTCGGGTCGTTCTCGGCAGCGCTAGCGGCGGTTCGTGCGGCGCGCGCGGTCGTTAGCGGTCACGGCGCGTTTCTGAACGATCTGATCGTGCGGCATCCAGCGCTCGCCTCACAGCCCGCGCTCGCTCGGGGCGAGCTTTCGCCAATCGCGGTCTTGTTGGGCAACGTCGAAGCCCCTCGGGGAACGACGCTGGCGTTGAAGCTGGCTGGCGAAAAGGTTTCTTTGCTCACGGACGGTCGCGTCGGAGAGGCGCGTCTCCTCGCGATCGCGCACGAGCTCCACTGTATCGCCAGGGCGGTGGGCGAAGATCCCGAGCGCGCGCTCCAGGAGATCGACCTCCTGGATTCGGAGACGTTCACACGGCAGGTTTTCGCCTGGAACGACACCGAGCGTGCATTCCCTGATGGGCTCCGGATCCACGATCTCTTCGAGCAGAAGGTCGTAGAACGGCCCGACGCCATCGCGTTGGTGTTCGAGGGCGAAACGCGCAGTTTCCGTGACGTCGAGGCGGCGGCGAATCGCATCGCGAACGCGCTCCTTTCGCGCGGGGTCAAGCCCGGTAGCATGGTGGGAATTTCTCTGGATCGCGGTTTCGATCTGGTGCTCGCGATGCTCGCGGTGGCGAAGGCCGGCGCGGCCTACGTGCCGCTCGACGTCGCGTACCCGCCGGAGCGTGTGAGGTTCATGCTCGAGGACGCGGCGTGCTCGCTCTTGCTCACCAGCTCGGATCGCGCGTCCGGGTTCGCCCCGGCGTTCGTAATCGCCGTCGACACCCCGGAGGTGATGGCGTCGTCAAGCAAACGGCCGCCGTGCCCGTCGCAGGCCGCTGACGTCTGCTACGTCATCTACACGTCGGGGAGCACTGGCCAGCCCAAGGGCGTCGTGCTCTCGCATCGCGCGGTCGTCAACACGCTCGACTGGGTGAACCGCACCTTCCAGGTGACGCACGCCGATCGCTTGCTGTTCGTCAATTCCCCGAGCTTCGATCTCTCGGCGTACGACGTGTTCGGCGGGCTAGGCGCCGGGGCGTCGATCGAAATCGCGTCATCGACGCTGCTCGCCGACCCGATCAAGCTCGCGCGAAAGCTTTGCGACACAGGGATCACTGTCTGGAATTCGGCGCCTGCGGCGCTGACCCGCCTCGTCCCGTTTCTGCCGGAGCACGCGCCGGCATCTTCCCTACGCTTGGTGATGCTCTCCGGCGATTGGATCCCAATGACGCTGCCGCCGATCCTGAAGCGAACCTTCCCCCGCGTCTTGGTCGAGAGCCTGGGAGGCGCGACCGAGGCCGCCATCTGGTCGAATCATCAGGCCATCCGCGACCTCGATCCGAGCTGGGTTTCCATACCCTACGGGCGCCCGATTCAGAACGCGCGCTACTACGTGCTCGATCGGCGCCTGCGTCCGGCCCCCGTCGGCATCGCGGGTGACCTCTACATCGCCGGAGCGTGCCTTGCAGAAGGATACTTGAATCGACCGGCGCTCAACGCGGATCGATTTGTCGCCGATCCGTTCAAGGCCGGCGAGCGCATGTACAAGACCGGGGACCTTGCGCGCTACTTCCCCGACGGCGTGATGGAGTTCCTCGGTCGCGCGGATTTTCAAGTAAAGGTCCGGGGATTCCGCGTCGAGCTTGGCGAGGTCGAGTGCGCTATCACGAAGGTGTTCGGAGTTCGCGAAGTCGTCTGTCACACGTACAGCGACGCCTCGGGCGCGAAATCGCTGGCCGCATACGTGGTCCCCAAGGACGGGGCGAGCCTCGACGAGAAGGCGATCAAGGACGCGCTCGGCCGCGCACTCCCAGAGTTCATGGTCCCGTCCCAGGTGGTGATCTTGTCCGCGTTACCAATGACTCCAAACGGTAAGATCGACCGCCAGGCGTTGCCTAGCCCGACGGCACGCGTGGCGACAAGAGACGTCGTCGCGGCCCGAACAGAGCTCGAAGAGCAGCTGGTCGCGATTTGGGAGGAGCTGCTCGAGCGAAAGCCGATCGGCGTGACCGACGATTTCTTCGCGCTCGGCGGACACTCGCTCCTGGCCGTGATGCTGGTAACAGCCCTCAAGAGCCGGCTCGGGATCAGCGTCCCGCTCTCACGCGTAATCGAGCAGCCGACCATCGCTGCGTTTGCATCCACCATCGCCAGTTACAATTCACCCGAGCGCCAATCGCGCCACCTTCTTGCGCTGCATGCGAGCGGCTCGAAGCCGCCACTGGTGCTGGTGGGCGGCGTCGGCGGTTACACCTTCACCTATCAGAATTTTCCGAAACTTCTCGGCGACGATCAGCCGGTCTTCACGTTCATGGCGCTCGGCGCGGAAAATACGAGCGAGTCGGCGGCGCACAGTATTGAGCAAATCGCAGAGGTGTACGAGAAAGAGCTGTCCGAGACGGCTCCGACCGGCCCGCTCGTGGTCGGCGGATTCAGCTTCGGCGCACTGCCGGCGTTCGAGCTCGCGCGCCGGCTCATCGGGCACGGACGTGAGGTGCCACTGCTTGTGTCCTTCGACGGCTTCGCCCCGGGTTACCCGAGCAGCCTGCCGCTGCTAAAGCGCATCGCCGCGCACCTGCGCGAGTTCATCGGCCGCGACGGGCCCGGCCGCTACGCGTACCTCCGCGATCGCGCGCGACATCTGCAGGAGCGTGCCTACGCCTTGCTCGGCCAACAGGAAAAGCTCGCGCCCGTGACCCCGTTCGCGGATCCCAATATGAGCGATCGCATGAAGAAGCTCTGGGTCCAACACGTGCGGGCGAGCTATCGATATGCGACGGGCGCGCGCTTGCCCTGCGACCTCTTGCTGGTGCGCGCGGCGCTGCCGTACCAATGGGCGGCCACGAAGATGGACGACCCGAACTACGGCTGGGCCCGCTACGTCTCCGGCGAGATCTCGGTCGTCACCGTTCCAGGGCAGCATACCGACCTCTTCGCGCCCCCGAGCGAGCGCCTGATAGCGCAAGCGCTCGCGTCACACATCGCGCGCCACACGCGCCCGAGCGCAGCCCGCCCCGAAGATCTGTGACAGCTCTCCCAATAGAATCCGTTGGTGCACGTCCGGGCCAAATGCGCAAGTTGCTCCCGGACGCGTGAAAGGGCGGGCCTCGGGCGGCGGGCGGAGGCGACGACGGGGTGAACTGATCAAGGCGACCTTGGCGGGCACGCAATGGGGAGGACTGCGCCTTGTGGTCCAGACAGGCTTTTCAGCGCTTATCAGGCGGTCAAACCTCCCCTATCGGGCCGTCCTGGCGCGCACCGAGGTGTGGCCGCGTGGGGAGGAAGGGGTTCTCTGACCAGAAATACCCCTATCGATTGCCCTATGCACCGGCACCGAGAACTGGGGACAATCGACAACCGGTGGCCAGCGCAGACTTGCTTTGCCGAGGAAGTCGCCGCCATTCTGATGTCTGACAACCGTTCTTGCGACATTCACCTACAGCGAAACTATCCCATGCCCAGATGTCGCAAACTACCGCGGGCTACCTACGGACAGGTGATGCGCGCGGTGTACAGGTCCGTGCCGGTGCCGGGCGGGTAAACGTAGAGGAAGGCCGTGCCGTCCCAGCCGACGTACGGCCCGTAGCCACCCATGGGCATGACCGGGGAGACCTTCACGCCGGTGTTATCGATTCGCATGAAGCGACCCGCGCCCGAGTTCTCGGTCCACGTGAGCCCCCACCTGCTACTTCCGGCAACGATGTTGGGCCCGGAATTCAGGGTCACCGAGTCGGACGAGTACACGATTGGGCTGCCTACCTGAGTACCCGATGAGTTGACTCGAGCAAATGCGATCTTGATGTCGCCCTGTACGAAGGCGATCCCGTACTGGGAATTCGTCGCGCTCCAGTCGATCCTTGGATTCGGGCTGCCGCCGCCGCCGATGAATTCCGTGATCGTGATGTCGGAGCCGGGCACCTTGGCGCTGTTCTGGTCCACTCGCGAGAACATCAGGTAGATCTTCAGGGTGGAACTGTCCTGGTAGTACCAGGCGACGCCGTACTCGGAGCTCGCGTAGACGACGTCCGGGCCGCCCGACACGTTCGTGCTGACTGGACTGACCTTCGTGATGCTGCCGAGCACGGTGCAGGTATTCGGGGAGTACCTGACGAAGTACACCTGCCGCTTTCCGCTCGAGAAGTCATCCCAGACGATGCCGAAGTTCGAGCCCTGTGAGGTGATCCTTGGCGTGGAACTGCCGACGCTGCCGCTGGGACTCACCTGCTGGGCAGCCCCGACGATGGCACCGCTGGTATCCAGGCATGCGAAGTAGACATTGTTGCTGGCCACCCAGACAGCGCCATATCGACCGTATGCGGAGGACCAGGCGATGCTGGGATAGTCCGCAGCCGTGGTGACCACCACCTCGCTCCCTGCCTTCTTCGCGCCGGTCGCGTCGAGGCGGGAGAAATGGAGCTTGTAGCCTGCGCCGCCCAAGGTGTCCCGGTACATCGCACCCCACTCAGTGCCATTCCAGACCACTGCAGGATGGTAGGCTGCCGGGTAACTCGGGGCGATGTCGATCGGCGTGGCCGAACTGCACATGGGTGAGCAGGTCGGGTAGGTCTGGTAGCCGGCGTCGCACGCGTTGCACGTGATCCCGGCAAAGCCGGCGCTGCATGTGCACGCGCCCAGCGAGCAGGAGCCATGTCCGTTGCACGGATCGGGAATGCACGGGTCGGGGATCAGGAACTGCTGGCTGCACACCGAACCCGAGGGCACGGTCGAGCAGGTTCCGCCGCAGCCGTCCGAGGCGCCGCCGCACTTCCCGGTGCAGTCGGCCGCGCAGGCTCCGCGGTTGGAATTGTAGAAGAACACTGACCCCTGGCCGGAGCTGTCAGAGCCGGCTGCGATCGCCACCTCGGGTTTGCTGTCACCGTTGATGCTGGGACCGAGCCATAGCGACTGACCGAACCCCGAGTTCGTGGCACCGGTCCAGAGATTGAGCATCTGGCCGGTCGCCGACGAGAAGAGCGCGGCGAAGTTCTTCGAGTCGCTCCCCACGAGCAAATCGCCAAGCCCGTCGCCGTCGGCGTCCGGTCCGAGGGAGATGCCATACCCGAAGCGCGCCCCGGCATACGGCCCCTTCCAGGAACGGATGAGCGAGCCACTGCTCGACGAGTAGACGTAGGCCTTGCCCACGTTTGCGGATGTGCCGTCATGCGCGATGCTGGTGCCGATCGCCACGTCGGGCTTGCCGTCGCCGTCGGCATCCGGACCCATTGAGAGCGCTATCCCAAAGCGATCACCAGCCGCCTCGCCGGACCATGTCTTGAGCAGCGCGCCCGAGGCGCCGGAGTAGAGGTAGACCTTCCCTGCCAGTGCCATGCCGCTGACTGTGGCCATGGACTCCGTGACGAGCAGATCGCCACGTCCGTCACCGGTCACATCCGCGCCCAGGAACACGACGCCTCCAAATCGCGCGTTGATCTCGGGGCCCGGGAACGTATTGAGGAGCGTGCCGTCCTTGCCGGAGTAGAGGAAAGCCTGTCCGGCATTGCCAGCCACGCCGTTGATCATTCCGATCAGCACGTCGCCACGTCCATCGCCGTTGGTGTCAGGGCCGAGGGACACCGAGTAGCCGAAGTTGGCATTGGTGATGGTGCCCGGCCAGCTACGTATGAACGCGCCGGTGGCGCCGTTGTACAGGTAGACCTTGCCAACCTGGCTGTTTCCTCCGATCGCGAGCGTGGGCGCCGATATGAGGACGTCGGCAAGTCCATCTCCCGTGACATCGGGTCCAAGCGACACGGAGTTCCCGAAGTTTCCGCTGGAGGCTTCTCCGGACCAAGACTGCAGGAGCGAGCCGTCCTTGCCCGAATAGAGATACACCGTCCCGGTGTCGCTATTCATGTAGGGCGCCCCGACCAGTACGTCGCCGATTCCGTCCCCGTTGGCATCCGGTCCATATGAAACCCCGCCGGCGCCTAGGTAGCTCGTTGACGTCTCGCCAACCTGCTTCCATTTCTGCACCCAAGGGCCGGCAGCGCAACTCGGGTAGCCGCTGTAGCCGGTGTCGCACTGGCTGCAAGTGGTGCTCGCGAAGCCGAATGAGCAGGTGCACGCGCCCGCCGAGCAAGTGCCGTGTCCGTTGCACGGATCGGGCATGCACGGATCGGCGAGCACGCAGCTGGGCGGGGAGCCGGAGTAGCCCGAGGCGCACACACACGCGCCCGCGGCGCTGCATGTGGTGTGATTGCCGGTGCAAGTGGCGCCGGTCGTGTCGTCCGCGCTCGACACCGTGACGCTGCATGTGCCGTCGCTGCCGCAGTTCCGGCACTGCGGGCAGCTCGATTGCGTGCAGCACACACCGTCCAGACAGTTCCCCGAAGCGCACTCCGCACCACTGCCGCACGTCAGCCCCGGTTTCGTCCTGCACGCCCCCGAGCCATCGCAGGTATTCGTCCCCGAACACGTCGCCCCCGTCGTGTCGTCCGCGTTCGCGACCGTGACACTGCACGCACCGCTCGCACCGCAGTTCTGGCACTGGGGGCAAGTCGGCTGCGTGCAACAGACGCCGTCCAGACAATTGCCCGAGGCGCATTCGGTGCCCACGCCGCAGCCGCTTCCGGCCGCCTTCATGAAAGTCGCGGTGACCGACTTCGCAGCGTCCGCGGTGATCGAACACGCGCCCGGCCCACTGCACGCGCCCGTCCACCCGGTGAACGTCGACGTGGCGTCGGGATTGGCACTGAACGTAACCAGCGTGCCGATGTTGAAGCTCGCCCCGCAGGTGGCGCCGCACGAGATCCCGGCGGGCGACGAAGTCACGGTGCCACTGCCGGTTCCACTCTTGCCGGCGGTGACGGTGTACTGGATCACGTCGAAGTTGGCCGTCACCGTCTTTGCGGCGCTCATGGTCACCGAGCAACTTCCCAAGCCTGCGCACGCGCCCGACCAGCCGGTGAAGGTCGAGGTTGCATCCGTGGCGGCTGTCAGATTCACGACGGCGCCGGTGGTGAAGTTCCCCGCGCAGGTGCTGCCGCAGTTGATGCCCGTGGGCGACGACGTGACCGTGCCGCCGCCGGTGCCGCCCTTGGCGACGGTCAGGCCGAACTGGATCAGGTCGAAGTTCGCGGTGACCGACTTGGCCGCGTCTGCGGCAACGGTGCAGGTTCCCGCGCCGGCGCACGACCCGCTCCAGCCTATGAACGTCGAAGTCCCATCGGAAACGGCGGTCAGCGTGACCGAGGTGCCGGCGTTGAAGGTGTACGAACAAGTACCGCCGCAACTGATCCCCGCGGGCGACGAGGTGACCGTGCCGCCGCCGGTGCCGGTCTTGGCGATGTTGATGCCATTCTGGACCACGTCAAAATTGGCCGTGGCCGACTTCGCCGCATCCACGGTGACGGTACAAGTTGCGGTTCCGCTGCACGCACCCGACCAACCCGTGAAGATCGACGTGCCATCGGCAGCGGGCGTCAGGGTGACCAGGGAACCGGTGGTGAAGCTGGCCGAGCAGGTCGCGCCGCAGGCGATCCCGATGGGCGAGGACGTGATGGTGCCTCCACCCGCGCCGGTCTTGCCGGCCGTCAGGGCGTACTGGACGAGATCGAAGTTGGCAGTGACGGATTTCGCCGCGTCGACCGTCACGACGCAGGTTCCGGTCCCGCTGCATACGCCCGACCAGCCGGTGAATGTGGAAGTCCCGTCCGCGGCCGCGGTCAGCGTGACTACGGCGGCGGTCGTGAAGGTTGCGGAGCACGTCCCACCGCACACGATGCCCCCGGGCGCCGACGTGACCGCGCCACCCCCAGTCCCCGTCTTGCTGACGCTGATGCCGTGCTGGACAATGTCGAAGGTTGCAGTGACGGACTTCGCAGCGTCGACCGTGACGGTGCACGCGTCCGTTCCGCTGCATGCGCCCGACCAGCCCGTGAAGGCAGATGTCGCGTCTGCCGCGGCGGTCAGCGTGACCATGGTGCCGCTGACGAAGTCGGCCGCGCAGGTGCCGCCGCAGTTGATGCCCGTTGGCGACGACGTGATCGTCCCACTGCCAGAGCCCGTCTTCAGTGCGCCGAGATTGCTTGTGGTCGCGTCCGATGGAGCGTCCTGAGACTGGTCTGGCGGCCCATCTGCCATTGGAAGGAGGTCTGCCGACACTTCCTGGAGAATCCCGGGCGCGTCGGCCGAAACGTCGAGTCCGGTTTCGGCGAATGGGGAACCCGCGGCTCCATCCAAATCGATGATGTCCACCCCAAGATCGGGTCGGGTTGTCAACGGCGCATCGGGCGACGAAGGGGCATCAGGCGGAGGCCCGACCTCGGCGGTTGCGCCCACCCCGTCCACAGCACCTGCTCCGTCCAGTCGAGAAGCCACCTCTGACCATCTGACATCGCCGCTGCTGGCATCGAACCTGGGCTTCCCTGCTTCCGCCGCCGCGTCCTTGCCGGACGCGAGGCAAAGGAGAGGGTCGGCCCTGTTGCAGCAGACACCGACGGTCTCACCCGCCGCCTTCACGCAACGATAGCCGGACGGGCAGTCTCGGTTCTCGTGGCACTTGAAGCCGTTGGCATCGACCTTGGGGTCGTAGCTGCAGGCGCCGAATGCCGCCACGGACAGAACAGCCACCAGGGCATGATATTGGCGAACCATGGTCAGAAGCTCCCCTGCAGCGCAACGCCGGTGTGCCCAGGAGCAACCACCGGGAACAGCGCGACGGCCTGGCCGCCGTCCTGCCGTCCCGTCTTGTACCCGTAGTAGTACGTGATCGCGCCAGCCGCTATCCCTGCAGCGCCCACGCCGTAGCCAACCCACTGCAACGCCGCGTAGGTGTGCCCGCGGGCATCCTTGTCGGGATCGAAGACGCCATTCCGCCCGTCGCTCTCCACCTGGCTCTTGGTGCTGCTGGTTAGCACGCTGAAGACCACGCCGGACGCGATGCCCGCCACGCCGACTGCGCCAAGCACGATTCCGGTCTTTCGCAGAAAAGCACCCTTTCTCGGTGAGGGCTCTGCGGGTTTGGTTGCGTCCGCCGCCACGACTGCGGCTGGAACGGACGACGGTATGGGACTCGCGACGATCGTTGCTGCTGGCACCGCTGCCTCCTTGGTGTTCGGCAACTCGGGCATCGTCTTTTTCTCTTCCTGCTCGGCCTGCATCGATCGGCACTCGGCGATGTGGCGCTCGACCTCCGCCTTCTCTTCGCCGCTGATGTCCGGGACGATTCGGAGGTATTCGCGAAAGCGATTCACCGCCTCCACCGGACGCGCATTCTGCTCGTAGCAGCGGGCCTGGTTGTAGATGAAGTTGGGATTTGTCGTCTCGGCGTACAACTCGGCAAGCAGCGCGGCCCCCCCCTCGTACTTGCCGATCAAGCAGTCCTTGCGCGCCTGGACCTCACGCGGATCCTGGGCCTGCCCATGTGTGGTGGATAGCCAGAGCAGCGGCAGTACGAAGGCCAGCCAAGCAACGCAAGATCGGTTCACCATCTGCCTCCTCCTTTGGGACCGGCGGCGGGTGCTTGCGACGACGGTGCCGCTAGTGTCGGGGCAGGTGCGGGGGCGGGCTTGGCGGCGATGGCGGCAGTCGCGGGCAGGGGGCCGCCCTTCGTCCTGCGCTTCGCCCCCTTCCTGCCTGGGATGGGCGCGGGGACGGCCTCGGCGACGGGTGCCGGGGCAAACGCCGGCTCCGCGGGTTGCGGCGGTGGCGGCAAGGCCGCGGGCTCCGGTGATGTGGCCACGGGTGCGACCGAGGGTCTCGCCGTCGATGGAGAGGGCGAGCGCAGCATGAGCACGGAACCCAATGCCGCGACGGCCAGCGCGCCAGCGACGGCGACACCGATGACGAGGCCGCGCTGGACTTTTCGCGGCGCGATCGCCTCGGTTTCAGCCTGCATCTGCCCTGTCGTCGAAGAGAGGGTGGTATGTGCGCCCACTGAATTCTGCCCGATCACCCAGGTTGGTTCGGTCCTGGGTATGAGCACCGCCCGGGAAACGGCTGCCGGAACCGGGAGCGGCATAGTCCCCGGGTTGATGAGCACGGGCGCGGGCGTGGCGTTCGTGTCGAGCACGGTCGCCGAGAGGGCTGGCGAAACCGTGCGTGAGTTGTGTCTTCCTACGACTTGCGCCGTCAGGGCTGCCTTGGGGTCGTACTCGCGCACGGCCTGCGCGAACTCATCCATCGAGTCGAAGCGCTCCTCGCGCTTCTTGGCCAGCGCGCGCAGCACGGCGTGGTCCAGCGATTCGGGAATCTCGGGCACCCGCCTGCGCAGGGACACCGGTGCCTCGGACATGTGGCGCATCAGAATGTCGCCGAGCCCCTCGCCGGGAAAGGGAGCCTGCCCGCACAGCATCTCGTACAAGATGGTTCCCAGAGCATAGATGTCGGTGCGGTGGTCGATGTCTGCGGAGATGCCGCGGCACTGCTCGGGCGACATGTACAGGGGCGTTCCCATGATGGCGCCGGTCTGGGTCTTCACCGCGCCGCCGCGCGCATCGCCGCGCAGCTTGGCGATGCCGAAGTCGAGAACCTTCACGCGCACCTTGGTGACGCGACTTTCATCGGGCAACAGGTACAGGTTGTCGGGCTTGAGATCGCGGTGGACGATATGGCGCGTGTGCGCGGCGGCCAGCGCCGAGGCGGTCTGGCAGGCGATCTCCACGGCCTCGTGGAGGGGCAGCGGTCGCGAGCGTTCCAGCCGACTGGAGAGGGACTCGCCGTCAAGGAACTCCATCATCAGGTAAGGCGTCTTGCCGTCCGAGAGCAGGCCCACGTCGATGATGTCGATGATATTCGGGTGCTGGATGGCATTGGTCGCACGCGCTTCGTCGAGAAAGCGCCCGACGATTGACTGATCCTGCAGCAGCTCCGGGCGCAAGAACTTGATGGCCGCGCGCCGGCCCATGAAGGTGTGGCGGGCCAGATAGACCGTCCCCATGCCACCCTCGCCAAGCAGGGACACTACTTCGTAGTTGTTCAGGCGTAGCCCGATCACGTCACAGTCCAATTGTCTGCACGGCGCAGCCCCTTGATTGAAAGCCTATTGAGATCTCGTGTCAAAGCAATACGTTCACTGCCTTTACACATCCGGCACCCTCGGTTGGGTGGTGTCGCTGCTTGATGTGGGACAGGCACCGTCTCGGTGTGGAGAGCTGTCACTGCCGCTGACAGTGTGCGCCCGGCACGGGCGCAGACCAAGAGGTGAGATGAACAAAGGAGAATAATGTGAATCAAGTCCTCCTGGGGTCCCGATCCGTTCAAGGCCGGCGAGCGCATGTACAAGACCGGGGACCTTGCGCGCTACTTCCCTGACGGCGTGATGGAGTTTCTCGGTCGCGCGGATTTTCAGGTAAAGGTCCGGGGATTCCGCGTCGAGCTCGGCGAGGTCGAGTGCGCTATCATGAAGGTGCTCGGAGTTCGTGAAGTTGTCTGTCACACGTACAGCGATGCCGCGCGCCGGCTCATCGGGCACGGACGTGAGGTGCCACTGCTTGTGTCCTTCGACGGCTTCGCCCCGGGTTACCCGAGCAGCCTGCCGCTGCTAAAGCGCATCGCCGCGCACCTGCGCGAGTTCATC
>Ga0265316_10002431_pt1 | contig 19345 bp, 15 predicted proteins | sample 4522metaG_FD_202092 | JGI IMG/M metagenome (GOLD analysis project Ga0265316, IMG submission 202092) | Rhizosphere microbial communities from Carex aquatilis grown in University of Washington, Seatle, WA, United States - 4-5-22 metaG | ecosystem: Host-associated > Plants > Roots > Rhizosphere >... | reverse complement strand
TGGTTGGGATCGAAGTTGAGGGGCACATGCAGCAGGTTGTAGAAGCTGCGGCCGAGGAGTCCGGCGCTGGTGAGGAGAACGACAGCGACGGTGAGCTCGGCGACGACGAGAGTGGATCCAATGCGGCGCCAGAAGCTGCCCGCGGCGGTGCGGCCGCCTTCAGCCAGCGTGTTGTGGAGATTGAGGCGCGAAAGCAGAAGAGCGGGGATGGCGGCGAGGAAGCATGCCGCGGCGAGCGCGATGGCGGCGGCAACAGCGATGGTATGCGAGTTGAGGCCGATGTAGCGGAAGAACGGCATGTTGTCGACCATGGTTGTGGGGATGAGGCTTTTGATGACAGAGACTGCGGCGGTGCATAGGAGCGCGCCGGCGACGCTTCCGGCAAGAGCGAGCAGTAGCGCTTCAATTACGAATTGCGCGAGGACGCGCGCGGGAGTAGCGCCGAGTGCGCCGCGAACGGCAATCTCGCGGCGGCGGCTTTCAGAGCGCACCAGCAGCAGGCTGGCGACGTTGATGCAGGCGATGAGGAGAAGGAGCGCCGAGCCGGCAAGCAGCATGAAGAGGATGGGCTGCATATCGCCGAAGAAGATTTCGCGTAGCGACGCGACGAACGCGCCCTGGTTGCGGTTGCTGTCAGGGTACTGACGCTCGAGCTGGGCGGCGATGTTCTGCATATCTTTCCGCGCGGCGTCGAGGGTGACGCCATCGCGCAGGCGCGCGACCGCGTCGAGGTTGTGGCAACTGCGCCGCGTCTCGCAGCCGCCCAGTGGGTCGAGCAGCGGGATCCAGAACTGCGCGTTGGCACGGGGGAAGTAGGAGAAATCGCGCGGCAGGACGCCGACGATGGTGTAGGCGTTGCCATCGAGGCTGACGGACTGGCCGATGACATTGGAGCGGCCGCCGAAGCGCTTCTGCCAGGTGCCCCAGGGGAGGATGGCGATTTTGGCGCGGCCAGGCTGGTCTTCGCCGGGGAGAAAGTCGCGGCCGAGAAGCATGGTGACGCCGAGGGTGCGGAAGAAGCTGTCGCTGACGCGGGCGGCGGGCACGGGTTCAGTAATGGAGCCCTGGTGCAGGAGGAAGCCGGTGCCGCCGACGGCGGCGAAGGAGCTGAGGGTAGAGTTCATGCGCTTCCAGTCGTCGAAGTCGTAGCGGGAAAGGTTGGCGCGAGGAATGGTGGCTGCGGATTCAGTAACGAAGACGAGCTGATTGGGTTGCGCGAAGGGAAGCGGCCGGATCAGGACCGCATCGACAAAGCTGAAGATGGCGAGGCTGACGCCGATGCCGAGGGCCAGGATGAAAACCGCGGTGAGCGCGAAGCCGGGATTCTTGCGCATCTGGCGGATGGCGAAGCGGAGATCCCGAAGGATGGTTTCAGCGCGAAAAGCGATCGCATGGTGGCTATGTTCGCGCACGCGCGCGGGATTGCCGAATTGGCGCATGGCGGTCGTGTGCGCGGCCTGCGGCGAAAGCCCGGAGGCGATCAGCTCACGTTCAGCCTGCTCACGATGAAATGCCATTTCCTCGTCGAGTTCGCTGCGGAAGCGGTTGCGGCGGAAGAGTAGCGAGAACTTCTTGAGAAATTGCGAGACGTCGTTCATATCCACCTCCCGGGAAGCGGCCGGTAATCGTTGCTCAGGGTTCAGGTCTGTTCCGCGAGGACACGGCTGATGGCCGCGATCACCTGCTCGAACTCGGAAACCTCGATGCCCAGCTGTTTGCGGCCGGCTGCAGTGAGTTTGTAAAAACGCGCGCGGCGATTGGTTTCCGTCATCTTCCACTCCGCCGTTACCCAGCCTTGCAGGAGCAACCGCTGAAGCGCCGGATAAAGCGAGCCTTCCTCAACGGTGAGCACCTCGTCCGACATGCGCTTGATTGACTGCGCAATGCCGTAACCGTGCAGAGGTGCGCGGGTGATGGTCTTGAGAACGAGCATGTCGAGCGTGCCGGGTAAAAGGTCTGGTTTCCCCATGGCGTCTATGTATAGGTTATCTATGGATAGGTTGTCAAGGGGATGGAATTGGAACCGGGGAACGGTGCGCCTGGCGGCAGATGCAGCAACCGGTGGCAGCCGCTGCGGTCGATCATTTACCCTGAAGATCGTTATGAGAGTACGCAATTTCCTTCTTGCAACCGCGGCTGCGGCGGCGTTTTCGATCGCCGCACAAGCTCAGCAGTCCACCGCCAAACCCACTGACTTGCCTGATTCGCCTCAGCCCAACGGACCCGCGGCCGTGCAGCCCAACGGGCCAACCGTGGTGATGGACACATCGATGGGCCGGATCACTTGCCAGTTCTTCCAGAAGCAGGCGCCGCTGGCAGTGGCGAACTTTATCGGCCTGGCCAACGGCACCAAGGATTGGGTTGACCCGGCGTCCAAGCAGAAGATGCACGGGAAGCCCTATTACGATCACACAACGTTCCATCGGGTGATCCCGGAGTTCATGATCCAGGGCGGCGATCCCACCGGCACGGGAATGGGAGACCCGGGCTACAGTTTCAACGACGAGTTCGACCCCAACCTGAACTTCGATGTCGCGGGAAGGCTGGCGATGGCCAACTCCGGTCCGAACACCAACGGCAGCCAGTTCTTCATCACCGAACAGGCGTACCCCTCGCTCAGCCAGCACTACACCCTCTTTGGCCAATGCGACGAGCCCAGCGTGAATGTGGTTAAGACCATTGCCCGGGTGCAGACCGGCGCGAACGACAAGCCGATAGTGCCGGTGTATTTGAACAAGGTGACGATTGTGCCGGCAGGCCAGCCACTGCCTGAACCGCCGGTGACTGCGCCGGCGCCGGTGCCGGATTCACTGAAACCTCCCACGGGTAGCGCGGGGTCCGGCCCCAATTCGTCGCAGCCGTAGATTCAATCCTTGCCCTCCGCAAAGCGGGCAGCGGGGCATTGTCGTGGCCAAACATCGAGTTGCATGAATTTTTCCCTAAAACGAAAAGAGGATCCAATGGCACTCACTCCCGGCACATACGCGCATTTCAACACGACGGAAGGCAAGATCACGGTACGGCTGTTCGAGGCCGAAGCGCCCGTCACGGTAAAGAACTTCATCGACCTGGCCGAAGGCGCCAAGGAGTGGACGCATCCCGGCACTCGCGCAAAGTCGAGCGACAAGCTTTTCGACGGCACCATTTTTCATCGCGTGATTCCGGATTTCATGATCCAGGGCGGCGATCCGACTGGCACCGGCATGGGCGGGCCAGGCTACCGTTTTGAGGATGAGACCAAGGGCTCGCCGCACAAGTTTGACAAGCCGGGCAAGCTGGCCATGGCCAACTCCGGACCCAACACTAACGGATGCCAGTTTTTCATCACCGTGGCGCCCACGCTGTGGCTCACCGGCAATCACACCATCTTCGGCGAAGTGGTGGAAGGCCAGGACGTGGTCACCAAAATCTCGAAGGTGGCACGCAACGCGCAGGACAAACCGCACAAGCCGGTGGTGCTGGAGTCAGTCACCATCGAGCGCGTGGCGTAGTATGGCCGTTGTTCCCCGCGCCTCGTCCATCGCAAATTCGAACAGGAACGGGACAGCGCAGGTGATCATGAAGCAAGCGTGGGCAGAAGTGCTCCTGCATGGACGATGGGTTTTTTTGGCGCTGATTAGTGTCGCTTTGCTGATAGCGTGCAACGGCCCGGCGAGCGCGCAGCCGCGGCCGCCCGATGTGCAGGCACTCTTCGTCAGCGATGTGCACTTCGAGCCTTTCTGGGATCCGGGCAAAGCTGCCGCACTGGCCGCTGCTCCCGTGAGCAATTGGCGCAGCATCCTCGAGTCGCCGGCGTCGCCTGATCGCGAGAAGGGCTTCTCGGCCATCGAGAAGTCGTGCCACATGCGGGGAGACGACACGTCTTTCCCCCTCTTCGAATCGGCGTTGCGCGAGATGAGAGCGCACGCCCGTGCGGCGCACTTCGTTACGGTCAGCGGCGACCTGATCGCACATAAGTTCGACTGCAAATACAAGTTGCTTTTTCCCGGCGCCAAGCCTGGAGATTACCGCGCATTTGTCGAGAAGACGATCGCATTTGTCACGCGGGAGCTGGATCGGATTGCGCCCGGTGCGCCCGTATACATCGCCTTGGGAAACAACGACTCCGATTGCGGCGACTACCAACTGGACGAAGACGGACCTTTCCTTGCCGATATCGGCCCGCTCCTGTTGCGCAGCGTCGCAAAGCAAGAACGCGCCGAAGCCCTGGAGTCTTTCAAGCAAGGCGGCTATTACAGCGTGACGCTGCCCGCTCCAGTCGAGCGCACCCGGCTGATGGTCTTGAACGATGTCTTTCTCTCGCCTTGGCACCAGAACTGCGCCGGCAAGCCGGATCCGGCTGCCGGCAATGCGGAGCTTGAGTGGCTTGCGCGGCAGCTTGCCCAGGCGCGCTCGGCCCGAGAGCGCGTTTGGGTCATGGGTCATATCCCGCCGGGCGTGGATGCGTACTCGACGCTGGCACACACGGGCGAGAAGTGCAACGCCAACCCTCCAACCATGTTTCTGGCTACAGACAGACTGGCGCAGGCGTTGACGGACGCGGGAGATGATGTCCGTCTGGGCATCTTTGGGCATGCGCACACCGACGAAATCAAGCTGCTTGAACCGGAGCAGGCGGACGCCGCGCCAGTCTCAGGAGAAGCCTCCAGCGCGAAGGTTGCAGGCTCGGCGGTCGCAGTCAAGATGGTGCCGTCCATCTCGCCTATCAACGGTAACAATCCTGCATTCACCGTTGCGCAGGTCGACCCTTCGACGGCTCGCCTGGCGGATTACCGGGTCTACGCGGCCAAAGATCCGAGCGGCGCAGGTGTTTGGCCGGAGCTGTACGACTTTGATCGCACGTACGACGAAAAATCCTATTCACCGGAAGCGGTGCGGCGGCTGCTGGCGGAGTTGTCCGCCGACCGAACGGGAAAAACCGCTACGAGCAAGAGTTACATGCACGACTTTCTCACTGGACGCCCCGACATCCTGCTTCCGCTGGTGTGGCCCAGGTACGTTTGCACGCTCTCTCACGCCACGGCGTCCGGCTTTACCTACTGCGCGTGTGGCGCGTCGCCGGAGGGCGCTGCGGCGGCTCGATGAGACGGAGCGGGCTTCAGCTCGCCAACTTCCATGCCGTCCCGAACGCTGCTCACTCACCTGAACTGCATAACTCGAGGATGGCCGCACCGAAGCGGCCGATCTTTGATGGACCCATGCCCTCAACCGCCAGCAGTTGGTGCGGTGTGGAAGGCCGCGCGGCGGCCAGCGCGTTCAAGGTGCGGTCGTGCAGCACCGTAAACGAGGGAACGCCGAGTCGCCTGGCCTCGGAGGATCGCCATGCTCTCAGACGGTCCGCAAGCGCCGCCGCTGACGGGGAGAGCACCGCCGGGCTTGCCGATCTGCTGGATTTCGCCGGTGGAACCGAGGCTGCCGGTGCGCTTGCCCTCGGAGCCGAATCGGGCGACGAAGCCTTTGCCGGCGCCGGTTGCTTTGCCCTCTCTTGCAGCGGCAGTCGCCGTGGGAGTTTGCGCTGGCGCGGGGCGGGAGCAGAAACGAACTCCTCCACCATACCGTCGTCCAGCAGCAGCTCAACCGTGGAATCTGGCCGGAGGTGGAGTCCCTTTTCCGTCAGCCTGATCTTGCGAAACCGAATCAAGCGCCCATCTTTTTCGAACTCGGCCTCTTCCAGCTCAATCAGTCCGGTACGGGCCATCGCTCCCAGCAGTTCGTCGAATTCCCCGCGTTCAATCGACTCTGCCCACGGCAGCTCGCTGCGCAGCGCCTTCGGAGTCTTGTACGACGCGCCGCAAAGCGAGTCGATGACTCCCTGCACCCAATGCCGTTCGCGCGTGGTGGCGCGCCGGAAGAGCCGCAGCACCGCGCCGCCCGGATCGCACGCATCGCAATGGCCGCATGGCCGGCCTGCATCCTCCTCATCGCCAAAGTGCCGCACCAGCAGCGCCATCCGGCATTCGTGCGATTCCGTGAAGCGGATTACCTTCTCAAATTGTTCCAATCGGTACTGCGCCTGAACTGAGTAAGTCTTTTTCCAGCCGGGTCCGCCGCGCGCGGCATGCCCGCTGAAATCCACACGCGCGCCGCCATGAATCTGCAGTTTCTCAAGCGCCTTGTCGAACGACTCCTCGCCCAGCTTTGAATGCTCGCGAAGCTCCTCGATCGCCTTCGGCTCGTCGCCAAGCATCGCGTAGACCTCCTCGAGGTGCTGCGCTGGAGGGTAGTTGAGATTGTAGAAATAGTCCTGCGTCCTCTGGTCCGCGTAGCTATGCATCAAAATGGTGCGGCTGGGCAGCCCGTCGCGTCCGGCACGCCCAATCTCCTGGTAGAAGCCCTCCAGCGTTGCCGGCAAGCCCGCGTGAAGAATGGTGCGGATGTTTGGCTTGTCGATGCCCATGCCAAACGCAATGGTCGCCACCACCACCTCAAGCTCGCCGGCTTGAAACGCGGTCTGCACGCGCTCGCGTGTCCGGGCATCCAGGCCCGCGTGGTAGGCCGCGGCGCGCACCTGTCCTGACAACTGCTCCGCCAGCGCTTCGGATTGCTTGCGCGACGTCGCATAGACGATTGCGGGGCGGCGCGCTGCTTCGCGCAGCAGTCCGCACACGATGCCCGCGCGCAGGGGGATGGGAACCTCCACTAATTCAATGGCAAGATTCTCGCGCCGGAATCCATGAATGAACTTTGCCGGTTTCACCAGCCCAAGCTGCGCAATGATATCGGCCTGCACCGTCGGCGTGGCCGTGGCCGTAAGCGCCAGAACAGGGGCCGGATCATTCTCGCCGCGAAGCAACGGAAGATGCTGGCCCAGCATGCGGTAGTCGGGGCGAAAATCGTGTCCCCATTGCGAAATGCAGTGAGCCTCGTCGATGGCAATCAATGCAAGCTTCCGCTTGACCAGCATCTCCGGAAATCCCGGAACGCGCAGGCGCTCAGGCGCTATGAACAAAAACTGCAGCGTGCCGTTCAGGTAATCCACGCATGCCTGCCGCGAAACCGCGCGATCCATTCCCGAGTGAATGCGGGCCACGCGCAGTCCAAGGGCGGCCAGCTTCGCCACCTGGTCCTCCATCAGCGCAATCAGCGGTGAAATAACCAGCGCTGTCCCGCCGCGGGCAATTGCCGGAAGCTGGTAGCAGAGCGATTTGCCGGAGCCGGTGGGCATCACCAGCAGCAGATCGCGTCCGGCTACCGCCGCGCGGCACACTGCTTCCTGATTGACGCGAAAGCTGCTAAAGCCAAACGTCGACTTCAGCAGGCCGGCAAGATCGGCGGATTGGACCGGGGCATTCAACAGTGGCACATCCACTAGGTGCATCCTCACTTTACAGGAAAGTGATCAGTACTTTGGGTGAGCGGGCGAGGCGTGGCGGCATTCCTGCTTCCGTAGGTCAAACTGGGATCGTTCCAGATCCAAATTCACTCGAATGTTAAAAAGTCAACCATTGTTTCGTTAAAGTCTTGTAAATATCTACTACCCTGAGCTACGATTCAGCATTTGAATTGGGATCGCAGGGAGTACTAATGAAGGGCTACATCGTATCGATTTACGCACTAATCATTTTTCTTTCTTACGTTCCGCAGGCGTCAGGTCAAAAGAATCAGACTCGCGTTGAGCCGGGCCATCAATTCGCAATCGTTCAATCCGGCAACAAGAACTCCGCGGCGGAGAACATCCCTGAGTTGCGCCGCGCAGCCGAGCAGGGCGATCCGCTTGCCGAAAACAGCCTGGGATTTGCCTACGCGTTTGGCCAGGGCGTCACGCCCGACAAGGAAGAAGCCGCCAGGTGGATCGATCGAGCGGCTGCTTCCGGGTTTGCCACGGCTCAGTTCAACCTGGGTGTCCTTTACGAAAATGGCTTCGGTGTCCAGCAGGATTATGCGCGAGCCCTGGACAATTTCCGCTCCGCCGCTGGGCAGGGCTTCGCTCCGGCTGAAGCAAAGCTGGGCCTCTTCTACGAGAAGGGGTGGGAAGTCCCCGCCGATTTGCATCAGGCTCTGAAGTGGTACCGCTCGGCGGCGGAGCACGGAGACGCTGAGGCCCAGTGCAAGGTGGGCAATCAGTACCATGAAGGCCGCGGCGTTCCCCGCGACGATGCCGAAGCCGCGGTGTGGTACCGCGAGGCTGCGGAACAGGGCTATGCGCCCGCGCAAAATAACCTTGGCGCGCTCTATCATCATGGCCTCGGTGTCACGCAGGACTATGAAGCGGCCATCACTTGGTACCGCAGAGCGGTTGCTCATGGACTTGCCGAGGCGGAGAACAATCTTGGCGTGATGTACGAAAATGGCGCCGGCGTGGAGAAGGACTATGGGCAGGCTGCGGCCTGGTATCAGTCTGCGGCCATTCACGGCTCACCCCGCGGCCAGTACAATCTGGCCACCCTCTATTACACCGGTAGAGGCGTTCCGCTTGATTACGTCAGCGCCTGGGTGTGGTACAGCCGCGCCGCAGCCACTGGAGACCGGACGGCTGCCCGGCGCGTAAAGGAAGTTGCCGGCATCATGACTGCCCGGGAAAAGCAACTCGCGCAATCGCGACTGCTGGACGGTCAGGTTGCGCAAATCTCAAACGCGGAAGCGCATCGGCCGCTGGAAACCGCGAGTCAACGGTAGCCCTGGATCGAGCCGAGACCCGCCCGGCGCGACTGCGCAACTGCATCCAGCAATTCCGCTATCACTTGCGCGCAAGGACGTATGCGCGGCGGCTCTGGTGCTCAATGGGCGGCGGGTATGGATCGCGCTCCAGGCATTCCTCAATCCGGAAACCCGCGTCTTCCAGCTCGCTGAGCACCACGTCACGATCGAGTGTGTAGAACTTCATGGTGATGGGCCGGCCCCACAATTCGCTCACGCCCAGCACTTCGCCCCCAATGTGAAAAGTGAGCAGGAGCAGGCCCCCCGGGCTCAATACCCGATTCATCTCGCGGAACGCCTGCGGGCGCAGCTCGGCGGGCAGATTCACGATCGCATAGAAGGCTGTGATGCCCGCCAGCGCCCCTCCTTCAATTGCGAGCGCCGTCATGTCGCCCACGCAAAATTCAATTTCCGGATTTAGCCGGCGCGCTTCGACCAGCATCCCCGGCGACAAATCCAGCCCGAAAACGTCCGTGCCTGCCTGGTTGAGAAACCGCGCAACCTGGCCCGGCCCGCAACCCATGTCACATACACGCCCGCGTCCGGTAGTCTCCCGCGCAAAACGGAGCAACACCTCTCGGTCAAAGGGCTTGTCTTTCAGCTCGTCGAAGATGGCGGTGGCGTAAGCGTCTGCCACGCGGTCATAGCTGGCGCGGATCGATTCGAGGGCGGTCTGATCTTCAGGCATCGTTTTAGGCGCGTCCTGGAACCATCTTGCCAGACCGGACCTATTGCACCGCCAGTTTCAATTTGGACTTGTTCCGGCCTTCTTATCTAATCTTCATGGGTTGGAAGGAGCCGCGCAGGCGCTCCACGTCCTCTTCACCTTGTCCACGCGGAAGGCGCCCGTCGAAGAACCGCCCTTTGCCGGTTTCTTCCTGCCCCTCACGCTGACAACGTTCCCCGGTTTGAGGCCAGAAACTGCGCCAGTAAGCTGGTAGATCGCGTGGTCTTTTTCATTCGTGATCTCCAGCCCGTCCTGATCGGACGACACGCAGCCTTTGATCGTCGGATGAAGCGCGAAATACACGCCCACTCCAATGCCGACACCGACAGCCGCCGCAATGCCAATAATTCCGGCAACGATTTCATTGCCTTGCGTTTTTAGACTTGTTTCCGCGGGGGCAGGAGCGCTGCCGAGCAGCACTGAAGCACAAAGCAAATACACAGAGCCCCGAAGAACATGGTGTTCTTTCATTGAGCGCTCCTTTGAGGGTCGATTGGGGATATTTACTGCACTATGCGCAGAATGTACGGACGTTCTGTGCCGGAGAGACTCGCCCTGCCACCCACGCGCCGGCATCCCCCTCCGCCATTTACCATCAGGATACCCCGGCTCCCTTCGCCTGTTGAAAAGCGGTCCAGAAATCCGGCGAAAAACCCCAGGAATTGCCGGTAAATCTCCCCTTCTTCCCCAAAGCGATTTCCGTCCTGCGTTATCCACAAAAACCACGCCCCAGGCGGTTGACCCTGCCCTCCGCGGTTCGTAAAGTCTCAATCAAAGGCAATCATTGAAGCGCACGGGTTCTACCCGGCAGCTGGGTCGGATTCCGTGCACAAACCAGGGCGTAACAACCTTCAATCCTCCAGGGAGTCCGCATGCTGAAACTGAAAAAAATCCACATCCTCGGCTTCAAAAGCTTCTGCGATCGCACTGAATTGACGGTCGCGGGGACGGGCATCGCCGTGGTGGTGGGGCCAAACGGTTGCGGCAAGTCGAACATCCTGGACGGGGTCAGTTGGGTCCTCGGTGAGCAAAGCGCAAAATCCCTCCGCGGCAGCAACATGCAGGATGTGATCTTTGCCGGCACGCGCGAACGCAAGCCGCTCGGCATGGCGGAAGTCACCCTCACAATGGTCGATCCAGATGCATACGAAGGCCCAATCCCCGTCGAGCCGGAGATCCAGCTGGATTCCGACCTCCCCTCCGATTGGGACGAGGAAGCTTTTCGTCGCCAGCGCGCTGCTGAGGCCGAGGAGATCATCGCGTCTGAACAGCCCGGCCAGGCCATCGACGGCGAAATCGAATCTCCAGCCCCACCTCACGCCAGCGTTGCCCCCGCACCCTCCGCCGACGCCACCGCAGCCGCCGGTCCCCAGGCCGTCGTCCTCAAAATCCGCCGCCGCAAGTTCCAGCGCTCCTTCGCCAGGGGTGAAATCGTCATCACCCGCCGCCTCTTCCGCACCGGCGAGAGCGAATACCTGCTCAACGGCAAGCTCTGCCGCCTTCGCGATATTCAGGACATCTTCATGGGCACCGGCCTCGGCCCGGAGAGCTACGCCATCATTGGCCAGGAGCGCATCGGCCAGCTCCTTAGCTCCAAGCCGCACGACCGCCGCGCCATCATTGAAGAAGCCGCCGGCATCACCCGTTTCAAAACCAAGAAGCGGCTCGCCGAGCTCCGCCTTGAATCCGCCAAGCAAAACCTCGCCCGCGTTGACGACATCTTTGAGGAAGTCACTCGCCAGATGAACTCCCTCAAGCGCCAGGCCGCCAAGGCAGAGCGTTTTGCCGCCGTTCGTGAAGAGCTCCGCTCCCGTCTTCGCGTCGTCCTCGCCAGCCGCATGGCCCTTATGGATGCGGATCAGGCGCGCCTCGATACCGAGATCGCCGCACTCACCGGGCAGATCAACGACTCAGCGGCCACCATCGGTGAAATGGAATCCAGCCAGCACTCCATGACCGAGCGCGGTTACCAGCTCGACGGCGCCATTCAGGAAGCCCAATCGCGCGCCGCCGATTCCGCAGTCGAACTGGAACGTGCCGCCGCCCGCGAACGCAGCAACACTGAGCGCGTCGCCGAGCTGGAAGCGCGCATGGCCGCCGCCTCGGCAGAGATCGAGCAGACCCGTACCCAGCTTGCCGGCATTTTCGAAGAGCGCACCCAGCAGCACAGCTTCCTCCAGACCGCGGCTGAAGAAGCCCGCGCGTTCCATCAACGTGTCTCCGCGCGCCAAGGGGAAGCCCGCGCCGCGTCCGATGAAGTTTTCAACGCCGAGCGCAACCTTGAAGCCAACCGCCGTCACGCCATGCACCTGCTTACCCTGGCCGGCAATGCGCGCAACTCCACCGCACAAGCTGAGGAAAGCCTGGCCGCGCTGGAGCGCGAAGCTGAGCGCCTCGCAGCGGAGATGCGCCAGTCGCGCCTCGAATTGGAAAACCTTGGCGTGCAGAGCGGCCAGGCGCGCCTCGGTTTTGACTCCGCCACCGAACGCCTCAAGTCCCTTGAAGCCGAAATCGCCGCCCTCCGCGAATCCCTCCAGGCCGGCCGCGCGGAAGAAAACACCGCCCGCGCCCGCGCCAATCAGCTTCGCAGCGAACACGCTTCGCTCGGCGGCCGCCGCAACTCCCTTGAAGCGCTCATCCGCAATCACAGCTACTCCACCAACTCCGTGCGCCAGCTCCTCAAGCCCGGCGCGCTCGGCCCCGGCATGGCCCCCGTCGGCACCCTCGCCGACTTCCTTGAAGTCAGCGGCGAGCACGAAGGCGTCGTCGATGAGTTCCTTCGCGAAGAACTGAACTACCTCGTCGTCAATAGCTGGACCGCGGCCGAACAGGGAGTCAACCTTCTCAAATCCGGCGCCGACGGCCGTGCCACTTTCCTCGTTCATCCTGAAGATCCCTCCGCCTTCACCACGCGCATTGAAGATGAAGAAGAGATCCGCATGCAAGGCCTCACGCCGCTCAAGGACACCATCCGGGTCCTCAACGGCTTTGGCCGTTCGCTTGAGGCAATCCTCCCCAAACTGAAAAACGGCTACATCGTGGAAGACGTCGCGCTGGCGCAGCGGCTCAGTGAGCAGCACAGCCGCGCATTCTTCCTCACCCCCGGCGGCGAGTGCTTCCACAACACCACAGTCACCGGTGGCAAGCCCGCCAGCGAGGGCCCGCTCGCCCTCAAACGCGATCTGCGCGAGACCGAGAGAAAGCTCGCAGCCGTCGAAGGGAATCTTGTTGAAGCTGAGTCGGAATCCGCCACGCTGGCCCGATCGATTGAAGACTTGAACCGCCGGCTTGAAGCGCGCAGCGAAGAGCGCCGCCAGGCCGAACACGACACCGCCAACCAGGGCGCGGCGCTCAGGCAAATGGACGCGGAAGTCCAGCGCATCGACCGCCGCTTGCAGGAGTGGACTCTCCAGGCCGCGCGCAACAAGGACGCCGCCGAGGCCAAGCGCAGCCTGATTGAGCAGAAGCGCGCTGAGGCCGAGCACATGGAATCTGAACACGCACAGGCGGAGACTGCTCTCGAGTCACAGCAGTCGGCGCTGGTAGAGATGCGTCAGAAGCGCGAGGTCCTGCAGCAGGAAGCAGCCCAGCTCACCGCTGAACTGGCCGGCCTTGAAGAGCGCCGCCGCGGCGCGGAGGCTGCATTCCAGCGCATCGATCGCCTGCACGCAGACCTGGAGCGTCGCGTCCTGGCCATCGAGCAGCAGCGCGCCGCCTCTCAAGCTGAGCGCGAGCAGCGCATCCGCGAAAGCGCCACTCTCGCCACGCGTCAGCAGGAGCTCGTCCGCCAGCGTGCCGATGCGCTTGCCGAAGCGCAAAACCTGGCCGCGGAAGCGCACGCCCTCCGCCAGCTGTTGGCGCAGCTTGAATCCGATCTCAAGACCCATCGCGCCGCGCTCGATCAGTTGCGCGACGACCGCTCCAACCGTGCCAGCGAGCTCGCCAAGCTCCACTCCGACCTCGAATACCTTGAAGCCGGCTGCCTGGCTGAGGTGAATGTCGAAGCCGTAGTCCTGCGCGCTGACGCCGAGCTCCGGCGCATCGAGGGCGAAGAACTCGCATCTGAAGAAGAGACCTGCCGCGGCCTGCGCCAACGCCTGGAACAAATGGGCCCCGTGAACATGATGGCGCTCGACGAGTACAAGGAGACCGCTGAACGCCACAGCTTCCTCGACACTCAGCGCAAAGACCTCGTCGAATCCATCGAAAACACGCAGGAAACTATCCGCGAAATCGATCAGATCTCGCGCACCAGGTTCGATGAAGCCTTCGCTCGCATCAATGAAAACTTCGGCCAGGTCTTCGCCCGCCTCTTCCACGGCGGCCAGGCGTTCCTCCGTCTCACTGACGAAGAGAACCAGGCGGAAAGCGGCCTCGATATCGTGGCCTCGCCGCCGGGCAAAAAGCTCCAGAACGTGCTCCTGCTCTCCGGCGGCGAAAAATCCTTGACTGCCCTCGCCCTGCTGGTCGGCATCTTCCAGTTCCAGCCCAGCCCGTTCTGCGTCCTCGATGAAGTGGATGCAGCGCTCGACGAAACCAACGTCGGCCGTCTCGCTGACCTGCTTCGCTCGCTAAGCAACGACACTCAGTTCATGATCGTCACCCACTCCAAACGCATGATGCACGCCGCCGACATGATCTACGGCGTCACCATGCAGGAACCCGGCGTCTCCAAGATCGTCAGCGTGCAGCTAGCCCATCACGACCAGCGCGCCACCGCTTAGCGCTCAACATTCTGTACCGCCGACCTAAGTACCGCGATCTCCAGATCGGCTGTAACGCGGGTCTTCAGACCCGCGAAAAAAACTCCAATTCGCGGTGCTTTGCAACAAGGGCACGGCTTCAGCCGGGCCCATGAGCCGTAGTCGGGATGGACCCCGGAGCCCGCTTCAGCGGGCGAAAGACGGTAGCCCCACGGCGCAAGCCTGGGGTGTCAATGCAGAACGAGGCCCAAGCCCGCTTCAGCGGGCCTAAGATCCCTTCCACCCTCTGCGAGAAATGCACGTCAACCTCACTGAACAACCAGACAACCGGCCTTGTCGCTCCGCCATCTGATTCGCAGGGAGAATACCGATGGCAACGAAAAAATCCGTTTCAGGCAAAAAGAGCAGCGCGAAGAAGACCAGCTCTCATAAAAAGTCCTCCACTCGCAAATACTCGTCCTCCGCCGGCACCGACGTGGAGCGCGAAATGCACGCGATGAAGCAGGGCAAGCTCAAATCCGGCCGCAGCGGCAAAAAAGTCACCAGCCGCAAACAGGCCATCGCAATCGGCCTCTCTGAGGCGCGCAGCAAAGGAAAAAAAGTGCCCGCAAAAAAATCCTGATGCGGCACTTTCGCACCGCCGGTCCTACTGCGACATCTCAAAGTTCACCGTCACGTCAACCACCGCCTCCCCGTCGCCAGGAGCGAATTTCCACTTGCGCACAGCATCCTCGGCGGCATTCACCAGCGCGCTGTTGCCGCTGAGCGCTTTCGCGTCCGTCACCTTGCCCGCGGCATCCACCGTGGCCTCCACCTTCACAGCCCCCGTAATTCTCATGTGCTTCGCAAGTTCCGGATAAACCGGCGCCACACGGCTCTTCACCGCCCGCTCGTCGGCTGCACGGCCGGGTAGCGCCAGCGCCATCAGCAATCCCAGCACGATTCCTTTCAGCCCCCTCGACATCCACGCCTGCGCTTCGTATCCCAATTCCAGCTTCTCGGCCATCGAACCCCCACGCGCACTGCCAGTGCACACCCGAACTCATCGGCAATACACTGCCAAACATGAGAGAGGGAATTGGGAATTTTCGAACCCTGCACTTGCTCTTGTATCTGGATTTGCTTTTGTACTCGCCGACTGCCCCCAAACCGATCCGCAATGCGCCGCCCGAAAATCGGCGGTCATCAGCCGCCGGTCTCCTCAAACGTCAGATTCTCCGCGCTCGAGTGGTGTTCCTCCCGCCACAGGTCGAACAACCGTCCGTAACTCAGTGTCAGGTAATCGGAAGGCGTCAGGCCCAGCCGCGCGGCCACACCGTCAATCCAATCAGGCTCGCCTTCCAGCTCCGCGTAGTTCCCAATCGGCGTCTCGTCCACAACGCAATGACCCTCGCCATCGCTCCACTCAGTCCGCCACTTCTCGTAGCGGAACGCAGGCACAAGCCCCAGCGAACCAAACACCTCGGCCAGCGCGGCTCCATCCGCCACTTCGGTCTCGGTCTCCACACGATGCTTGTGCCGGTCCTCGCCCGGCCCCTCGTCGGGCAGACGCTTGTGCGTCAGCAAGCAGCGCCCCGCATAGGTGCGGATGCGCAGAATCTCCGTCCGTGCCCGCAACCGCCGGTCCGGCGTGTCGTACAGCACGTTCGCCTCGAACGCCCGCGGCGTCGCAACACGCAGCCCCGCCCCGCTCAGCCGCGTTGCCAGCTCGCCAAGGTCACGCACCCGGAACTTGATCTCCGTTTCCACCCCGGACATAACCTGAGAGTATACGGCACCCCGCAGCGCTGCTATCGCCGTGTGCCCCATCCATCGCTCAGCCATATCGCGCGATGGGTGGGACCGACAAACGCCCGTCCCACAACCTGCACTCGTTTTTGCTTTTGTTCTTGCTTTTCTTTCTGTCATTCCCCGCAGGGAATCTGCTTTTCCCCCCGGTGAACCTCCAGGACCGCTGCCGGCTAACAGCTACCGGCTCCGCTTCGGACAGGCGACAATAGTACCGTGACCACCCTGCGCCTCAAGGTCGATCCGGACCACCTCGACGCGCCCGCCTCCCGCGCCGCCCTCGAGCAGGCCGCATCCATCCTCCGTTCCGGCGGCCTCGTGGCCCTGCCCACTGAAACCGTCTACGGCCTCGGCGCCAACGCCCTTGACCCCGCCGCCGTCGCCCGCATCTTTCAGGCCAAGCAGCGCCCCTCCTGGGACCCCGTCATCGTCCACATCGCCGGCCCGGTCGAGGGCAACGCCATGCTCGCCGCCGTCGCCGCGGAGATCCCCCAACCGGCGCGCAAGCTGATGGAAGCCTTCTGGCCCGGCCCGCTGACCCTCCTGCTACCGCGCTCCGCAGCCGTCCCCGATGCCGTCACCGCCGGCCGGCCCCTGGTCGGCGTGCGCATGCCCTCGCACCCCGTCGCCTTTGAGCTGATCCGCCTCACCGGCGTGCCCGTGGCCGCGCCCAGCGCCAACCTCTTCGGACACATCAGCCCCACCAGCGCCCAGCACGTTCTTGACGACCTCGACGGGCGCATCGACGCCATCCTCGACGCGGGCCCCACACAGCACGGCGTTGAATCCACCGTACTCGACCCTTGCCGGTCTCCCATGGTCATTTACCGGCCCGGAGCCATCAGCGCCGATCAAATTCGCGCCCTGGCCGGCGACGTCGTGCAGTTCGAATCGCCCCTCCGCGATGCCGCTGACCTCGACGACGCGGCCGCCCTGCCCTCGCCCGGCGTCGGAATCCGTCATTACGCCCCCCGCGCGCAGCTAACTCTAACGTATGCGCAAGTTACCCACTCGGAGGGATACTCCCCCAGCCCATCGGCGCCGGAGCGAACAGATGTTGTGCAGTGTGTGGCAAATAGGAGACAGTCCGCTGCAACGGCCAATTCCGAGCATGCCTTCCTGCAGGCAGCCAGGCAGCTAGGCGAAAATGGCAGGCGTGTCGGCCTGATGCTCCCCGCCGGGTGGCATTTTGACCCCATCCCCGGTACCGTAGTCTTCGAATGGGGTAAATGGAACGATCTAGTGGAGTTGGCAGCCCGCCTCTACGCGGGATTGCGCGCCCTGGACTCAGCAGGTTGTGAAGTGATCGTCTGCCCAGCTCCCCCTCCCGACGGCATCGGAGCCGCCATCCGCGACCGCCTCCACAAAGCCGCCCGGACCTAGCACCCAAACCCCCCAGCCCGCCCAGCACCAACTCAAGCCCAGTCCTGCCCTAAGCGCCGTTCTCCCCCTGCTTGAACATGTACTTGATGGAGGACTTGAAGATCAGCATGCGGTAGCGGCCGCGGATTTTAAGCGTATGGCGGTCGTACCACTCAATGCAGCCTTCCACCTGCTCGCCGTCCTCCAGGACGATGACCATGGGAGTCTGGGACTGGATCTGCTTCTGCAAATAAAACAGTTCTGCGTGCCTGTGAACTGTTTCATCGTCGTGGATGTGGGTTAGAGCCGAAAATCGAAACGGAACAGGTGGAGCGGAGTATTTGTTCCTGCGAAAAGGGGCCCCGGCCGGCGCATTGGTCACGCCTGACGCGACAATCGGGCTGACGATCTGGCTCATGGTATTTCTTCCTTCCTGAGCTTCAGCGCGAGGCCTAACCCCCATGGGTACATCGATTTCCCATTACAGGCCGGGTTTTGAGGCTGCTCGTAAAGGGACAGATGCGACGCCCAGATACGAAGTTGCTCAATTTCGCCGAAATTGTTACCAGAGTAGCAGAGTCCCGGGATTATCTGGCAAAAGACGTGACCGAACTCGGGGGGAGTTAGTTCACCCGTCTGACCGAACTCGGGGGGAGTTGATTCACCCGTCTGACCGAACTCGGGGGTAGTTACAGAGAAGGATCTCACCCGTCAGTCCCCGGCAAAAACCATCTGCCGCCCCTGCGGGGTCACTTTGGAGCCTTGCACCCTTGCTCCTTCGGGTCCCGTACTCAAGACAGTACAACTCCATTCGATCCAGAACGTCTAATCAGTGGCAGAATGGCATCCAGGGTGAATATGCGGATTCAGATAGCTGGTTGTGTTTGCGGAGCTTTGCTGGCGGCGAGTGCGGGGGCGCAGCAGCCCGCCTTCGCGGCGGCCGGAACCGGCGCTGCCGTGGCGGACGCCGCGCAGCAGGTTGTGCTTCCTGTAACGGTGCGGGACAAGAAGGGCGAGTTGGTAACCGACCTCAAAAAGGCTGACCTGACGCTGACGCAGGACGGCCGCCCACAGACCATTACCAGCCTGACGCGGCCGAGCGAAGAGCCTCTCCTGATCGGGCTCATCGTGGATACCAGCCGGTCGTTGGGCAACGCTCAGAGCGCGGAAATCAAGGCCGCGGAGGCCTTTCTTGACCAGGTGCTGCCCGCGGCATCGAAGAACCAGGTCTTCCTCATCCACTTTGACCATGAGGTGGAGCTGCTGGAGGACATTACCAGCGACAAGAGCACTCTCTATCAGCAACTGGACCAGATGGGGCCGACGCGAGTTCAGCATGCCGAGGACCAGGGGCCGGAGACCAACGACACGCCCAGCCTGGGCGGCGGCCGTCACGACACCAACCAGCTTTACGACGCCGTTTTCCTGGCCAGCGACGAAATGATGAAGAACAAGCCGGGCAGAAAGGTGCTGGTGGTGTTTTCAAACGGGGCGGACCGCGGCAGCAAGGAGACGATGAACGACGCGGTGGACTCAGCCGACCATTCCGGCGTGGAGGTTTACACCATCTTCATGAAGGGTGAGGCAGACCGCACGCCGGGATCGGACATGCCCGGCAACAACCGCCGCGGCGGATGGGGTGGAGGAGGCGGAGGGGGCTATCCCGGAGGCGGAGGAGGCTATCCCGGCGGTGGCGGCGGCTACCCCGGTGGAGGCGGAGGCCGGCGGCAGCCCGAGCCCAAGGCCGGCAACGGCATGGAAGGCAAGAAGGTGATGCAGGAGATGGCGCAGCGCACCGGCGGCCACGCATATGAGGCAAAGCACTCCGGCGATCTGGCTCCGATTTACAAACTCATCAATGATGAAATCAACGCCCAGTTCCTGCTGACTTACACTCCGGACAAGCCCGACACCGAGGGCGATTACCACAAGGTAGCCATCACGACAGACAAAAAGGACTGCACCGCTTCCACGCGCGAGGGATACTACGGGCCAAGCAAGGAATGAGAGTCAAAGAGCAGGGATAAGCGAGTAGACAACGAAAAGCCCCGCTGATTGCGGGGCTTTCTTTTTGGCCTCGTGGCGCAAGAGTTCCGATTCTTATCGAAGAGCGCGGTTGCTGAAGCCT
>Ga0265316_10002429_pt1 | contig 19363 bp, 19 predicted proteins | sample 4522metaG_FD_202092 | JGI IMG/M metagenome (GOLD analysis project Ga0265316, IMG submission 202092) | Rhizosphere microbial communities from Carex aquatilis grown in University of Washington, Seatle, WA, United States - 4-5-22 metaG | ecosystem: Host-associated > Plants > Roots > Rhizosphere >... | reverse complement strand
TGCATGACGGCTCTCGGCCATGGTGGCCCGTTCGGCGGCCAAGCTATCGCGCCGGCGAACCGCCTGCTGGATGTCCTGCGCAAGCGCTGCGTCCTCGACTTGGAATTGCTCGCGCAGCTCGACGATCTGCCGCTGCAAGACCTTGCGGCGGCGCGCGCTCTCCTCTTGTTTGCGTGCGATCTCCTGGGCTCCCGTCGCCAGCGTGGCCTCGTCCTCGGCCTCCTTGGCCAATCGGGCCGAACCGGTCAAGACTCCGGCTGCACCAAGGTAGGTATCGACCAGATGGAAGCCGTCGTCGCTCAGACGATACTCGACAGCCTGGTTGGAATGGGCCATGCCGCGCGACTTGATAATGGTCAGGGTGCGATTGCGTTCGCCACCGCTGCGCACGATCTGGAGCATGAGCCAGGAATCAATCAGCGAGGAGATGCCCACCTCGCTTTGTTCAAGGGCGCTGTCACCCGAGGTCAGGCTGGTGAAAAACGTCGTTGTCCCGCGCATCTTCAAGAAATCAATTAGACGGGTCATCATCGACTGGATCTCGGGCGTGTTCCCGACACTGATCAGATTGGTGATCGGGTCCACGACCACGACATCGGGCTCGAACTGGTTGACCGCTTTGTGCATCGACACGAGATGCATCTCCAGCCCATGCGCCGCCGGCCGTGATGGCAGCACCTTGAGCAGGCCCTTCTTGATGTGCGGCTCAAGGTGGATGTCTACCGACTGCATGTTGCGTACAAGCTGGGCGGTCGATTCTTCAAAGGCAAAGAAGAGGCATCTTTCGCCCCGCTTGCATGCCGCCTGCACCAGCAAAGCCGCCACGCTGGTCTTGCCCGTGCCAGCAGTGCCAGAAACCAGGATGGTGCTTCCCTTGTAGTAGCCCTTGCCACCCAGCATTTCGTCGAGTCGCGGAATGCCGCTTGCGATTCGCTCGCTGGGCGCCTTGTGGGTGAGTCCCAGTGAGCTGGCCGGGAGGATCGATATGCCGCCCTCGTCGATGAGGAACGGGTACTCGTTGGTCCCGTGGAGCGAGCCGCGATACTTCACCACGCGCAGGCGACGAGTCGAGTTCTGCTCGGCCACGCGGTGGTCGAGAAAGATCACGCAGTCCGAGACGTACTCCTCCAGCCCCTCCCGCGTCAGTGTCCCCTCACCCTTTTCGCCGGTTATCACGACCGTCATGCCACGGTCCTTGAGCCAGCGGAACATCCTGCGCAGCTCGGCGCGCAGTACCAGCGAATTGGGCAGACCGGCAAAGAGCGACTCGACCGTGTCGAGAACGACACGCTTGGCCCCCACGGTCTCTATCGCAAGCTGAAGTCTGATGAACAGGCCCTCAAGGTCGTATTCGCCGTTTTCCTCGATCTCGCTGCGCTCGATCCGCACATAGTCGATGGCCAGCTTCTTCTGCGCTTCGAGCTTCTTCACATCAAAGCCAAGTGAAGCGACATTCGCCGCGAGTTCCTCGGCCGTCTCTTCGAACGCCATGAACACGCCCGACTCGCCGAATTGGGTGGCCCCGCGCACCAGAAACTCCATCGCGAACAGGGTCTTGCCGCAGCCAGCGCCGCCGCACACCAGGGTCGGCCGCCCACGCGGCAAGCCGCCGCCGGTTATCTCGTCAAGCCCTTCTATTCCCGAGGGCGCTTTGGGCAATTCCCGTCTGGCGTCGAGCTTCGCCGCCCCGCCATTCGTCTTGCGTCTGCGTGTCTGCGATTCCGAGGTTGACATCAAATCTCCCTTGAAAACTAGGCCCTCGCGAGCCCGAGGCGACAAACAAAGATAAGTGGCAACGCCCGCGCATTCCCAATGACGCGCTCCGCCCTCACCAGGGATTCATTCATAGCACAGTCCGTGCGTTTTCCAGGTGCTGCGGGCGGCGTCTCGTCGATCAGGCCGGCGCGGAGGCACTGCTGGATGGTGGCCGCGCCGCCGCCAACCCCCACGTCGTTGCCGTCGGCGGCCTCGAGCGCTCGATCGAGCGCCGCGCTTTCAGGGGCGGCAGCGCTTGGCTTCGCGAGTTGGCGGCGCGCAAGCACGACAGATCGCGAAGCAAGACCGGTCGGCCATGCAAGGCGCGGGAAATACGGAAGCTGGTGATGTCAGGCTGCCGCCCTGTCCATGGCTCAAGTCACATCTTCTGCGCTTTCCAGCAGCTCGCCGTTTCTTTGCAATTCTGAATAGCGGTGATGGTGTTGTGGAAGAGCTGGACCGTGCGACGTCGTCATCTATCCCTTTGCCAAGCGGTCGAAGGACCCGGTGTCGAAGAAGATGGTCAGTTCCTGAAGTTTGCCGTTCTTGGCCTTCCACAGTTCGGCCACCGAGCCTTGGAGGTTGACTGCGTGAGGAAATGTCCAATCGTAGCAAGCAAGTACGAACGCCTCGTCCCCGTCGACAAACGATTTCACCACCCGCACCGCACCGAACACTTGAGAAAGTCTCTGGATGATCCCCACATAGTTGTCTTTGCCTACGGCAGGCGTCTGCTTGGTCATGTCGCCGCCGATGAAACGAAAATCGTCGGCGAGGACCGCCTGCCATCCGGTCTTGCGGTCCAAGCCCTTGTAGTAAGCTGCCAGCAGTTCTCGTATGGTCATGGACGACCTCCTGATCTTGTACGGTTGGACGCCCGCCGCCGGCAAAAGTCTCCAACTGGCGCCAGAAGACCCGCCGGCCGCGCCGATGCTCCGGGCAGCTTGAATCCGGAAATCTTTCGGCCGCCGGCGGGTCTTGGCGCGGCTAGTTGGCGATCGGGTGCTCTTGGCACGCCGCTGGCAGGAGCAGTGGCCATGAACAACCACAGCACTCGTACGAACAATCCCGTATCTGCCGAGCTTTGCAGACCGCAAGCGCGCGAGCGCATGGTCCACGTGGCCCTTTCCATTCTGCGCGACGGGGCCGAGGCCGAGGACGCCGCCCACGATGCCGTCCAGCAGGCGCTGCGACGGGCGGAATCGTTTCGCGAGGAATCCCAGGTGAGCACGTGGCTTCACCGAGTGACTGTAAATGCGGCGCTCATGCGAGCACGCACCCGGCGGCGCGCGAATGAGCGCGCAGCAGCCAACGACCAGACAGGGCAGGGGGATGTCGCCGAGTGGTTGGGAGATTCAAGTCCCACGCCTGCCGCGCGTCTCGAACAGCAGGAAGACCGCTGCCGGCTGCAGGCTGCCGTCGCCCGGTTGGCCCGTCCCTATCGGGAGGTGATTCAGCTCTGCGTGTTCGAAGAACTGGCCCTTCCCGAGGCGGCCCGCTCGCTGGGAATAACCAGCCAGGCCGTGCGGACGCGTATGTGCCGCGCACGAGCTCAGCTACGCGAACGCCTCGCCGCCTGAGTCCATTTCGCAGCGATCGGCCAAGCAGAATGCTGTTTGGCCGCGGACTGCCCTTTGGCTTATTCCCACCGGGCACCTACGCGCGGCATGTTCGCGCAACAAAACACCTTGCATAGTGGCGGAGCGTTTCCTGTGATCCCACAGAACACCACGTCCCTGAAACCGCACAGGCAATCACTCCGCCACGATGCTGAGGCTCTCCCCACCCGCGGCCCTTTCCATTCACGCCACCAACACCGCCCATCCGCAACCCTGGCCTGCCCACGCCAACACACAGTTCCCCCGCAGGCCCCTCCACCTCGCGTCCCCCGCCCGCTCGATACCTATTCAAAGCCCGTGCCACTACGAGCGACTGGGAGACATGCTCCATCCGTCGCATGGAAGCTGAGTTCCCGTTACGGGGTGGTAATGTCTCGATGGTGTCGCGGCACCGAATGGGGACATGGTTGTGGGGGTCGACGACATCTACGCCGTGCGATGGGACGCAGGCTCGAATCGATTCAACCTCGGCCCTCTCGGTGAGGGGGTGGCCGCGAACACGGATGGCACGATCATCGTGGGGAACAACCAACTCCGTGACGCGTTCGTGTGGACCTACGGTGCGAGCGGCGGCACCGCGACCCAGTTGCGCGCCCTCCTCACTGGGGTGACTTTGCCTGCGGGCTCTCTCAATGCGGTGGGTATGTCGGAAGATGGCAAAGTCATTGTAGGGTCAGGCTGGGTCGCCTATCTGCCGTAAGTCAGTCTTTCCACCAATGAAAGGTGTGAACCGCGTGGTCGGGTTCTAGGCCGGCGCGGGTCCAGACTTTTTGCGGGGCCATGTTGGCGAGCTGGGTGGAGACCAGCACCTGGCTCGCGCCTTGCGCGCGGGCACGGCGGCCGATCTCGCGGAACAGGGCCGCGTAGAGGCCGCGGTGTTGGAACTCGGGAGCGACGCCGTTGAGGAGAACTTCCCAGGTTTTCCCGTCAAGATTCTTGGCGGTGAGAAAGCCCGACAGACGTCCTTCGGTTTCGCACACCAGCACCACAGAGGCAGGATCAGTCAGCCCCGAGCTGGCCCACTGCACATAGCCTTCGGTGGCGGCGACCGGGTCGAGCCGCGGGTCGGCGTGGTAGTGCCCGAAGAAGGTTGAAAACGAGGCGCGCGCAACTGCCTCCAGAGCGGCGCGGTCCCCTGTTTGGCAAAGGCGGACGCAGGCTGTGGGAGAAGGTTCAAACTTGTCCGTCGACCCACGGTAGTACACCAATGTGTCGGTCAGAAAGGCGCCGCTGCGTTCGAGCGCCTGCGCGGTGGCGATCGCTTCGACCGGGCAACGCACGATCAACAGATCGAGATCCGCAGATTGCGCGAACTGCAGCAAATCCGCCGCCGCCGGCACGTCGTCCACCCGCGCGCGAAAGATCCGAATTCCGAAACGCCGACTGTCGAGATCCGAATACGCGGCCGGCTCATTCATCGAAGGTGGTCTTTCGCACAATGAAGAGCGGTCGGTGTTTGACCTCAGTGAAGATGCGATCGATGTACAGGCCCAGAATTCCTAGCGCCAGAATGATCGCGCCCGTGCTGAACCACACCGATACAATCAGACTGGTCCATCCCATGACAGGAGATCCGTGCACCACCACGCGCACGATGTGAACCAACCCGCCGACAAAAGCGAGGGTGGACAAGAGCAGGCCGGCGTAGACGCAAAGGCGCAGCGGCTTGTTCGAGTGTGCCAGGATGATGTTGGTGGCGAGTTTGATGAGCTTGAAGAAGGTGTAGCTCGACTCGCCACCGGGGCGGCGAACGTGCTGAACGTCGACATAGGCCTTGGCGAATCCTGCCCAGGTGAGAAACCCGCCGTAGAAACGCACCGCTTCGCCCATGCTGTTGATGGTGTCGGCGACACGCCTTGAGATGATGCTGAAGTTCGCCACTGTGCCGTCGTAGTGGTAGTTGAGGTCGGCCAGGTAGTTGAACACCCGGTAGAACAGCCACGACGACAGGCGCTTGCCCGAACCGTCGCCCCGCTGGGTTCGCCGGGCCAGCACGCAATCGTGGCCTTCCTGCGCCTTGGTCCACAGCTTGGCGATCTCCTCGGGGGGATCCTGTAGATCGCCGTCCATGACCACGATCCACTGGCCACGCGCGTGGCGCAGGCCCGCGGTAATGGCGTGGTGCTGGCCGAAATTGCGACTCAAGGCCACACCGCGCACGCGCGCATCCTGGCGGGCCAGGTCTTCGATGATGCTCCACGATTCGTCGGGGCCGCCATCTTCGACGAGAATGATCTCGAAGCGCGCAACCAGTCCTTCCAGCGTGGCCACCAGCCTGCGATGCAGTTCGCGCAGAAAGGGCGCGCCCCGGTACACCGGCACCACAACCGATATGTCTATGCGTTCACTAGTCGCGTGGGGAGCCCGCCGGCTTCGCCGGCGGCGCACCATCGTGGGAGGGCGTGGGAACCCTTTCAGGGTTCCCATATCAGAATTTGAAACTGAGGATGGCATCGATCACCCGTCCTTGTGATGCCGCGTCCAGTGAAGTGAAGAATGGCAGGCGCAGCAGACGATCGCTTGTGCTTTCGCTGACCGGGCAGTCGCCGGGGCGGCCGCCCAAGTTCTGGCCCATGGGCGACAGGTGCAGCGGCAGGTAGTGAAACACCGCCAGAATTCCGCGCGCCTTGAGAAAGGCGATCAGGGCCTGGCGGATCTGCAAAGAAGGCAGAATCAGATAGTACATGTGATAGGCCGGGTCGCAGCCGTCCGGCACGATGGGGCAACGGACGTCGTGGGCCATCGCCCAGTCACGCAGCTCGGTGTGGTAGCACTGCCAAATCCGTTGTCGCTTCTCTTGAATTTGCCGCCATACCTCCAGTTGACCATAGAGGAATGCGGCCAGCACATCGCTCATCACGTAGCTCGAACCAATGTCGACCCAGGAATATTTGTCGACCTGGCCGCGAAAGAAACGACTGCGGTTGGTTCCCTTCTCGCGCATGACCTCGGCCCGATCGATCAGGGCTGGGTCGTTCACCACTAGGGCGCCGCCCTCGCCGCAGGTGATGTTCTTGGTCGCGTGAAAACTCTGGGTGGCAAGGACGCCGAAGCTTCCCAGCCAGCGGTCCTTGTATTTGCCGAACAAGCCGTGGGCATTGTCTTCCACGATCGGGATACAGTGCTTTCGCGCGATCGCCCCAATCGCATCCATCTCGCAGCCGACGCCGGCATAGTGGACCGGAACGATGGCCCGGGTGCGCGGGCTGACAAGCCGTTCGATCTGGTTCTCGTCGATGTTGAGGGTGTCCGGGCGAATGTCGGCGAAACGAATGCGGGCGCCGCGCAGGACGAACGCGTTGGCGGTGGAGACAAAAGTGAACGACGGTACGATGACCTCGTGCTTGGGTCCGATGTCGAGGAGAAGCGCGGCCAATTCCAGCGCGTGGGTACAGGATGTCGTCAGCAGCACCTTGGGCGCGCCCAGCACCTCTTCGAGCAGCGCCTGGCACTTGCGCGAGTACGCCTGATCCCCGGCGATCTGGCCGATGCAGACCGATCGCCCTATGTGATCGAGTTCCTGACCCTCGACGCCTGCGCGGTTGAAAGGGATCTCGCCCGCCTGGGCTGGGCTGGATGAATCTCCGTTCGCTGTCGGGCGTTTTTCGGTCAATCCGCGCTAGCCTTCGTCGCCACCTGCAGCGGGTTCGTCCTCGCTCGGCTCGGCGGCGGCAGCCATTTTTTGGTACCAGCTCTCGAAAACCTCGGTGATCTGGCGCGCCTGCTTTTCGCTCGACACGTTGAACGACGATTGCTTGCGATACGAGCCTTGGAATTTCTTGAAGCGCACAATGGCCATCTTGGGCGCGCGGAACTTGCCGCTCGTCTTGTCCAGCTCTTGGTACAGGAACATCAGGGTGGCCCACGCGCCCTTGGTCAGAACCACCTTTTCCAGCTGCTTGCGGACCAGCACACCCTCGTCTTCGTAGTCGTAGGTCAGTTCATCCAAGGTCTCGGCCATGATGGGTTTCCTCTTTTCAAACGGACTTGCGGCCAGCCGGCTGGGCCAGTCGCCGCAGTGATTCGGCCAGGCGACGACGGTCTTGCGGCGAAAGCTTGTCGAACTCGATGCCCATGCCCGCGGGCGTCTTGTCGTCTCCGCCTCGGGTGACCCACGCCACACGGCCGCGAGCCGCCAGTGTCTCGCCCGCCGCCACCGGGATTTCCAGGCTCAGGCTTTCGCCCACTTCAAACAGGAGGTCAGACTGCAAGAACGCGCCGCCTTCGGACATGTCGGCGGTGTCAAGCCGGATCCCAGCCTCGACCTTGTTGCCGGCAGCGTGTACGACCACGGGCAGGAGCGCATCCCGGCGTGAAAACCGCCTCGTGTCGCCTGACCCGCTCGAAGTCACGGACGCAGGTCCACCACTGTGGAGGAGCGCACCTCCACTGATACGCGCGTGGGCGGCGAGCCAGCCACGACCATGCGGCTGTCGCGCCACACGGCTTCGAGCGAAACCGGAACCCCTCCGGCTGCAGCCGCCATGCGGGCCAGAAGGTCGTGCGGTACGACGACCACGCCCCCGGCGCCCACGGCGCAGGCCACCGCGACGGGCGCGCCGTATGGGCGAATTTCCAAGAACGTCCGATCCGGGCCAGTCACCTGCAAAACCAGGTCACGCGACGCGTCTAAATGGCTTCCCGTGGCCATGGGTACCTGGTTCTGATCAAGCACGCGCGGTACGCCGGGCGTGTTCATGACCACTTTGGTGGACCGATCCGCAGGTCCCGGAATCTCGAAAAAAAGAGCCTGCGGCACTTCGTCGATATCCACTGGGCCAGCCTCGGCAATCACGCCGCCCACGACCTCGGCCAGCGGCGGATACACGCGCGGGGCCGGACGCAGCCCCGGAGCATCCGATCCGGCCGCCACAGATACGCCGCTCAGTTCTTCCAGGCTTACCGCACCGCCCTGGGCGCGAAGGGCGCGGGCCTGGCCGGCCACATCGCGCAACTCGCACGGGCCGTCAGGAGCGGGTGCGACTAGCGGGTCCACCACGCCCAGCACGTCGGTCGCGGCCCGATCCGTCACATTCGCACGGAAGGCCAGCACCGACAGGGCGGGCGCGCCAGTATTCGGCACGTCCAAGCGAACCGAGACCTCGGAAACCCGCTGGGTGGTCTGAACAGATCCGTCCCGCATGTGGGTTCCAGTCTCACAGCCGAAAAATAGCGGCCCACAAAGCAGCGCCAGCGCCTGGACGCTAATCGCGGGCGAGGAGAAAAGAGCGGGTTTTCGTGCGAGGGAAGGCATGCGCTGGCCGAGGTGGGGACGATTATAGACAGGTTCACTGCGTCACGCCAGTGGCGATCGTGAGCCGCTGCGGCACCGACTGGCGGGATAGGGCCACGCGGGCGCCAGAGTGTAAAACCACTATCCGACGGCCCTTGACCAGTTTACATCCCTAGGCACGTGGGCCATGCTAGCCACAGCTCGTTTCACGCAGGAGAACCCAATGCCGTGTGCATGCTGGAAGTCGACGCAGTCACGGATCCTTTGCGCCGCAGGCGCCGTCTTCGCCCTGGTCGCTTGCTCACCCGTGGCCGCGGTCACTCCGGAGTACCCGCCCAGTCAGTCAGGCGGTGGCGGCGGTTCCGGCTCCCCGTCAGGCGGCGCCCACGGCGCGCGCGATGCGAGCATCAACCTCGCAACCTCCGAGGCCGGGCCTCCGCCAGCCGATGCGCCGCCACCGGCTCCGGTTCCCGTGCAGCAGAATATCGCAACCATGCGCATCGATCCCGAGGACAAGGTCATCGTCCTCGAACGCGGCCAGGGCACCACGGTTTCCTTCCGCGCCTTCGCCACGATGGAAGGGTCGACCACCGAGGTGGAGATTACGGATCGCACGGTCTTCTTCGTGCCCGACAACTACTTGGTGGGCAAGTTTCCAGACGACGGCAGCTCTCTGTTCACGACCTATCTGCCCGCGCCGCCGACCGACCCGAATAATCCGCCGGCGCCCCAGCGCGGGGGCAAAGTGACGATTCAGGCCAAGGCGGCCAACACCCAGAATCCTGTCACCACGGTCACCACAACCTTGACCGTGACCATCATTGATTCGGGCCAACCTGCGGACGGCTCGCCGGCCGCGACGCCCGCTATTCCCAGCGATCCCGGGACCGCGTTTACCGGGACCGACAGCGCGACCTTGGCCCCCACGCTTGTCTATCCGAACGACCAGGTGCTGCTTCCGCCCAATATGCAGCAGATCGAGGTCCACTTCCTGCCGGCCAAGACCGCCACGCTCTATGAGATCTCTTTACTGAGTACCTTCTCGGAATACCGCTACTACGCGCGCTGCTACGCCGATCCCAAGAAGTTTCTCGCCGGGAGCTGCGCCTTTGAATTCGATGCCGACACCGTGAACATCATCGCGGAAAGCAACCGCGGCACTGATCCGGTCACGCTGATGGTGCGCGGAACAGATGAAAACGGCAATGTGGGCAGCTCGGCCAGCATAAAGGTCCAGTTCGCCGCTGGCCGCGTGGACGGAGCCATCTACTATTGGACCACGTCGGATCCCCCGCGGATCATGCGTTTCGATTTCAGTTCCCAGTCGGCGCTGTCGACGGCGATCCAGCCGAGTGACTTGCCCAGCGATTCGGGAACGCCCGGCGGCAACACCCGCTGCGTCGGTTGCCACGCCCTGTCTCGCGACGGCAGCCGCATGCTGGCTTCCACGGGCGACTCAGGGGTGGGTAATCTTGTCTACATTAGCGATCTTTCCAAACCGAAGACCGCGGCGGATTGGCTGACCGTTGATGGCCGCAACACCGGGGTCGCTTCGCAGAACAGGATCCTCACCGCCTCGTTCAACAAGGATGGGAGCCAGTTCGTCGCGGTCGCGCCCGCGAACGATGGTTCACTTGGGGTCAACAAATTGGCCTTCCACGATGGCGTCACCGGCATCCGGCAAAGCGCACTGGATGTGGGCTTCCCGGTCAGTTTCCCCGATTGGTCGCCCGACGACCAAACTATCGCTGTGACTCATATCTACGGGGGAAACAGCTCGACCATCCAGTTCCAGGAGGGCGGCATTTCCGTCATCCGGCGTTCGGCCACAGGGTGGACGACCCTGGCCGAGGAGATCGTGCCCCACACTGTTGGCAAGAGCCGCTACACGCCGTCCTTCGTGCCGGATTCATCTCTCCTGTTGTACTCCGAGGCGACCCGGCAAACCGGTGACTGGGATGCGTTGCTCGACGCCTACTCTGATCCCTCGGCCACGGTATGGGCGGTCAAGCCCGCCGCCAAGGCCACGCCCGTCCTGCTGGCTCGAGCGAACGCGGTCAGTGTGGCCGACAAGCTCACCTTGGTGGATGGGCGTGACCCGATAGTGGTCAAGCGGATTGCCAGCGGACAGTTGATGAATACCTATCCGAAGGCTGCGCCGTTTGTATCCACACAGGGCGGGCACACCTTGTTTTGGTTCACTGTGGCTTCCCAACGCAGGGCTGGCCTGCGTCTTTACAAGGCCAACAACAGTGTCGTGGGTGACACGGCCACGCAGGTTCTGCTGTGGATGTTCGCCGTTGACGCCGACAAGGTTCTAGCCGGCGACGACGGAAGCTATCCGGGATTCTTCCTTCCGTTCCAGGACATGCTCACCGCCAACCACATGGGCGTCTGGACGCAGAAGTACGTCTCGGACACGCCACCCAAGGAGCCCCCGGTTCCCCCGTTCACGCCCACCGCCCCGCCGACCACGGTGGAACCCCCGCCGGTGCCGATTCTCTAATGATCTGGGAACCCTGAAAGGGTTCGCTCCGCCCTTCGGCTCCCCACGCGACTAGCCTACGCCGCCTCTTTCGACTTCTCTTTCAAGTCGGCCGACAGGCGGGTCAGGGTTTCGTCGTCTATGCCGAGCAGCGAGCGGCCGACCATGACAAGCGCGTCGTTGTCGTCGGCGCTGACGTTTCCGGCGTAGATGCCTTGCTGTTTGGCCACGGCATTGGCGAAGCGCACAGCATTGCCGGTTGACAAACGGTTGGCCGGGTCATAGTCGGCGCATTCCTCAATTGCTTTCTGAATTTCTTCGGGAAGTTGCCACTTCCTTGCCAAATCAAGACCAATGGGTCGGTGGCAGCGTTGAACGACGTCAAGCCAGGTGGGAAAGTCGATCCACAGCTTGGGGTTACGCTGCGCGATCTGGTTTTCCGCCTCCAGCAGCATGGTGGCCACCACCGGCTTGCCCACATCGTGCAGGAGACCGGCCAGGTAGGCGGTGTCGGGATCCGCCGCGCCCGCCACCACAGCGACCCGCTGTGCAAGCTGAGCCACGGCCCGCGAATGCTCCCACAGGGCTTTCACCGTGGCTCCGACTTTCTGATCGCGCGATTCGAAGATCCGCCGGGCGGAGATCTCCACCAGGACAGAGCGGATATTCTTGGTGCCCAGGCGCGAGACGGCCTGGCTGATGGACTTGCACGGCTCGCGCGTGGCCATGGCGGCGCTGTTGCACAGCCTGAGCATCTGCGCGGCCAGAACGGGGTCCTTCTCGATGAGAGACGCCACGTCGTTCATGTTGAACTCGGGCGCGCGGGTCAGCTCAAGCGCCTTGAATGCCACCGCGGGCAACGAGGGCAGGGTCAGGCTGTCATTCTCGATGCGGGTCTTGACGATCTGTTCAAGCTGTTCGGCGAACTTCATACAGCTTTCCCGCACCGCACGTTTTTAGGCGGCGGCGCGTGCCTCCTCGACGGATTGGAACAAACGGACGGCCTTCGCCTCCTCAAAACGCCCGACCACCGCAGCCATTTCGGCCGACCCCACCACGCGCAAGGCCACGCCAGCGTCGGAAGCCGCCTTGCTCACATCTGCCATGAACTGTGCGGCGCGCATCGGCTGGGTGAGAGGCAACGCGGTGGCGTCAAGCACGGCGCTATCGAAACAGGCCTCGGCAACCTTGCTCAGAACTTCCTTCAGCTTGGCCATCAGTCTCAGGAAGTAGCGTTCTAGCTTGTCCTCGCGGCCGTGGAACCCAGCCACCCGGAGGAAGTTCTCCTGCACAGTGACCAGCTCCTGGTTGTCGAGGAAGCACTTGTCCACCAAAGCCTCGACCGCCTCGTTGGTAAACGGTTTGAATAGGACGTCATCAAAGCCCTGGTCGCGCATCTCGCCCGTGACGTTGTTGGCGGTGCGCAGGACCATGGCTACCAGGACCGTCTTGGTCTGCAGCAGGCGCAGTTGCTTGGTCAACGAGGACAGGCTGGTGTTGGGCAACTCGGCGTCGACCAAGATGAGCCCGTACTTGTTAGCCCGGCACAAGGTCATGGCCTCGGGGGCGGTCAGGCTCGTATCAAGCGTCACGGCCGCCGGAATCATCGACCGCACCTTCTTGTGGACGTTCTCCATGTCATCGATGACCAAGGCCCGCTCTCCTCCGCCCGAGGCCGGGGCCGCGGCAGCGGTCGCCGCCGGAGCGGCCGCACTCGGGCTGGCCGCGGCGTTCGCGGGTGCATAGTTGGCAGGCAGCTTGAGCGCCTTCAAGACCTTGGCCTTCAGCTCCTCACCCTGGAAGGGTTTGAGCACGAAGTCGGCAATGCCCAGGCGCATGAGGGTCGTCACAATGGCGGTCTTGGACTCCGAGGTGAGCATGAGCACAGGGGTCTTGTTCCCGCTCTCGCGCATCTTGGCCAGCATGCCGGGGCCATCAAGGTTGGGCATGGTGACATCCAGAACCACCAGATCGAATTGCGCACCCTGCAGCTTGCTGAGACCGTCATTTCCATCTTCGGCCTCGGTAATGTCGAAGCCCAGCGGTTGTAGTTGCTTGGACACGATCATCCGAATGGCGCGACTGTCATCTACTGTGAGAATCCGTGGCATTGCGAAACTCCTGTTCCTTGTTTCTTCCTGTCCAGCTATTTGCCTAGGCCGCCACCGAGAGAGACGTTATCGGGTGGCCTTCGTGGGCCCAAAGGGCGAGCCCAATTTCCTTCGCCCTAAGAACCAGGCCCGGGTGCAACTCGGCCAACTTGGCCAGCACGGTGTAGTCGGTTACGACCTGCGGCACGGCCAGAGCTTGGTCGAGCGCCATCTCGGTTCGCAACAGACCCGCCGTCATGTTGACCAGCTCGCGAAGGGCGTCGTTGATCATGGACGCATCGACTGCCGACGCCGGGCACGAGAACATGGCCGCAGTCAGAACCAGGCAACCTTCATGGCTTGACGAGAGTCCGATGGTAATGGGCCGGGCGCCGTGGACCAGCATGACCGCGGTACGCCAGCATAAGTCGGGATGGGCTCGGTCGGTGGGCGACGCCAGAAACGAGATACCCAACATGGTTTGAGTCACGCTGGAAACCAGCGCGGCCAGTCTTTCTGACGGGGGAAGCTGTTTCATGTCCATCCCTCTGGGGCACAAGGCACTTGACGGATTTGGGGCAGATTCGTCCAACTCATTGGGCGATTCACCAGACTGCAAGACCAGGACCATCCGCAGCTCGCTGTAATCCAGCGGTCACTGGGACCCGAGCGTCGATTTTCCGACAGCCCAGCGCCGAGACGGGCGTCAGAAAAGACGCTAGCTCGCTGTGCGGACCATAGTGAGGATCGCATCGGGGATCTCCTTGAGTGGAAGAACGCGCTCGGCCGCCCCCATTTCGATGGCGACCTTCGGCATGCCAAACACCACGCAGCTCGCTTCGTCCTGGGCGATGGTGTGGGAGCCCGCCTGGCGCATTTCGCCCAGGCCCTCGGCTCCGTCGGCGCCCATGCCGGTCAGAAGCACTCCGATGGCGTTTCGGCCGGCCGCGCGTGCCACCGAACGGAAGAGCACGTCCACCGACGGTCTTTGTCGGTGGACCAGCGGCCCGGTTTTGACACTGACAAGGTAGCGCGCGCCCGAACGTCGCAAGAGCAAATGCTTGTCGCCCGGGGCCACCAGGGCCACACCGGGCAGGACCGAGTCGTTTTCCGCCGCCTCCCGGATCTCCACCGCCGAAAGCTTATTGAGGCGGTCGGCGAACTGCCTGGTGAAGAGCGCCGGCATGTGCTGGGCGATAACCATGCCGGGTCCGTCGGCCGGCATTTGGCGCAGGATGTGTTCGAGCGCGACTGTGCCGCCGGTCGAGGCGCCCAGTGCGACGATCTGGTGCGTGGTCTTTCCCAGCCAAGGCACCTCGACGGGCTTGGTGTTGGTGCTGTATTCCTCGCGCTTCTTCACCCTGGAGCAGGCGGCGGTCTTGATCTTGGTGATGAGGTCAGCCGCCATGTCGCCCACGGTGAATTCCCCGCCCGGCTTGCACATCACCTCGACCGCACCCGCGGCCAGTGCCTCCATGGCCAGCTCGCCTCCGGTCGCGGTCAGCGACGACACGACGATGACTGGCATGGGGAAGTAGAACATCAGCTTGCGCAAGAAGGTGATGCCATCCATGCGCGGCATCTCCACGTCCAGGGTGATGACGTCCGGGTGGAGCTGGACGATCATGTCGCGGGCCACGTAGGGATCGGGCGCGGCGCCCACAACCTCGATGTCCGGATCCGCCGCCAGCGAGCCCTGCAGGATTTGCCTGACCACGGCCGAATCGTCGACGATCAGAACTCTGATCATGACCCCCTCCCAGTTTCAGCCGGGACCACCGCCAGGGCCGCGTCCACCCGTTGACCGTTGTCGGTTTGCAGGGCTACGTGGCAGACAGCGAGACCGAAATGATGGTCGTGATCGGCGGCGGCTTCCGGCGCAACCCGTGGCACACCGATCTTGCAGACCACGTCTCGGCCGAAGACCTCGACGGCCAGGGTGCCGGCCAGCATGTTGGCCAGTTCGCCCACGGCGTCGCCTGCGCTCGACCTGGCTTCTTCCGAATCGGATTCCAGCGCCAGCAGATTGGCGGCCAACTCGGGGGCCAGATCACTCGGCAAGCAGAGCGACAGCTCGGCCCGCTCGCCATGTTCGAGTGTAACGCGCGCGCCCAGGATGTCACCTGACGCCCAGGGTTTGTCCTCAACGATCTCGGTGAACACGAAGGCAGCGCTTTCCAGAAGTCCGCTGACGAGCGCGCCCAGGCGCTCGCGGGTTGGCTTGCTAACCATGGTGTGTCTCTTTCCCGGGGTGCAAAACCTCGCAGAAGACCTGTCTGATGGCTTCGGGCCGGAAGGGCTTGACCAAGAAGGCCCGCGCGCCTAGCTGTTTCAATTCCTGGACGCGTTTCTCACTGTGCTCAGACGAGACAATGACCACCGGCGTGGCGCTCAACATTCCTTCGCGGGCCATGACCTCGACCAACTCGGCGCCCGACATCAAGGGCATGTTGATGTCGGCAAAGACGATGTCGATCCAGTTTCCGTGGAGAACCGCCAGGGCTTCCCGGCCGTTGCCGGCCTCGAAGACCGGGTCGGCCTCGATGCCTGAGATGGTGAGGGCCCGGCGGACCATGTGGCGGACGACGGAAGAGTCGTCGACAATCAACACCCGGTAGCTCATGACTTGCCTCCTCTTTCGCCGGACCCAGCCAGGCTGGTCAATCCTTCGATCTCGGCAAGGCTGCCGGCCACCACCTGCTCAAGCGCAGGGGGGGCCAGCTTGAGCCGGTCAAAGGCCTGTGGATCGAGCGGCCGTTGCAGCTCGCCCACGTCGGCGCCAAATCCGAAAGAATGGGCCAGGGCATCTGCCACATGCACCAGATCGACGCAGGCACCGTCAACCCCCGCGGGGATTTTGTTCGGATCATGATGCCAGCGGATCGCGGACACGACCGCGTCGGGAAGCTTCCAGACTGACGCCACCTCCGCCCCCACCTCGGTGTGGTCGACGCCCAGGATCTCCCGTTCAGCGCCGATCAGGGTTGCGCCGTCACAGCGAAGCTTTTCCAAAATCGGTACGGCGTGCAGGGCCAGGAATTCCCCCAAGACAAGCTTGCCGATGTCGTGCATGAGCCCGGCGGTGAAGACCAGCGAGGGTGGATAGCGGCCGTCCACCCGAGCCAGGTGCTCGGCCATCGCGGCCACCGCCACACAGTGTTGCCAGTATCCTTCTGACGACAGATCGTAGCCGGGCAGACGCTTGGGCAAGAAGCGTTGCATGGACGCCATGGTGGCCACGTCGTACACGCGTTTCAGGCCGAGAATGGTGATGGCCTCGCGGGCCGAGGCGATACGCCGGGTGAGCCCCAGGTGGGCCGAATTCGCCAGACGCAGCAGGTTCGCGGTCAGACCCGGATCGGGCTTGATGACCTTCTCGAATTCATCCACGCCCCCGCCCTTGGCGAGCAGCGCCGCTAGGCGGGCGGGCGCCTCGGGGAAGATGGGCAGGCGTTTGATGCGAACAGCGATTTCCGCGGCAGAAATCATAGTTCCACCTCCTGACCCGACGACGTGACGGTGCAACGACCGCTGGCCACAGCCAGGCGCACCGTGCGCGACTTCGAGCCGCCCACATCTTCGGACGTGATAATCACGCCGGTCTTCCAGAACATTTTGCGCAAGACGGTGTAGTTGCGCTGGCCAATGGCGAAGCGGCCGCTCTCGTCGTGCAGGGTTCCTCCGCCCGCCACTTTCACCACCATGTTCTTCTTGTCGCAGCCAAGCGCGTACAGGCTGTGGAAAAGCAGGGGGATGCCAGCGTCGGCAAACATCGCTGGGCGCGCCTTGGCCTTCTCCGGCGAGGTTTCCGACATGGGAAGCATGTAGTGGATCATTCCCGCTGCTTTGCGCACCGGATCGTGAACCATCACCCCGATGCACGAGCCGAGAGCGTAGGTCACGAGGACGACGTCGGGATCCGCCGAGACTCGGTAATCCGCGATGTCCACCGTGACCAGGCTGCTCACGCACCCCCGACCTTTCTCTCGTCAGGCAGGAAGAAGACGGAGGGACGCGAGACGCGGAAACCGGTCGTGACGCCGGTCATGGTTTCGGTGTGGCCGAGAAACAGCCATCCCCCCGGACGCAGAAGACCCTGGACGGCCTCCAGCAGGCGCTGGCGCACGGGAAGATCGAAATAGATGAGAACGTTTCGGCAAAACACGATGTCGAATGGCCCCTGCATAGGGAAGGGTGGCTGTGAAAGATTCAATCGGCGGAAGACCACGTGGCGTTTAACTTCTTCGCGCACGTGATACATGTGCTCCGGGCTGTCGCTCCGTTTGAAAAAGCGGGTGACAAACGAGGGCGGGATCGCCTCCAGCCTTTCAAGCGGATAGACCCCTTCTTGCGCGCGGGCCAGGACGTGGGTGGAGATGTCGGTGGCGAGGAGTTTGAAATCGATGTCGAGGTCCTGCAGCACATCCAGGACCGTCATGACGATGGAATAGGGCTCTTCGCCGGTCGACGAGGCCGCGGACCAGATGCGCAGGCGGCGCAAACCCTGTTGGCGCCAGCCAGTCAGCAGGGTGCGCAGCAAATCAAAGTGGTCCGGCTCGCGAAAGAACGCGGTGTGGTTGGTCGAAATGACGTCGAGGAACTGAATCAGTTCCTCGCCGGTTCGATCTGCCTCCAGATAGTCAAGGTAGGCGCGCTCGTCGTCGAGGCCCAGGGCGCGCATGCGTTTGCCCACCCGCGCGGTCACCAAGGCCTCCTTGCTCGGGCCGAGCGCGATGCCGGCTTGCTCGTGCGCGTGGGCACAGAAGCGTCGAAAGACCACACTGTCCATGAGTTGTCCGAAAGGAAATGCCGGCGGTAGGAGGAAAGAGGGGACTCCCACCGCCAGCGGCTAACTAGAAATCGCGAAAAGCCGGATCACCGTCGAGGGGAATGAGAACTTCTGGTTTGGCCATGACCGGACGACCGTTGCCGCCGTTCGAGCGTTTGCCCTTGCCCGGCGTGAAAACGGCCGCGCCGACGTGCTTCGCACCACCGGCATGCGAGAGCTGGAAACCGCTGACCATGGCGGCCAGCTCCTCGGCTTGACTCGAAAGCTCGGCCGCCGCGGACGACGATTCCTCGGAGTTCGCGGCATTTTGCTGCGTCACCCGATTCATGTCGCTCACCGCCCGGTTGATCTGGTCCACGCCCGCGGACTGCTCCTTTGCCGACGCGGAAATCTCATTCACGATGCTGCTCACCTTCTCAATTCCCTCCAGGATCTCGCGCAGCGTGCTGGCCATCTCCCGCGACGTGACCTCGCCTGCGCCCGCCTGCCGAACTGATTCCTTGATCAGTTCTTCGGTCTTCATCGCGGCTTCCTTTGAACGCAAGGCCAGGCTGCGCACCTCTTCCGCCACCACCGCGAACCCGCGTCCCGCCTCACCCGCTCGTGCTGCCTCGACCGCTGCGTTGAGAGCCAGCAGGTTGGTCTGGAAGGCAATTTCGTTGATGTCCTTGATGATCTGCGAAGTTCCCTCGGCTGAAGACTTGATCTTCGTCATGGCAACGGACAGCTGCTCGACTGCGGTGGTGCCGCCCATGGCCGCGCTTTTTGCCGTCTGGGCCAGGGCATTGGCCTGAACCGCGTTGTCCGAAGTTCGCTTCGACATCGCGGTCATGGACTCAAGCGCAGACGAGGTTTCTTCGAGCGAACTGGCCTGCGACGAGGCCCCATCGGCCACGGTCTGGCTGGACGAAGCAATCTGGCCTGCGGCCGCGGACACCTGATCCACCGCGCTTGAGACCTGGCCGAGGGCTTCGTGCAAGGCCCCTGCGGTTCGGTTCACAACATCCTTGATTTTGGCGTGGTCGCCCACGTATTGGCCATTCATGCGCGGCCGCATGTCCCGCTGGGACAGACTTTCCATGACCTGCGTGGCCTCGTTGATCGGCGCCAGCATGCTGTCCAGGGTCTGGTTGATCCCGGCCACAATTTTGCGGTAGCCGCCCGCGTGTTTGCCCGCGTCGGCGCGGGCTGTGAGCCTTCCTTGCAAGGCGGCCTCTGCCAGTTTTTCCAGATCGCCCGTCACCCCCAGCAGACTTCCACGCAAAAGATCCATCCGCTCGTTCGCGATCACTTGTTTGCCGGGCAGCCTCGCCAGCACCGGGCCGAAGTCCCCCTCGGCATAGCTCTTGAGGATGTCCAGGATGACCAGGATGTTCTTGATGTGCAGGCGCA
>Ga0265316_10002428_pt1 | contig 19366 bp, 15 predicted proteins | sample 4522metaG_FD_202092 | JGI IMG/M metagenome (GOLD analysis project Ga0265316, IMG submission 202092) | Rhizosphere microbial communities from Carex aquatilis grown in University of Washington, Seatle, WA, United States - 4-5-22 metaG | ecosystem: Host-associated > Plants > Roots > Rhizosphere >... | reverse complement strand
AGATCGACCCCGTCCATCCGGAAGATTTCGCGTTCAACATCTTCGAGCCGGCGATCACCGTCAAAGCCGTCGCCGAAAGCGCAATGCGCGAAATCGTCGGGCAGACTCAGATACAGAAGATTCTCACCGCCGACCGAAAATTGATCGAGCCAGCGTCGCAACAGCTCATGCAAAAGATCCTCGACGGCTATCATAGCGGCGTGCAGGTTGTTCAGGTGTTGTTGTTGTCAGTCGATCCCCCGGCCCAGGTCATCACCGCCTTCCGCGACGTGACGGCGGCGCAGCAGGATTTACAACGGCTCGGCAACGAGGCGGACGCGTACGCCAATCGCGTCGTGCCCGAAGCCCGCGGCGCGGCGGCGCGAATCCTGCAGGAGGCCGAAGCCTATCGCGAGCAGACGGTGGCCGAGGCGCAAGGACAGGCCTCGCGCTTCAACCAGATTTACGAGCAATACAAGCGCGCGCCGGCGCTGACCCGCGAGCGTCTTTATCTCGAAACGATGGAGCGTGTACTCGGCGGAGCCGATAAGGTGATCCTCGACGAACAGCAGAGCGGCGGCGTGTCTCCCTTCGTGCCTCTTCCCGCTTTCGCGCCCTTCCAGGGCGGAGTTCGCAAATGAAAACTTTTTCCTTCTTCGTCGCGATCTTGCTTCTTGCCGCAGTAATTATTGCCGGCGGCGCGCTATTCACCGTTTCGCAAACCGAGCAAGCGATCGTTCTGCGCCTTGGCGAACCAGTCGCCGGGCGCGGCCTCATCACCGACCCCGGCCTGCACTTCAAGATTCCCTTTATCGAGAATGTGGTGTTCCTCGACAATCGCATTCTCTCGGCGGAGAGCCCGAACCTCGAAGTGCTCGCCTCGGACAATCAGCGGCTGGAGGTCGATAGTTTCGTGCGCTATAAAATCGTCGATCCGCTGCGTTTTTACCAGACCGTAGGCGGCATCCTCGGCGCCAACAACCAACTCGCCTCCGTGCTCAATTCCGCGGTGCGCCGCGTGCTGAGCGAGGCCAATCAGCAGCAAATCGTGCGCGACGAACGCGCAGCCTTGATCGTCAAGATCAGGGAGCAGGCCAATCTCGAAGCGCATAAATTCGGCGTCGAGATCGTCGACGCCCGGATCAGGCGCGTCGATCTGCCCCAGCAAATTTCCGAAAAAGTCTTTGGCCGCATGCAGACCGAACGCGCCCGCGAGGCGGCGGAATACCGCGCGCAAGGATCGGAGCAGGCGCAAAAGATCACCGCAAAGGCGGATCGCGATGTGATCGTGCTCAAAGCCGGGGCGCAGCGTCAGGCCGACCAGATCAAGGGCGAAGGGGATGCCGAGCGAAACCGGATTTTCGCCGAAGCATTCGGCAAGGATCCGGATTTCTTCGCCTTTTACCGCTCGATGCAGGCTTATGAAGTAGCTTTCAAATCCGGCGACACGCGCTTTCTGATCGGTCCGCGCTCCGACTTTTTTCGTTTTTTTGGCGCGCCGGGGGGGCAAAAAACCTCTCAGGGCGTGAGCGCGACAGCTCCCGACGACCAAGAAAAGAAACATTAGCGCGCCCGGCGTCACAAAAACGTTGATCTGGATGCGGCAGGTGGGGTACCGCTGCGTGCTGGGGGAATTTTGGGTCTCTACTGGGAGAAACATATGGCCTGCGTTGTTCGCGCCACATCGACCGCGCTGCTTAGCGGTATGGCGGCGGTTTTCCTGACGCTCGCGCCCGCCTGCGCCAAGGGTCCCGAGTCGCTGGCCGATCTTTCGGCGCAGGTGTCCGACTCGGTGGTCAATATTTCCGCGATCCAGACCGAAACCAAACACGCCAAAGGCGCCGAAGCGCCTCCCGGCCTGCCGCCGGGCGCTCCTTTCGACGACCTGTTCGAAGAATTTTTCAGGCGCCAGCAGCAGCAACATGGCCAAAACGCGCCGGAGTTGCCGCGGCCAAAGAAGCCGGGTTCGCTCGGCTCGGGATTCGTGATTGACGCTTCCGGCATTATCATCACCAACAACCACGTCATCGCCGACGCCAACGAAGTGACGGTCATCTTCACCGACGGCCAGAAGCTGAAGGCCGAAATCCTCGGCAAGGACCAGAAGGTCGATGTCGCCGTGCTCCGCGTGAAGCCAGAAAAGCCGTTGAAGGCGGTTAAGTTTGGGGACAGCGACAAGGCGCGGGTGGGCGACTGGGTGCTGGCGGTCGGCAATCCCTTCGGCCTCGGCGGCTCGGTGACGGCCGGCATCGTCTCGGCGCGCAATCGCAACATCGACAGCGGCCCCTACGACAACTACATCCAGACCGACGCCGCCATCAACAAGGGCAATTCCGGCGGTCCGCTGTTCAACATGGACGGCGAGGTCATTGGCATCAATACGGCGATTCTATCGCCCTCCGGCGGCTCGGTGGGGATCGGCTTCGCCACCCCGGCCAACACGGTGCAGCCGGTTATCGAGCAACTGCAGAAGTTTGGCGAGACTCGGCGCGGCTGGCTCGGCGTGCGCATCCAGAATGTGGATGACGCCATCGCCGAAAATCTCAACCTTGGAGCCGTTCGCGGCGCCCTTGTCGCGGGCGTCGACGACCGCGGCCCAGCCAAGCATGCCGACGTCAAAGCCGGCGACGTAATCGTCAAATTCGACGGCAAGCCGATAAAAGAATCGCGCGATTTGCCTAAGCTGGTGGCCGCGACGCCGGTGGGCAAGGATGTCGAACTGGTGGTTGTGCGCGGCGGTAAGGAGCAGGTCAAGACGATCAAGCTTGGCCGTCTGGAAGACGGCGAGAAAGCGGCCGCCAAGGAGAACGGCGAGACCCAAGAAGGCGAAAAGCCGGTCGTTCAGACCGCGCTCGGTCTCGAATTGTCGAAGCTTTCCGACGAGTTGCGCAGCCGTTTCCAAATCAAGGAGACTGTTAAATCCGGCGCGGTGATCACAAAGGTTGATCCACGCTCCGACGCTAGCGAAAAGCGCCTCCAGGCGGGCGAGATCGTGCTCGAGATCAATCAGGAGCCGGTCGCCGACCCCGCCGACGCGGTTAAAAAAATTAAGACGCTCAAGGACGCCGGTAAAAAGACGGCGCTGTTGATCGTCGCCAACGGCCATGGCGACACCCATTTCGTCGCGCTACCGCTGGAATAAGTTCAGGCGGCGATATCTGCTTAAACCTCCTCCGCAAGTCTCGGAGGAGGTTTTTTCACGTCTTCACAAACATATCTCGCGTGAAACCTTGCGCATAGAGCAGTGCGGTTAGGTCGGCGCGCATTAAACGGGCTTGCGCCAAAGCCGCGACTTGCGGCTTGGCGCGATAGGCGACGCCGAGGCCCGCCAAGCCCAACATACTGAGGTCGTTGGCGCCGTCGCCAACAGCCAAAGTCGCCTCGCACGCGATAGCGCGCGTGTCGCGCAGGAGCGTCAAAATTTCGCCTTTGGCTTTGCCGCCCTGAATCGGCGGGATAATTCGTCCGGTTAGCCGACCTTGTTCAATGTCCAGCCGGTTGGCGAAAACTTCTTTGAAGCAAAGGCGTGCGCCGATGGGCGTTGCGAATAGCGTAAACCCGCCGGAGACCAGCGCCGTATGAGCGCCATGAGCACGCATTGTGGCGACGAGTGCTCGCGCGCCGGGATTAGGAGTGAGGCGCTCGACGAGTCCTTCGATGGCCTCGACGCCAACGCCGGCGAACAACGCCACGCGCGTCGTCAGCGCGGCTTCGAAATCGATTTCGCCGCGCATCGCTGCGGCGGTAAGCGCGGCGACCTTTGCGCCCTGACCAATTGTTTTCGCCAATTCGTCGAGACATTCCTGCTCGATCATGGTTCCATCCATGTCGGCGACGAGCAGGGCCTTGCGACGAAAGCTAAGCGGCTGCACGATCACGTCGACGGGCGAGGCGCCGAGCGCGTTCTCGATCTTCAGCCGGAGAGTTTGGAGCGGCTCCTCTGCGGCGTCGAAAAAAATATCTAGAGCGGCGCCCGTGTCGAGCCATTTCGGCCGAAACGACTCTACGCCCGCCGCGGCTAGCGCCCGCGCGGCCGTGTTCAAGGTGAATGTTTCGCCGGGCGCCGCGACAAACGTTGCGACCAGTTCGACCGCGGATTTTGACATCCCGCCCCTTTCGTTGCGAATAGGTCCATGTTCCAGAAGCTCGCGCCGGCGCGCGCCATTCTCATCGCAGGCCCGACCGCCTCGGGCAAGTCCGCGCTCGCGCAAAGCGTCGCGCAAAGATATGGCGGCGTGGTCGTCAACGCCGATTCCATGCAGGTCTACCGTGACCTAAGAATTCTGACCGCGCGCCCGACGATCGATGAAGAACAAACCGTGCCGCACCGATTGTTCGGTCATGTCGACGGCGCCGAAAATTACTCGGTCGGGCGGTGGCTGGAGGATTTTAGGGCGACGCTGGACCAGCTCGCGGCGCAAGGGCGGGTCGCGGTGGTTGCCGGAGGCACCGGCCTTTATTTCAAGGCGGCGCTGCGGGGACTCTCCGACATTCCCGCCGTGCCGACGGAAGTGCGCGCGAGGGTGCGCGAGGGCGCGCGTGGGCGGCCTCCGCAAGAGCTTCACGCGGAGCTCGCGCGAGTGGATCCGGAGACCGCCGGACGGCTTCGGCCAAGCGACCCGCAGCGCATACTGCGCGCGCTGGAAGTTTTCGCGGCCACCGGACGACCTTTGGCGCTATTTCAGCGCGCTCGGACCGAGCCGCTGTTGGATTCCACCCGCTGCCCGGCCTTTTTCATCGCGCCCTCCAGGTCCGAACTCTTCGCTCGCATCAATGCGCGTTTCGACAACATGATCGAGGCCGGGGCCCTGGGCGAAGCGCAGGCGCTCCGCGCGCGCCGGCTCGATCCGCTGCTGCCGGTGATGCGCGCCCACGGCGTTCCGCATCTGCTAAATTTTCTCAGCGGACAAATTTCGCTGGACGAGGCGGTAACGCGCGGAAAGAGCGACACGCGCCGCTACGCCAAACGCCAGGTCACCTTCGCACGCCATCAATTGCCGGATTTTCTTTGGCTGGAGGGCGAGAACATGGCGGCGCAGGCCTTCGCTGCTATCGAGAGAATATTTCCTTGACCAACTCCAGGCCGCTCTGATCAATGTCCGCCGCGAAAAAAGAACATCTGGGCCAGCGAGAGAACAATCTCCGCGAGAATCAGAATCACGACGGTCCATTCCAGCCGTACGGAGCGATCGGCATCTATGATCTCGGTGAAAGCCCGCGCGGTTTCGCCGATGACGTCGAGTTTGGCTTTCAGCGTGCGGCCCCGTTCCGCGAGTTCATATTCATCCTCGAGGCGGGCGTAGAGTCGCTCTAGGTCCGGCCGGTCCCACAAAACATCCGGCTTATCCTCGACGGCGACGCGACCCGAAACGCGATGTTGCACCAGCAGCGTCTGACCGATCAGTTCGAGCATGGCGCGGCGCTTCCAGGGTGGACGCCCGGTGCTCGCAAGCGTGGCCGCGAAAGGCTCGATCGTGTCGAACACCGCGTTGACCCGCCGCTCGTCGCGCGCCAGAGCCACGCTTTTGGCCAGAGCGTCGGCGATCACCAACAGACGCGGCCCGGTCAAATCCTTGACGGCGAGATGACCGTTGGCGAGAGGCTTTTCTTCGCCGTCGGCGGTTGGCTCCAGCACCAGCGTTTCGTCGTCGCGCCGCGACAACGCTCCGGCGATGCGGGCGCCGAGCTGTCCCAGCACCTCGTCCTCCTCAAGCGGCGACAGGCCAAACAGCACCGCGACGCCAAACTTATAGAGCACAACAAAGCCAGCCTGTCCGGTGTGAAAGGCCAGCGGCGCGGTCGAGACGAGATCGGCGCGCTCCAAACCGCTGGTGTCGATCCGTTCGCCGAGCAACAACGCTCGCGCGGTTATTCCAGGAGCTAAGGCGGTTGAGAGCAAGGATTGTTTTTCCATGATTCTTTCCGAGCCTATTGATTTTCCGTGACGCTCCTGCAGCTGTTCGCTCAAAGCCTCAGGACGCCGCGGCGACCGCGAGCCTGCTTCATCTCGCGCTTGCATCGGAAAAGCAAAGGCGTTAGCAAGCGCTCCACAGGATAGGGAACTCCCCATGACTTATGTCGTCACGGAAAATTGCATCAAGTGCAAATATATGGATTGCGTAGAGGTTTGTCCGGTGGACTGCTTCTACGAAGGCGCCAATATGTTGGTGATTCATCCGGACGAATGCATCGACTGCGGCGTCTGTGAACCCGAATGTCCCGCCGAAGCCATCAAGCCCGACACCGAGCCGGACCTTGAGTCCTGGTTGAAACTGAACGCCGACTACGCGCAAAACTGGCCCAACATCACAATCAAGCGCGATCCCCCCCCGGACGCCAAGGAATGGGATGGCAAGCCCGGCAAATTTGACGCTTATTTCTCTCCCGAACCGGGCGAGGGCGATTGACGCGGGCGTCGCCTCGGATAACCGGCTTCGGCGGGGCTAAAACTATTTACAAGTGGTTAACCCCGGTGCATTCCCTATATGTTGCAACAGGGCGACCTGCAGTCGAAGGATCGCACCTGTTGGAACTGGACGCGGGCGCCTTTGATTTTCGCCAAACAACGTGATATATACCTTACGAGTCAAGAGCAAGCCCGTTTGGCGTGATCTATGCGTGGCCCGCTTTATATCTGAGGAACGTGTTTTCGTCGCAAAGGCGGTGATTTCGTCTTGAGCATGGCGGCTGCGTCGCAAAAGGACACGAATAAATCGGTAGCCGTCGCCGACCTTCGGCGTCGGGCTGTTCGACCAGTCCTATTGAGGCCCAGTTCGAGTCGGCACGTTTAGCTTTCGTCAATCCGGTGTTCGCGCAACGCCGCCAAGCAGATTTGATGGAGCGGGATGGAGAGCGAGTTACGCGAGGTTTGTCCCGTCTCCAAAGCGGGGCGATAGGGGAGTGTGACGCGTATGCCGTCGATCAAGAAAGCCGCCAAGAGCCCGAAAGCCGCAGCCTCGGCGGAACAGCGGGGACAATCCGCCAAGAGCACAAGAAAACCAGCGACTTCGTCAAAGGGTGCGCGGGGCAAAAATGCGCGTGGCAAAGCCGAAACGTCGGCGACCCGCAAGAGGGCCGTGCGGAGCGACAGCTCCTCCACCAAAGGAAAGACGGCGAAGGCCACGAGCAGGAAAACCGTGAAAAGCCCAATGAAAAGCGCCGCCAAGACCGCAGGAAGGATTGGCGCCAAGAAGACCGTCGGCGCCAAAAAATCGAGCGCCCGCAAGAGCGCTTTGGTGAAAACTACGTCCAACCCCGCGTCCGCAAAGAGTAAAGCGAAAACAGTCGCGAAAGCGGCCGTCGGTAAGCAAGGTTCGCCCACATCCAGGGTTCCGACGAAGAAGGCTCCGGCCTTGGCGCAAAAAAGCAAGGCTGCGGCGCCCGCCAAGAAAGTGGCCGCCAACAAAACGCAGGAGAAAAGCATCCAGAGCGCAAGGCCGCATGACATAACCGCCCTGAACCCCGTTGTGCGCCCGCCGGCCCAAAGCGCCAGCGTGCGGCCGACAGAGACAGAGTTGACAACTCCAGTTGCGAGCGAAGCTATCCAAGTGGCAAAGAACATCTCCGATACTGCGGCCAAGGCCGTGGCGCGCAAGCCGGCGCCGCCCATTGCGGGCGCCGCGCCCAACGACGAGAAAACTGCTCCGGCTAAGATTGCCGCGCCTCCTGCGAAACCGGTCGCGCCGGGGATAAAACCGCGCGCGCCCAGTCAAAAGCTGGGGTTCAAACTCAGCGAGTTTATCGTCTACCCGGCCCACGGCGTAGGGCAGATCATAGGCATCGAGGTGCAAGAAGTCGCCGGGTTCAGCCTGGAGCTTTTCGTCGTCAGCTTCATCAAGGACAAGATGATTCTGAAGGTGCCGACAGCCAAAGTGACGACGGTCGGCATGCGAAAACTCGCCGAGTTGGAGGTGGTCGATAAAGCGCTCTCCACTTTGAGCGGTCGCGCCCGGGTCAAACGCACCATGTGGTCGCGCCGCGCCCAAGAATATGAGGCGAAGATCAACTCCGGCGATCTCGTTACGATCGCCGAGGTGGTCCGCGACCTCTATCGCTCGGATACTCAGCCGGAACAATCTTACTCGGAACGCCAGCTTTATGAGGCGGCCCTTGACCGCATGGCGCGCGAGATCGCCGCCGTGCGCAAGCTGATCGACTCGGAGGCGCTCAAAGTGATCGAGTCCTTCCTGTTGAAAGGGCCGCGTCGAGGCGCGAAAGCCGAGGCCGATCTTGCCGACGACGTCTCGGATGAGGCCGACGTCGACCGCGCCGCCTAAGTTTTTCGCGCAACCGATACGAGACAAATCGAACGCCGCCCGAAAGCCAAATCGGGCGGCGTTTTTCTGAAGTTCAGAGCCTATTTGGATTTAACGAACCCGACTACTCATCGGTCTCGTGGCAGCCGGGCTGTTGCGCCAGAGCCTTCCGAAGTTTCCCCAGCGCTCGGTTCTCGATCTGACGCACGCGCTCCTTCGAGATGCCGAGCTCATCGCCCAACGATTCCAGCGTGACCAGGCTCTCGCTCAAGCGACGCTCGCGCACAATGCGCAGCTCCCGCTCGTTCAGCACCGCCAGCGCGTCCGTCAGCCAGCGAGCGCGACGATCTCTATCCAGCGATTCCTCAACCATTTCATCTGGAAGAGGCCGCTCGTCCACCAGGAAATCCATCCGCTCGCTCGCGCCGCTCGACTCGGCGTCAACCATTTGGGCGTTGAGCGAGGCATCGCCTCCGCCGAGCCGCGAGTCCATCAGCTCGACATCCGCACGCGAAACACCAAGCGTGTCGGCGATTGCTTGATAGGCTCGGCTAGGATTTCCCTTTTCGCTCCCTTGCGCCAAGCGCGCGCGCAACCGCCGCAAATTAAAGAATAGCGCCTTTTGTGCGGAACTCGTTCCCCCGCGTACGATCGACCAGTTGCGCAGGACATAATCCTGGATCGAGGCGCGAATCCACCACGTCGCATAGGTCGAGAAACGAACATCCCGTTCGGGTTCGAACCGGGCTGCGGCCTCGAGCAGGCCGATATGGCCTTCCTGGACCAAATCGGCCACGGCCAGCCCGTAGTGTCGAAAACGCGCCGCCAACGCCAGCACGAGACGCATATGCGCCCCCGCAAGACGATGCAGCGCCGTCTGATCCCTGCGCTCGCGCCAAGCCACCGCGAGCAGTCTCTCTTCGTTTCTCTCCAGGAAGGGCGCGACTGTCGCGGCCCTCAAAAGGTCCCGACTGACGCCAGGCAAATAGGCCATTGCTGTCTCCCTCGCCGAAACGCCCCGCGAAAGCTTCGAGAGTCGCGCCATCGCCGACGCTTGTTAAAGTTCTTCTAAATCAATAACCACTTTGCCTCGGAATGGTTCCGGGCCGAGGCCAAATCATTCGGTTACAATCTTGTAACGTTCTTCGGGAATAAGCGCCGCGCCAGGGTCTAGCTCGTTGAGCAGCAGGAAATATTCGACCGGTCGGTTGGGCGTCACCATGCGCGCGGCCATGGTGTCTATGGTGTCGCCGGGCGCGGCCGTCACCACGGCGATCTTGAGCCCATGCACGTCACGCGCTTCTTGCGCGGTGAGACGACGGAAACTAGCAATCGAAGCGTCGAAGCGACGTTCGGCGTCTTCATTGAGCGCGCGCACAGCGAAAACCAGGCGATACACCTCCGTGTCCAATTGGATGACAGCGAGCCTGAAATTCCATTCGCCCGCCCGAGCGGTGGCGGTTACTGCAGGCAAGCCGTTAAGCTCCACGCGACGCACCGAGGAATTTAGCAGGCCGTCAACCCATCCCGACGCAACGTAGCTTTCCAGCGACTGAGAGGTTGGCGCGCGCACGCTGTCGAGACGCAGCGCCTCATTTTCCTTCTCGCGCACGCCGAACACCGCTTCGGCCGAATTTTCCAACAGGAAGCCCTCGGGAGCGGTGAAGGTGAACCCCAACCGGGGATGCGTGAATACACGGCCGCGCACATAGCCCTCGGCGGGATCGTCGCCGAAAGCGACGCCCGCGATCGCGGCAAGATAGCCTTCGCGATCACGCTGGCCGATTCCCGGCGCTCCGATCTGCCGCGCCGCCGCGACCGCCCGCGCCACGCGATCCGGCGTAGAAGGATGAGTCGAAAGAATATCGAAATCAATCGAGGATTTTTTCTTGCTGTAGAGCGCAGCCCGCAGATCGGAGGATTTGCCGAGCGCCGTGAGAAAGCGCGAGGCGCCATAAGGATCGTAGCCCGCGCGGGCGATCACGCGCACGCCGATGATGTCGGCCTCCAACTCCTGCTGGCGTGAGAAACTCGCCACTGAAAGACGCTGCGAAGAGCGGATCTCCTCGCCCTTCTGTTTGTTCTGGATTACTTCGGCGGCTTTAGTGATGACAGCGGCCTCGCGTTCCCGCTCGGCGCGCAGGGCGCTGTGGTGCGAGGTCACGTGACCGATTTCATGCGCCATCACCGCCGCGACCTCGGAGGCGTCGCCGGCAAGCGCCAGGAGACCGCGCGTCACGTAAAGATTGCCGGTGGGCAATGCAAAAGCGTTGACGACCGGAGAGTTAAGGATTGTCACTTTGTAGGCTGTTTGATTGGGGTAGTCGCTCGCGCGCGCCAGTTTGTCCAAAATGGCGTCGAGATAGGCTTCGGCGACGGGGGCCTGGTATTCGCCGCCAAATTGAGCGACCAGTTCCTTATGCTGAACCGAATTGCGGTTGTCGACGCGCGGCGCTGATTGCGACGGGCGCTGCGCGGGCTGTGGTTCGAAAAGCTGACCCTGCTGCTCCAGTTGGGCGCAGCCCCCAAGGGCGAGAACGCTCAAACAAAAAACCCCAGCTAAGGCGCGGCCGCGCTTCTCAGTGAGTTGAAGCAGGGTCGAGAAGCTCAATGTCGGCAGGGGCGGCGATCTCCATCCGTGGTCCATAATTCGTTTCAATCAAGCCTCGCACGCGAATGCGTCGCCCAACGAGCGCTCGGAGAGCGACGCCGCTTTGCGCGAATATAGCCATATTCCGCTTCGAAATCACAATGGCGAAATCGATGTTTCGCCTCGGACCGAAATTTAGATAAACAGCGCCGCGCGTTTCACCGACCGATTGAACCACCCCCGAAACGACGACCATGCCCTTTTTGCCTGCCAGCGCCGCGCCGACGGAAGCTCCGCCGCCGGATGCGTCGACGACGGGATCGCTAGCCCAAAGTCCGAGATTCCGGTCGCGGGCGAGTTTCTCGGCCTCGAGGTAGGTTTTCGCGCAAGGCGTCGCGACCGGATCGGGCCGAAACCGCGCTAGTCCTTCGGCGAGCAGCGCCGCGCCAACCGAAACAAGCGGAGCCTCCGGCGCCGACCCGACGGCGGCGATCATCTGCGTCGGCGTGCGCCCCCATCGATCGGGCGCCGAAGCGAGATTGGCCAAAAATACCTGCTCGCCGGTAAGCCAATTCGAGAGCCGCAACAAAGCAGTCTCGCGCAGCCTCTCGCCGTCGGGGCCGGCGCGCGGAAATTCCAACCCCGCCAGAGCGACGCGGCGCCCGTCATCGAGCAACAAGTCGAAGTCTTCGTCGACGAGCGCGACAGCGGCCGGGCTCGCCTGCGCGAACGAACAGGGTCCGTCATCCGCGAGCAGCGAAAGGGCGCCTTGAGCCAAAGCGTAGTCCGGCTTCGACCCGAGAAACACAATGAAACAACAGATTGAGCACATTCGCGCGAGAGCGGCGCGTACCAGCGCCGCGGTAACCGGCGCTATGGATTTTGTTGGGTCGCGCATGTAGGAAATCCCGCCCCGCTCTCAATTTGCGCCGCGCCAGCGACTTCGAATATTCCCGAAAGGCTTGTGCAAGCGCGCGCGCTGCGGATAAGGTCGCCGCACCGCGCCAGGCGGCGGCTCAAAGATGGCGGATCATGACGGAATCCAGGCCCCCAGCGCAAGAGCGCCAAGTTTTCACCGACAAGGAAGCCCTGCTGTTTCACTCGCGAGGGCGGCCTGGGAAACTGGCCATCATCGCCACGAAACCCATGGCGACGCAACGCGATCTTTCGCTCGCCTATTCGCCGGGCGTCGCCGCGCCGGTTCTAGCGATCGCCCAGAACCCGTCGCTCGCCTTCGACTACACGATTAAAGGCAATATGGTCGCGGTCATCACCAATGGCACGGCCATCTTGGGATTGGGGGATCTTGGCGCGCTCGCGGCGAAGCCGGTGATGGAGGGGAAGGCGGCGCTGTTCAAGCGGTTCGCCGACATTGATTCGATCGACCTCGAGGTCGACACCCGGGATGTCGAGGAATTCATCGGCGCCGTGCGCTATCTCGGACCGACGTTCGGCGGCATAAATCTCGAGGATATTAAAGCGCCGGAATGTTTCATCATCGAAGAGCGGCTACGCGAACTGATGGATATTCCTGTTTTCCATGACGACCAGCATGGAACGGCGATCATCTCGGCGGCGGGGCTGCTCAACGCCTTGCAACTTACCGGACGCGACATCAAAACTGCGAGGCTCGTCTGCAATGGCGCCGGCGCCGCGGGCATCGCCTGTCTCGATCTCGCCAAGGCGCTCGGCTTCAACCCGGCCAATGTCACGCTCTGCGACACCAAGGGCGTGATTTATCGCGGCCGCGCCGAGGGCATGAATCAGTGGAAAAGCGCGCACGCGGTCGAAACCAGCGCGCGCACCCTGGCGGAGGCGCTGGAGGGCGCCGATATTTTCTACGGCCTCTCCGCAAAAGGCGCGCTGACGCCCGCGATGCTCAAAACCATGGCCAAGGATCCGATCGTCTTCGCCATGGCTAATCCCGACCCGGAAATCACGCCCGAAGAGGCGCTGGCGGCGCGTCCCGACGCCATCGTGGCCACCGGCCGTTCGGATTATCCCAACCAGATCAACAATGTGCTGGGCTTCCCCTATATCTTTCGCGGCGCACTGGACGTGCGTGCGAAAACCATCAACATGGAGATGAAAATCGCGGCGACGAAGGCGCTGGCGCAACTGGCGCGCGAAGACGTCCCGGACGAGGTGGCGAACGCCTATCGCGGCGCGCGGCCGCGCTTTGGCCGCGACTATCTCATCCCCGCGCCATTCGATCCGCGCCTTATTTCCGTTGTGCCGCCGGCGGTGGCCATGGCGGCGATGGAATCGGGCGTCGCCCGCCGCCCCATCGTCGACCTGAAACTTTATCGCGCTGAACTGTCCGCGCGGCGCGATCCGGTCGCCGCCGTCATGCAGACGATTTTCGAGCGCGTGCGGCGTAGCCCCAAGCGCGTCGTCTTCGCCGAGGGGGAGGAGGAGCAGGTGATCCGGGCCGCCCTTGCCTTCGTCAACCAGGGGCTTGGCCGGGCGGTTCTGGTGGGGCGCGAGGATCGCGTGCTGCATACCGCGGCGCAGGCGGGACTGGAGCTGGGTGATCGCATCGAGGTGCACAACGCCAAACTGTCGTCTCGCAACGCCGTTTATGCGCAATTTCTGTTTGAACGCTTGCAGCGCCGGGGTTTTTTGCTGCGCGATTGTCAACGCCTGATCAACACCGACCGCAATCATTTCGCCGCCGCCATGGTCGCGCAGGGCGACGCGGACGCCATGGTCACCGGCGTCACGCGCAATTTCTCCAATGCGCTGGAGGATGTGAGGCATGTCGTCGACCACAAGCCTGGGCACCGACTGATCGGCGCCTCGTTAGTGCTGGCCAGCGGCCGCGTCGTCGTCGTCGCCGACACGGCGATAACCGAGATGCCGGAAGCCAGCGATCTCGCTGAAATCGCCATTGAGGCTGCGGGCGTCGCGAAACGCATCGGGCTCGATCCCCGCGTCGCCATGCTGGCCTTTTCGACTTTCGGCTATCCGCCGGGCGAGCGCACCGCCCGCGTTCACGAGGCGGTGCGGATTCTGGACCAGCGCCGCGTCGATTTCGCCTATGAGGGGGAGATGGGCGCCGACATCGCGCTCAACCGCCAGCTTATGGCCTCCTATCCGTTCTGCCGCCTCAAGGACACCGCCAATGTCCTTGTCATGCCGGCGTTTCATTCTGCGGCCATATCAACGAAAATGCTGCAGGAGCTGGGCGGCGCAACCGTGCTCGGGCCGCTGATCGTGGGGCTCGACAAACCAATCCAGATCGTTCAACTCGGCGCCACCGACGCCGAAATCGTCAATATGGCGGCGCTGGCCGCCTTTGGCGTTGGCGGCTGAATCTCGGCGGCGCCCTGACTCGAGACCCACTCGCCAATCCAAAAAAGAAAGAGTTGACGTTATGAAGATCACGATGATCGGCTCGGGTTATGTTGGTTTGGTTTCTGGGGCTTGTTTTGCTGATTTTGGTCATGATGTGACCTGCGTGGACACGGATGCGGGGAAGATCGATCGTCTTCAGCGCGGCGAGATTCCGATTTACGAGCCTGGTCTGGACGAGCTTGTGGCGACCAACGCCCGGCAGAACCGATTGTCGTTCACGACGGAGCTTGGCCCGGCGGTTCGCGGCGCCGAGGCAGTGTTCATCGGGGTGGGGACGCCGTCGCGCCGCGGCGACGGGCACGCCGATCTGTCCTATGTCTACGCCGCCGCGAAGGCGATCGCCGCGGCTCTGGAAGGCTTTACGGTGGTCGTCAATAAATCGACGGTTCCGGTCGGCACCGGCGACGAGGTCGAGCGGATCATCCGCGAGCTTCGTCCGGACGCCGATTTCGCGGTGGTCTCCAACCCCGAGTTTTTGCGCGAGGGCGCGGCGATCGAGGACTTCAAACGCCCTGACCGCGTGGTGATCGGCACGGACGATTCTCGCGCGCGAGAAGTGATGAGCGAGATTTACCGGCCCTTGAGCCTGAACCAGCCGCCGCTGCATTTTGTCGGGCGTCGCACCTCGGAACTGACCAAATATGCGGCCAACGCCTTTCTGGCGACGAAGATCACCTTCATCAACGAGATCGCCGATTTGTGCGAAAAGACCGGGGCCGACGTTCAGGACGTGGCGCGCGGCATCGGGCTCGACAAGCGCATCGGCAACAAGTTTCTGCACGCCGGTCCGGGCTATGGCGGCTCGTGCTTTCCCAAGGACACGCTGGCCTTGCTCAAGACCGGGCAGGACGAGGGGGCGCCGCTGCGGATCGTCGAGACGGTGGTGGCGGTCAACGACGCGCGCAAACGCGCGATGGCGCGCAAGGTCATGCACGCCTTGGGCGGCTCGGTTCGCGGCAAGCGCGTCGCGCTGCTGGGCCTCGCCTTCAAGCCCAACACCGACGACATGCGCGACGCGCCCTCGCTGGCGATCGTCGCTTCGCTGGCCGGCGACGGGGCGACCGTCCACGCCTACGACCCCGAGAGCATGGAGCAGGCGCGGCCGTTGATGCCGGAAGTGGTGTTCTTCGACGACGCCTATTCGGCGATCGAAGGCGCCGACGCGCTGGTGATCGTCACCGAATGGGACGCCTTCCGCGCGCTCGATCTCGACCGGGTCAAGACGCTGCTGAAGGCCCCGGTGATCGTCGACCTACGCAACATCTACCGCCCCGAAGACCCCAGAAAACGCGGCTTCAATTACGTCAGCGTCGGTAGAAGCTGAGCAGGATTCTCAGAGGGCGGGAAGCATAATGCAGACGCGCCGAGGTTTGCCAAAACGCCGGAATGCGAGATAACGGAATCATCGTCACTTGCTTTTTGGAATTGACGTTGCGGAATGCTGTCGGGGGCGGCATTCTGAACTTTGGCTCAAGGTCGTCGTCCGTCGAATGCCGACGCGGCGCAATTTGTCCAAACTACTTCCGAGGCGCGCTACAATGATTGAAACGGCGGTGGAGTCGATCATTCATCCAACTGATTTCTCACGCGCCGGGCTTGACGCCTTCGCGCACGCGCTCCGAATCGCGACCGCGGCCAAGAGCATTTTTTATCTGGTTCACATTGAGTCTGACACGGAGCTCGACGACTGGGGTCATTTTCCGCGTGTGCGAGAAACGCTTGCCGCGTGGGGGATGATCGCCCCCGACGCGCCGCAGTCCGCAGTGGCGAAGGAACTTGGTCTGAGAGTCCAGAAGAGGATCGTTAAACTAAACGATCCGGTTCGTGGCGTCGGCGCCTTTGTCCAGCAGCATCCCTGCGATCTACTGGTGTTGATGACGCATGCGCGCAGCGCGCCGCAACGTTGGCTGCAGGGATCGGTCGCCGAGGCCGCGGCGCGGCGCGCGCACGCGCGAACATTGTTTCTGCGCGAGGGTCAATCGGGATTCATTCATCGCGAGACAGGCGCTATTTCTTTGAGGACGATTTTATTGCCGATCGACGACAGCGTGCCCGCTTGGGAGGCTTGGCGTTGGGTGACCATCTTCAACGGATTTGTCTCTCCGAACGCCAGAGTCCATTTGCTCCATGTCGGCTCTTCGACGCCAGCGAATATTGGCAAAATCGAGGGAACTATCGACGTGCGACAGGGGCCGGTCGTCGAAACAATCGTCAGGGTCGCCGCGGAAATAGCCGCGGATATGGTCGTCATGCCCACGGCGGGTCGTGAGGGGCTGCTGGACGCGTTTCGCGGGAGCGTCACAGAGCGCCTTCTTCGGGAAGCGCCTTGTCCCGTAATGGCGATTCCAGCGACTTAAAGAACTGGCCGCGCGTTAACGCGTTAGGTCCTTGCTTCCGCGAAACGAATCCCGCCTTTGACGAGGAAGCGGTAATGGCGAATGCGATCGAACCCTTATACCAGCCCGCGCTGACGGCGACTCACTGGGATTCCCGAATCGGGCGTTCTCTGATTCGTATTGGCGGACCAAGGGAGGTTCACAATGGGAGCTGCGATCGGACTACAGAAGGACCTTTCAGCCGAAACTCTACGCGCCCTGGCTCGGCGCGCGATTGCAATGTTCTTCATGGCTCCGCTCGTCATGTTTCGACGATTCCGCAATGCCGAAGGAGGGCGGGCCATTCCATAATCCTACGACGACATCGTCGACCAATGCTGCGACGCATGGAACAAACTCATCGAACAACCCTTGCGCATCATGTCCATCGCTTTGCGCGAATGGGCGAATGGGCGCTCATCACCGCGGGTTGGAATAACTCTGTGATCTGAATGGCTAGGTGTTGCTCATGCAAAAGTGCTTTGCACGGAAAAGCAATGAAGATGCGTGGATTGGCCTAGAAAACCGAGAACCGTCAAATGCGCAATGAGCCGCCTGGGCGGAGCGCAAAACGACAAACGGTTACGCCCCATCCGTCGCCTTAATATCATTTACGTTGAAAGTCTTGGCTACTCGGGCCTTTCCGAGCCAGCTCCGCGCGGCGCTCCATCGCAATGGATTCCAGCCAAGCCGCCAAATCCAGAACTGCTTTGCGCGCGCGAGCGGCTCCGCCGCAGCCCAGCGCCACCAGATGAAGCGCAGGCGTTCGCCGTTCAGCTGCGCTGGCGTCCGCTCCAAGCTTTCGACAGTTTTGCGCGTGGGCGAGGCGAGGCCACAAACGACGATGGCGTCGTCATGCGCGCGCGCTAGGATCGAGCGTTGGTAAATGGCGTCGATTTTCGCGCCCGCATGCGCCTCGTCGATCGCTGGTCTGCGTTGCAGATTGACTCGGGAGAAGGCGGCGAGCCGGTTCGGGTCGACGATCATCTCCGCCATCGCCGCCGCAAGCGCGGATGGATCGCGCGCCTCGTAGAGCAGTCCGTTGACGTCATGCTCGACTAAATCGACGACGCCGCCGACACGGCTCGCGATCAGCGCCGCGCCGGAGGCGATGCCTTCGAGCAGCGTCACTGGTTCGTTCTCCGGCCAGATCGAAGCGAGAACCAAGACGTCCGCTTCCCTCAACCGCGCAAGCAGATTGTCGCGTGCGATATGCCTCAGCAGCGAGACCGTCTTATCGAGTCCGGCGGCGGCCAGCGTCTCTCGCAGGAAGGATTCGAGTTGACCCGGCCCGGCGATTTGCATTTCCCAGCGCCCGCGCAGCTCCCGCCGGGCCCACAAGAGCTTCAACGCTTCTGCGAGTTGACGAATTCCCTTGTGCTCCCCAAGATGTGAAGAACACAGAAAGCGTATTGGCGCACCTGCCTCGCCAAGCCCCCGCGCGCGGGGCGCGATCGCGGAAAGATCAATGCCCGACGATATAATCTCAATGCGATCTGCGCCGAGCCCCGACCGCGCATAATTGGCGGCGAGCCCTTTGCTTGGCGAGATGAAGATGTCCGCCTGATCGAGGCAGCTCATCACATAGTCGCGTCGCAGCCGGATCGGCAAGTCGCCGTCCGATGTGGCGACGCTCTTCAAGCAAAGGTGACACTCGTCGAAGTTGTGACAGAGCGAGAGGTCGTGACGCAGAAGGACGTTCTTGAGACAGAACCCCCAATAATCATGCAGCGTCACAACGACTTTCACTCCAGTCTCCTTGGCGAGCGGGATGAGATTGGCGCCAAGGCCTGTGACATTGTGAAAATGCACGACATTCGGCTGGTATTCGCCAAGGACGTCTGCAAACAGAAGGGCTTTCTCCGGGTCGTAAAAATCCGTGCCGATATGCGTGGGGTGATAGCGCAAGCGGACGATATCGAGCCCGTCGTAATGTTCCTGACGCAAAGCCCGCTTGCCCACGGGCTCATCCGTTGCGATCAGTTGTCCCGCAAAGACGCGCACTTCCCAGCCGGCCCCCTGGAGCAGCTTCGCGTGGCGATGTGCGACTATTTCAGCGCCGCCGACGAAGTTGGGGGGATAGTGATTTCCGACAATCAACAATCGCTTTGTCATGAACCACCCTGTTCCGTCGCGCTTATTTCACGGTTAAGCGGCCGGTATAGTCGATGATCGTAAACAGCGGCGCGGCGATAGACGGCGCGAAAAAACACGAACCGATAGGGAGAACCGCCGCAGCTGTAATCGAGCACGTGCGGCGTGTTCAACGGGGTCATCGTTTTCACGGCGTTCAACAGATTGATGAGACAGAGATAGTCACGGTCTCCGGCGCGTGGCGAGAGCCGTTGACGGATGTATTCGTTGGTCGCCAACTCCTCCGAGAGTTCCATCCCCGCTCTCTTGATCCGCCCGCCCTAACGAAAGCGCCAGAAAATGCCCAACCTTTCGCCGAGATATTGGTTAAGTAGTCACGCCGCGCGCGTCAAGGCGGCTCGGAGTCAACCCCTTGCAACATTTCATCTCAAGGGTGTCAAGAGTTAGATTTCCACCGCCAGCGACGACCTGAGGATTTGGGCTTGTGGCGTTTTGGCGAAACAGTTCAAGCGGGACGCGCATGTTGTGCGGAGCAGCGAAAGGGAGAAAGAACTGAACCGCGCCGGGTTTGGCGGAGTCCCCAACTCTCGAGCGACTGTGTTTTTGGTCAATCGGATTGAACGGCCCATGGTGTCGCGTCCCTGACGATGGCGTTGAGGATCGTGAGCAGCTGGCGCAGGCAGGCGATGATGGCGACTTTTTTCGGCCTGCCGCGT
>Ga0265316_10002426_pt1 | contig 19371 bp, 18 predicted proteins | sample 4522metaG_FD_202092 | JGI IMG/M metagenome (GOLD analysis project Ga0265316, IMG submission 202092) | Rhizosphere microbial communities from Carex aquatilis grown in University of Washington, Seatle, WA, United States - 4-5-22 metaG | ecosystem: Host-associated > Plants > Roots > Rhizosphere >... | reverse complement strand
TGCTTGGCCAGCACGCGCAGGTAGAAATCAACGTCTTCTGCGATGCGAAGGCTGGCATCGAAGCCGCCGGCCTCGTCAAAAGCAGACTTCCTGACCATCACCGTCGAGGTGGCGAAATACGGGTGCAGAAAGCTCGGCAGCAGGTCCGGGGTGATGCTGTGCGGTGCGTCCTGTCGCTCGGTGCCCGTGCGGATGCGTTGCTCGTCTTCATCGTGATAAGTGAAGGCGGTGCGGCAGAAAACACTGTCTGGGTGCTGCGCAAGCGCCTGGACTTGTTGGCGCAGTTTGTCTGGATGCCAGATGTCATCGGAGTCCAGGAATGCAAGGAATTGACCCTGTGCCAACGCCGCACCATGGTTGCGTGCCCTGGAAACGCCCCCGTTGGTTTGTTTGACATACCGAACGGTCGGGAATTTTTGAACTGCGCGCGCGGTGTCGTCCTTCGAGCCATCGTCGATGACGATGATTTCCGTGTCTTTCAGCGTCTGTGCCAGGGCAGATTCAAGCGTTGCGCCAATGAATTGTTCTGCGTTGTAGGCTGGGATGATGATGCTGACGATGGGCACGGAACTTCACCTGTTCTGAGGCTGACCTCTGAGTTCGCTCTGATCACGCGAACCGTTGCTGCGATGCTTTGCAATGTAGCATGTGGGGGTGTTGTGATTGTGGTGGTGCAGACACTGTGCCCACCCTCTTGTGCGTGCATCCGGGCAGCGCGGCTGCTGGTTGTCCGCCGTTGCTTGAGCATTCAATTTGTGAGAAAGCCATGTCGATCGTTTTTGCCACCTGCGATTTGTGTGATGTCCACAAAAATGACACCGATGGCGATTTCCGTGTCCTTCCGCCCGTGTTCAGTGACTACGGCAAACGCATCAAGTTTGCCGGGCAGGTGTCCACCGTGAAGTGTTTTGAAGACAACACCTTGGTGAAGGCCGCGGTCGATTCGCCGGGGCATGGGCGAATTTTGGTGGTCGATGGCGGTGGCTCGCTGCGCCGAGCGCTGGTCGGCGGCAACCTTGGCAAGGCTGCGGCCAAGAACGGTTGGGCGGGTGTGATCGTGGACGGGTGTGTGCGCGATTCGGCAGAATTGTCTGAGTGCGATGTGGGCATCCGCGCCCTGAGGTTGATGCCATTGCCCACCGAAAAGCGCAACGAAGGTCAGGCGGACGTGGCCGTGCAGATTCAGGGTGTTTGGGTGCGCCCAGGTGACTGGCTGTATGCCGATGAGGATGGCATGGTGCTGGCCTCAAAGGCGTTGGCCTGAAGCCCTGATCTGGCGCATTCACCCTTCAGTTCAGCCCAAGAGGCTGAGCAGCCTGTCCAGGCCGCCTTCGTTGATGGCCACCATGGCTTGCTCGCGCACCTTGGGTTTTGCATGAAACGCCACGCTCAGACCTGAGGCGCCCATCATGGGCAGGTCATTGGCACCGTCGCCCACGGCGATGCTGAGGCTCGGGTCGCATCTCAGGCGCAGGCACAGCGCCAGAAGGTGCTGCTTCTTGGCTTCGCCATCGACGATGTCGCCCAAGACCCGGCCGGTGAGGAGGCCTCCCTCGATCTCCAGGGTGTTGGCGTGGGCTTCGTGCATGCCCAGGCGCTCGCGGACGCGATCGGCAAAGAATGTGAAGCCGCCAGAGACCAGCATGGTGTGCAAGCCAGCCGATCGCGCTGCAGCCATCAGCTCTATTGCGCCGGGGTTGAGCTTCAGGCGTGTGTCGTACACCTCGCTCAGCGCTTCGGCGGGCACGCCTCGCAACAGGGCCACGCGGCGACGCAGGCTGTCTTTGAAGTCGGTGATCTCGCCGCGCATGGCCGCTTCGGTGATGGCCGCCACTTCGGCTTTCCTGCCCACAGCATCAGCGATTTCGTCGATGCATTCGATGTTGATCAGTGTGGAGTCCATGTCGAAGGCGATGGCCTTGAACGAGGACAATGTCAGGGGGGGCTTGAAGCCTTGAATCAGGAGGCCTGGGGCAAATGCGCGGGAGGACAGGTTGTCGGGCATGGCGTGTGGGGTGCCTGTGGCGAGGCCCCATGAAAAAAGCTGGACAACTGGATTATCTCCGGTCGTCCAGCCTTGCGCGGGTCTGGTGGGTGTTGTGGCGGCCGCGTGGCGCCGCGCCTGTCGGGTGGTGTCAGCCCTGGCGGCGGCGGCGCAGTCCCAGCGCCATCAGGCCCAAACCCAAAGCACCCATGCCGATGGGGTTGAGTTCTGGCACGCTCGTGGTGGGTGAGGCGTTGAAGGCGACCTCGCCAATGCCGCAAGCGATCAGGATGTTGTTGGCCGGCTGAGATTGGGGGCACCCGCTCATCTCCAGCTTCACATAACGCAGAGCAACAGACTGCCAGCTGTAAATGTCGGCTTTGTAGCTGGCTTCGAACGTGTTGTCGGTGGGGCGCAGGTTGCTCAGCAGGCTGAACCAGTTCGTGCCGTCGGCCGAGCCCAGCAGGTTGAGCTTGCCCACGCCTGTGCCGTCCTCGTTCCAGAAGGCCATGCCCTGGATGTTTTGCACTTTGCCCAAGTCGTAGGACACGACCGAACTGGTGGTGCCCACGTTGGAGAACCACTCTTGGCCCTGGTACTCGAAGTCGTGCAGCGCGCTGAAGGCGTAGCTGTCGAAGTCGGTCACGCCGCTGACGTAGTCGTTGAACAGGCCAAACAGGTTGTAGGTGTCAGCGATGTCGCCGATGCCGGGGCCGCCAGACAAAACGGTGGCGTCCACTGCGCTGACGATGGTGCCGGCTTGTGCAGCGGGCATCAGGGCCGCAGACAGGGTCACAGACAGCGCTGCAGCAATGGTGTTTTTCTTGAACATGGTCTTCCCTTGGTTGCAGGAGAGGCAATGACCGAGCCTCAGCGAGGAGGCTCCTTGGAATGCTTTGGAGGATAGAGGGCGTGACAAATGCACGCAATCCCTTGTTTCCAGTGTATCGCGGCTTGTTGTCCGGGCTGCCGTCACACTGTCGGCAGAAGGCCCGTGATTGGTGTGGGTGCCGCGCGCTGACCCACGTGACGCAAGCTGTGGGGGCTCCGGTCCGGGGCGTCGCATCTTTGTGGCCTAATACTGGGTTTGATCATTCCATCCACTGGAGCCAGCCATGGGCAACAAAATCATCACCGAAGCCGATCGTCAAGCCACTCCCCGTCCCGTTGCGCCCGCTGGCGTGACCCTGGTGCGCGGCAACGGCCAAAAGCGCAGCCTGGAGCGTGGTTCGCACACCCGCAGCAAGAAGAACCCTGGCAAGCGTTGCCACAAGGGTGGCTGATCTCCGGCTGAGCCGCCCCGGCTTCCGCTGGGGCTGGCCGGCCCTGCGGTGCGGCTGAGCCTGGTGCCGGTTGCATCGCAAAACCACCGTGTCGATATGCTGAGAATCACCGAGTTGCGACTTCCCTTGGACCATGCCGAGGGTGCGCTGCGCGCGGCGATCGTGTCCCGCCTGGGACTGCAAGACGCTGATCTGCAGGATGTCTCCGTGTTCAAGCGCAGCTACGATGCGCGCAAGAAAACGGCCATCGTTCTGATCTACACCGTGGACTGCGAACTGGCCTCCGAGGCCCTGCAAGCCGAAGTGCTGCAGCGTTTCGCAGCCGACCCCCATGTGCGCCCCACGCCCGACACGGGCTACCATTTCGTCGGGCACGCGCCTGTCGATTTCCATTCGGGCGGACGCCTGCGTCCGCTGGTGGTGGGTTTTGGCCCTTGTGGCATCTTCGCAGCGTTGATCCTGGCCCAGATGGGCCTGCGCCCCATCGTGCTGGAGCGCGGCAAGGAGGTGCGCCAGCGCACCAAGGACACTTGGGGCCTGTGGCGCCAGGGCGTGCTCAACCCCGAGTCGAACGTGCAGTTCGGCGAAGGCGGTGCGGGCACGTTTTCGGACGGCAAGCTTTGGAGCCAGATCTCCGACCCGCGCCACCTGACGCGCAAGGTGCTCACTGAGTTTGTCAAGGCGGGCGCACCGGAGGAAATCCTCTTCGTGGCCAAGCCCCACATCGGCACCTTCCGCCTGGTCAGCATGGTCGAGAAGATGCGCGCCGACATCGAGGCGTTGGGCGGCGAGGTCCGTTTCGAGCAGCATGTCAGCGATGTGCTCATCGAGGGGGCGGAGGGCGCTCGCCACATCCGCGGCGTGACCCTGGCGTCGGGTGAGCAGATCCGCGCCGACCACGTCGTGCTGGCGCTGGGCCACAGCGCCCGCGACACCTTCACCATGCTGCACGAGCGTGGTGTGTTCATGGAGGCCAAGCCGTTTTCGATTGGCTACCGCATCGAGCATCCGCAGGGCGTGATCGACCGAGCCCGTTTTGGCCCCAACGCCGGCAACCCCCTCCTGGGTGCGGCCGACTACAAGCTGGTGCACCACGCCAGCAATGGCCGCGCGGTTTACAGCTTCTGCATGTGCCCCGGCGGCACGGTGGTGGCGGCAACCTCGGAGGCCAACCGGGTCGTCACCAACGGCATGAGCCAGTATTCGCGCAATGAGCGCAACGCCAATGCCGGCATCGTCGTGGGCATCACGCCGCAAGACTATCGCCAGGATGGCAGGGGGGATGGCCCCGTGAACCCGCTGGACGGCATGGCGTTCCAGCGATTGTGGGAGTCCCGCGCTTACGAATTGGGCGAGGGCGGCTACATGGCGCCAGGCTCGCTGGTGGGCGATTTCATCAAGCGCCAGCGCAGCAGTGCGCTGGGCAGCGTCGAACCGTCTTACAAGCCTGGCGTGCACCTCACCGACCTGGCCCAGAAGGACCGAGGCAGCCTGCCTGCGTACTGTCTGGACGCCATCCGCGAGGCCTTGCCCGCGTTCGAGCGACAGATCAAGGGCTTTTCGATGCCGGATGCGGTGCTGACGGGCGTGGAGACGCGCACTTCGTCGCCGCTGCGCATCACCCGGGGGCGCGATTTCCAGAGCCTCAACGTTCAGGGTCTGTACCCGGCGGGTGAGGGAGCGGGCTACGCCGGCGGCATCATGTCGGCAGGGGTGGATGGCATCGAGGTGGCCGAGGCGCTGGGTGCGGCCATGCTCGGTGTGCCTCCTGTGGATGCGCGCCAGGGGTCGAAAGCTTCTCTGCCCTGACGACGGCGTGGCGCACCGACATGGCCACATCCCCGTCATCCGCTCGGCGTGCGTTTGCGGACCACGTGGTCGATCTCCTGCGAGGCATGGGCGCGGTGCGAGCCAAGGCCATGTTCGGCGGGCACGGCTTGTACCTTGATGGCGTGATGTTCGCGTTGCTCGCGCAGGCGCGGCTCTTTGTCAAGGCCGACGAGGTTTCGCAGGCGGTGTTCGACGCCGAGGGCTGCGCACCGTTCTCGTTCATGTCCAAGGGGCGGTGGGTCACGTTGTCGTACCGCGAGGCGCCCCCGGAGGCATTGGACCAGCCAGAGGCTGCGCAGCATTGGGGGTGTTTGGGCTTGGCGGCAGCCCGTCGAGCCGCGTCACGCCAAGGCGTGGCAAAGGCTCGGCGTGATGCCGCTGGCGTCGGTGCAGCTGTTGGCCCGCCACCAGACCAGCTCAGGATGCCCAACCTGGGGCCACGCAGTGTGGCGATGCTGCGGGAGGTCGGTATCCACACCGAGGCGCAGCTGCGCGAACTGGGCGCCGTGCGGGCATATGCACGCGTGAAGGCTCGCTGCCGAGGCCTCAGCCTGAACCTGTTGTGGGCCTTGGAGGGTGGGTTGACCGGTCGCCATTGGCAGGTCGTGGCCCAGGAGGACCGAGCCAGCCTGCTGATGGCGCTGGAGGATGCTTTGCGCCCTGCGCCGCCCGCAGGCACCACGGAGTGAGTGGTCAGCCGGTGCCTGTTCAGGGGCGCGATGGGAAGATGCCCTCTGTGGCGATGAAGCAGCTGAAGGTCGTGTAAGGCTGCATCACGGAGATGGGCTGGCCGCTGCCTGTGGGTGTGGTCGTGCTGGGTGCCATGGTCGTGCCAGGCGTCGGGTCAGCGTAGAGCGTGGTGCGTGCCTTGGTGGCAGGCACTTTGTTCGATGGCGAGATGCTGTTGGCGTCCAGGCTGCTGGCCTGAGGCAACACGTTGTGGCTGTGCGGCGGCAGCTGGTTCACGGTGATCTGTTGGGTTTCGTTGCCACCTTGCTCGCCCAGGCTGTGCAGGCTCGTGCCAGGGCCTTGGCCTGCGCCCATCGCGACGCGTCCGCGCAGGTCGGGCAGCGCGAATGTGGTGCGGCCATCGCCACCATAGCTGGTGCCCAGGAGCGAAAACAGCGCAGTGTTCGTCGCAATCGGGAGAAGGCGACCGTCTGCGAATGCCCAGCCGCGCGGCGCGAAGTTGAAGCCAGCGCACATGATCTGGCCGAGAAAGGGCTCTGCTTGGGCGTGGGCCGCGGGTGTCAGAAACCAGGCGCTGCACAGGGTCAGCAGGCTGCGAACGAGGCGGGGACGGACGTGGAATGACAGGGACATGTTTTTTCTCCTGGGGGGCTTCAGCGGCTGCGGTGGGCGTGGCTTTGACCGCGTGGGCGCATGCGGGCGCTCATCACGGCCAGTCCGCTCAACCCCAGCATGCCCAGCAGGGCGCCGCCAGGCTCTGGCACGGCTGACAGCGATGCGATGCGCACGTCGTCTGCTGCGAACACGAAAAAGAAGTCACCGTTGCTGGTGAGGCTGACGGTGCTGAAGCCCTCGTCGAATGTGTCTGTCACGAGGCCCAGGAAGTGCGCGTAGCTGCCATGGCCATCGCTCAGTGCCTGGCTCAGCGGCCCGTTGCTCACGGTTTGGCCATGGGCCTGGAGGGTGATGTCGCCGGGCACCACGTCGCTGCCTGTGATGACGTAAAGGCCGAACGCGTGGATGGGCTGGCTGAGGGCGAACGTCAGCGCGTCACCGCTGGTGAACTGGCCAAGGTTGCCGGCATCGGCGCTGCCAAGGAAGGAGGTGCCCGAGGTGGTCCACAGGCCGCTGTTGCTCACCACTTTGGGCGTGCCGCCTGCGGCGAGGGTGCCGCTGACCGACCAGAAGCCGTTGTTGAGCGACAGCCCCGTGGTGTCGAAGTCCAGGAGGGGGCCAGGCTGATGGCTTGCGATGGCCGACGTGAAGCTGCCCAGTGCGTTGTGGCCCTGAACAGCGGCTTGGGCACCCGCGGTGAGCCCCAGTCCGACGCAGGACGCCATCAGCCAGACGCAAAGGGCGGGTCTTGCGTGAAGGTGCATCGGGGTCTCCTGTGTGGTGTGCGCAGCCTCACAGGTTAGGAGGTGTGCATGCACGGTGCGAGACCACGTTCTAGGGGGCTCACCCCAGTGGCTGCCCCAGTTGACGCAGCAGATCGCGCACGTACTGGGCGCGATCTTTTGGGTCGGACAAGGCCTTCTCGATGCGCAGCTTGTCATTGCCTGCCAGCTTGATGTGCTTGTTCTTCTGAACCAGCTCGATGATGCGCATGGGGTCGATCGGCGGGTTCGGGCGGAAGGTGACGTTGATGATGCCGGGCGCCGCGTCGATCTTCATGACGCCGTAGGGCTTGGCCAGCACGCGCAGTTTGTGGGTGTCGAACAGCGCCTGGGCTTGGGGGGGCAGCTTGCCGAAGCGGTCGACCAGCTCTTCCAGCATCGTTTCGATCTTGTCCGACGAGTCGGTCGTGGCCAGGCGCTTGTACAGGCTCAGGCGCACGTGCACATCGCCGCAGTAGGCATCGGGCAGCAGGGCGGGGGCGTGCAGGTTGATGTCGGTGTTGGCGCCGAACATGCCGAGCGGCGAGAGCAGGTCAGGTTCCTTGCCTGCCTTCAACGAGCGCACGGCCTCGGCCAGCATCTCGTTGTAGAGCTGGAAGCCCACTTCCATCATGTTGCCGCTCTGGTTGTCGCCCAGCACCTCGCCGGCGCCTCGGATCTCCAGGTCGTGCATGGCCAGGTAGAAGCCTGAGCCCAGCTCTTCCATGTTCTGGATGGCGTCCAGGCGTTGCGCGGCCTGCTTGGTGAGGCCTTCGACGTCGGGCACGAGCAGGTAGGCGTAGGCCTGGTGGTGAGAACGGCCCACGCGGCCACGCAGTTGGTGCAGCTGGGCCAGGCCGAATTTGTCGGCACGGCTGATGACGATGGTGTTGGCCGAGGGCACGTCGATGCCGGTTTCGATGATGGTCGAGCACAGCAGGACGTTGTGGCGCTGGGCCACGAAGTCGCGCATGACGCGTTCCAGCTCGCGCTCGGGCATCTGGCCATGGGCCACGGCGATGCGGGCTTCGGGCAGCAGTTCCTGGAGCTTGTCACGCCGGTTCTCGATCGTTTCGACCTCGTTGTGCAGGAAGTAGATCTGGCCGCCGCGCTTGAGCTCGCGCAGCACGGCCTCGCGGATGATGCTGCTGTTCTCGCTGCGCACGAAGGTCTTGATGGCCAGGCGGCGCTGCGGGGCGGTGGCGATCACCGACAGGTCGCGCAGGCCTTCCATGGCCATGCCCAGCGTGCGGGGGATGGGGGTCGCGGTGAGCGTGAGCACGTCGATGTCGGCGCGCATGGCCTTGATGGCCTCTTTGTGGCGCACGCCGAAACGGTGCTCTTCGTCGATGATGAGCAGGCCCAGGCGCTTGAACTTCACCGTCTCGCTGAGCAGCTTGTGGGTGCCCACGACGATGTCGATGGTGCCGTCTTCCAGGCCCTGCATGGCGCCTTTGATTTCCTTGGCGGAGCGGAAGCGCGACATCTCGGCCACCTTCACGGGCCACTGCGCAAAACGGTCGGAGATGTTGTTGTGGTGCTGCTCGGCCAGCAGCGTGGTGGGCGCCAGCAGGGCGACTTGCTTGCCACTGGTGACGGCCACGAACATGGCGCGCAGGGCGACCTCGGTCTTGCCGAAACCCACATCGCCGCAGACCAGGCGGTCCATGGGGCGCGGGCTGATCATGTCCTGGATGACGGCGTGGATGGCGGCGCGCTGGTCGGGCGTTTCCTCGAAGCCGAAGCTGGTGGCGAAGGCCTCGTAGTCTTGCGCGCTGAAGCGGAAGGCGTGGCCTTCGCGGGCGGCCCGGCGGGCGTAGAGGTTGAGCAGCTCGGCGGCGGTGTCGCGCACCTGCTCGGCGGCTTTGCGCTTGGCCTTGTCCCACTGCGGCGAGCCCAGGCGGTGCAGCGGTGCTTCGTCGGCGCTCACCCCCGTGTAGCGGCTGATGAGGTGCAGCTGCGACACGGGCACGTACAGCGTGGCCTTGTCGGCATATTCCAGGTGCAGGAACTCGGAGGGGCCATCGCCCAAATCGAGGTTGATGAGGCCCTGGTAGCGGCCAATGCCATGGTTGCTGTGCACGACCGGGTCGCCCACGTTCAGCTCGGAGAGGTCCTTGATGAGCGAGTCGACGTCGGTGGTCTGCTCGTTCTTCTTGCGCCGGCGCCGTGTGGTCGGGCTGGCGTCGAAGAGCTCAGTTTCGGTGACGATGTGCAGGCTGTGTGCCGCACCTTGGGCGTCGCCGGCTTGCCAGACAAAGCCCGCGGCCAGCGGCGCGGCGGTGATCGCGTGGCGGTGCCCGCTGTCCACGAAGGCCTGCAGCGTGTCCACGCTGGGCAGGTCGATCTGGTGGTCGCGCAGCAGCTCCATCAGGCTTTCGCGGCGGCCGGCGCTTTCGGCGACCACCAGCACGCGGGCCTCGGTGCTGGCCATGTGCTGTTCCAGCTTGCGCAGTGGGTCCTGGCCGCCGCGCTCCACGCTCAGGTTGGGCAGCGGGCGGGCCCACGCCGTGGGCTCTGCGGGCTCGGTGCTGCGCACCACCAGCACCGCATGGGCATTGGCCAGGGCGAAGAAGTCTTCCGGCTTGAGGAAGAGGTCTTCTGGCGGCAGCAGCGGCCGCTCCGGGTCGTGCTGCAGGAAGCGGTGGCGCTCGCGGGTTTCGGTCCAGAAGCGGCGCAGGGCCTCGTCGATGTCGCCATGCAGCACGACGGCCGCACCACCTTGGGCGGGGTCACCGGGGTTTCCCAAATGCTGGAAAAAGGTCGAGGTCTCGTCGAAGAACAGCGGCAGGTAGTACTCGATGCCCGCAGTGGCCACGCCCGTGCCGATGTCCTTGTAGATGCGGGATTTGGTCGGGTCACCCTCGATGCGTTCGCGCCAGCGGTTGCGGAAGGCCCCGCGCGCAGCCTCGTCCATGGGGAATTCGCGGCCGGGCAGCAGGCGCACTTCGGGCACGGGGTAGAGGCTGCGCTGGCTGTCGGGGTCGAATGTGCGGATGGAGTCCACCTCGTCACCGAACAAATCGACCCGGTAGGGCACGAGCGAGCCCATGGGGAAGAGGTCGATGAGGCCTCCGCGCACGGCGTACTCGCCTGGCGACACCACCTGGCTGACGTGGTTGTAGCCCGCCAGTGTGAGCTGCGACTTCAGCGCCGCCTCATTGAGCTTTTGCTTTTGCTTGAAGTGGAAGGTGTAGGCGGCCAGAAAGGAGGGCGGCGCCAGCCGGGTCAGCGCCGTGGTGGCGGGCAGCAGCACCAGGTCCACGCCCTTGTCGGCCTCGCCCGCCACGCCGTTTTGCATGCGCCACAGCGTGGCCAGGCGCTCGGAGATGAGGTCCTGGTGGGGCGAGAAGGTGTCGTAGGGCAGCGTCTCCCAGTCCGGGAAGATGGCGCAGCGCAAGTCGGGCGCAAAGAAGGCGATTTCGTCGAGCAGGCGCTGGGCATCGGCCGGGTCGGCGGTGAGCAGTGCAGTCAGCTGACCCTGTGTCTTGCGCGCCTGTGCGAAGCGGGCCAGCAGCAAAGCATCGCCCGAGCCGGTGGGGCGGGGCACGGCGTGGCGTTTGCCAGCAGCGATCGAGGGCAGGGGCAGGGCAGGCAGCATGGCGCGGGTCGGATCGGTGGGGCGGAGGAGCGGGCTGGCGGTCGTGGGCTGGCGATCGACAATGACAAAGCGCCCGGTCACGGCGGTGCCCGGGCGTCTCAGGCCTGCGATCCAAGGGGTGGCGCGCAGGCGTCATCGCTGAAGCCTGCATTTTAGGTGGGGGACAATCCCACCATGTCCGATGCCATGCCATTCACCTTGACGTCACCCGATTTCCTGCCCCGCTGCTACGCCCTGGTGCCTTGTGCTGGCGTGGGCGAGCGCGCCGGGGTGGGGAGCCCCAAGCAGTACCACCCGGTGGCGGGGCAGGCGGTCGTGGCCCACACCCTGGTCGCATTGCAAGCCATGCCTCGGCTGGAGGCCACGCTGGTGGTGCTCTCCCCGGGGGACGCCCAATTCGAGCGCCACGCACCTGCCTTCACGGGCGAGCGTGCCTGGGTGGCCCGCGTGGGCGGTGCCACCCGCGCCGAGAGCGTGGCCAACGGCCTGGCCGAACTGCTGGCCCGCGGCGCCCAGCCGCACGACTGGGTGCTGGTGCACGATGCCGCGCGTTGCCTGCTGCGGCCCGAGTGGGTGGCGAGGTTGATCTCAGAGTGCGAGGCCGATGAGGTTGGCGGCCTGCTGGCCTTGCCCCTGGCCGACACGCTCAAGGCCGCTGTGCGGGGTGCGGACGGCGAAGCCCGTGCCGAATCCACGGTGGACCGCACTGCCAAGTGGGCCGCTCAGACCCCGCAGATGTTCCGCTTGGGGCTGCTGCGCCCCGCCTTGGCATCGGCCTTGTCCGACCCAGTGAGCGCCGCGGCCATCACCGACGAGGCCAGTGCCATCGAGGTGCTGGGCCACAGGCCGCGTCTCGTCCCTGGCGACTGGGAGAACATCAAGGTGACTTGGCCGGGCGACTTTGCTTTGGCCGAGCGCCTGCTGCGGACCCGGGTTTGAGGGTGGATGGGCTGGCAGGCGCAGCCCCTTTCAGCGCCCCTTTCAGGGCCGCCATCACCACAGGCTTGACCCATTCCGGGGTCTGCACCATGGCCGAGGCATCTGCCGGGACGAGCACCTGCCCGGCCTGCCAATGCAGCACCAGGCGCGGTTTGGGGGCCAGTCCCTGGTGCGGATCGGCTTCATCGGTGTTGTCGTACACGCGCAGCTCCGCCAGGTGCGGCAACAACTGGATGAGCTGCAAGCGGCTTTGATCGAAGCGACGGCGGATGTCGGCTTCGGGGATGTCGTGCCCGCCCTTGCGCACCCGTGCCTTGACGCGGGCCAGGTGGTGCTCCGGGCTGGCCAGGCCCACGTACCAGATGCGCACCTCGTGACCGGCGTCGGCGGCCTGCTTCAGCAGCCGGGCAAAGCTCTGGCCACCCAAGGTGGTCTCGAAGTTGTGGTCCAGGCGCTGGACGACGGCGTGTTGCAGCAGGCGCTTGCCCTCGTGCCAGGCGGCGCTGTTGGCCTGCGTCACGCTGAGGTGCGGCTGCGCCTGCCGGATGCGTGCGGCGGCCTCGTCAGGATTGAAATACTGGGCACCGCAGGCGCGGATCATCGCGCCACCGATGCTGCTTTTGCCAGCACCGTTGGTGCCCGCGAGCACGAACAGGCGGGGCGCGCGGGCGGTCTGGTCCACGGGCAGTCTCTCTGGGTGATTTTTTTGGGGTGGCGCATGCGCCGTGCCTCCGCTCCGGGCAAAGCCAAGGGCTGGCGGCAGATCAGTGTGCCACGTGGCGCACGGCGTTTGGCGCAGTTGCGCGCAAGCTCAGCGCGGCGCTTGGGCCGCCGCCAGCGCGGCCTGGCCCAAGGCCTCGGGGCTGGCCTCAAACGCGGCCATCATGCCCTGGCGCGAGGCTGGGGTCTGCATTTGCTGCAGCAGGGCGTCGAATTCGTGGCTCAGGCTGCCCAGTGCCTGGTCGCGGGCGTCGAGCAGGGCCTGGTAGGCGTCCAGTGACAGCACCACGGCGGTGGTTCGATCGCGCTTGGTGATGGCGACCATGCCCTGGCTGGACGCCGCGTCCAGCACGCGTCCAAAGCTGTTCTTGGCCTCCGTGGCCGAGAACTCGGGGACGTTCACGTTGTCACCCAGGGGGTTGCGCAGGTGGAGGGCTGTCATGGTGTCGGCCTGGGGAGTGGGTTTGTTGGCCATTTTAGACATTTTGGCCATTTTGTCCACGGTGCCCTGTGTGGACCCATGAAAAGGCCCGGTCGATGCCGGGCTTGGGAAGGTCACCAGGAGACTTCCTGCTCCGGCGAGGCCTTGATGCGGTGGATGGACAGGTCGGCGCCATCGAACTCTTCCTCGTGGCTCAGGCGCAACCCCATGACCTTGTTCAGCACGCCGTAGACCAGGCCACCGGTCAGCAAGGCGAAGCTCACCACGATCAGTGTGCCCAGCACCTGGGTGCCCAGCTGCACCCCACCCACGCCGCCCAAGGCAGTCTGGCCAAAAATGCCCGCCGCGATGCCACCCCAGGCGCCACACAGGCCGTGCAGCGGCCACACGCCCAGCACATCGTCGATCTTCAGCTTGTTCTGCACCAGGGTGAACATGACCACGAACAAGGCGCCGGCCACCGCGCCCACCACCAGGGCCCCCGCGGGGTGCATGATGTCCGAACCCGCGCACACGGCCACCAGGCCGGCCAGCGGGCCGTTGTAGGCAAAGCCGGGGTCGTTCTTGCCCATCAGCACGGCCACCAGGGTGCCGCCCACCAAGGCCATCAACGAATTCACCGCGACCAGACCGGACATCTTGTCGAGGGTTTGGGCGCTCATCACGTTGAAGCCGAACCAGCCCACCACCAGGATCCACGAACCCAGGGCCAGGAAGGGGATGCTCGATGGCGGGTGGGCCGACACGGCGCCGTCCTTCCGGTAGCGATTGCGCCGTGCACCCAGGATGAGCACCGCCGGCAGCGCGATCCAGCCACCGAAGGCATGCACCACCACCGAGCCGGCAAAGTCATGCAGTTGCGCGCCGGTCACGGCCTGCAGCCAGTCCTCGAAGCCGAACTTGTTGTTCCAGACCGCACCTTCGCACAGTGGGTAGAACACACCGACGATGATGGCCGTGGCCGCCAGTTGCGGGCCGAACTTGGCGCGCTCTGCGATGCCGCCCGAAATGATGGCCGGGATGGCCGCCGCGAACGTCAGCAAGAAGAAAAACTTGACCAGCGCATAGCCATTGTTTTGCACCAAGGTGCCGGCGCCCGCGAAGAAGTCCACGCCATAGGCGATCGTGTAACCCACGAAGAAATACGCGATGGTCGAGACGCAGAAATCCACCAGGATTTTGACCAGGGCATTGACCTGGTTCTTGCCACGCACCGTGCCCAGTTCCAAGAAGGCGAAGCCTGCGTGCATGGCCAGCACCATCATGGCGCCCAGCAGGATGAACAGCGCATCGGCGCTTTGTTTGAGTTGTTCCATGTGCGATCGTCCAGAAAATCCAAGAACGCGGATGCACCGACATGAGGCGAGTGACATCCTGAGGCGAGTTTTGCACCAACATAAGCAATTTACATGCCTATTTATGGGGCGCCCCATTGCCGCCTGGCGCATGCATGGCCGACTCGCACCACCGGCATGCACAGCACACACGGTGGCGGGATCTGTTTTGGTGCATTTTGAGCAAAATACGCCATTGCGCACCATCGATGTGCGTGGCTGTTCGATGCCGCATCTTCGCATCGCCAGGGGCATGGCCGCCCGCTGTCCTGGCCTTGGCGTGCGCCACAATGCGGACCATGAACGCACCGCACATGCGCATCGGGGAAGGCTGGGACACCCACGCCCTGGTGCAAGGTCGCCCGCTCATCCTGGGCGGCGTCACCATCCCCCACAGCCACGGCTTGCTCGGGCACTCCGACGCCGACGCCTTGCTCCACGCCATCACCGACGCCTTGCTGGGTGCTGCGGCCCTGGGCGACATCGGCCGGCATTTTCCCGACACCGACCCCACCTTCCAGGGCGCCGACTCGGTCGTGTTGCTTCAAGAAGCGGCTCGGCGGGTGGCGGCTGCGGGCTGGGCTGTGGGCAACATCGACACCACCATCGTGGCGCAAGCGCCCAAGATGGCGCCGCACATCCCGGCCATGCGCGAACGCATCGCACAGGCCCTGGGCCTGTCCGTCGATGCGGTCAATGTGAAGGCCAAGACGGCCGAGAAGATGGGGCCGGTGGGCGAGGGCAGGGCCATCGAGGCCCGCGCCGTCTGCCTGCTCTTCAAAGCGGGTTGATCAGGGCGCCCGTTTGAGCTTGATGTGCGCCACCAGTCCGCCACCGGGCGCGTTGGCCAGCTCGAAATCGCCGCTCATGCGCTGCAAAGCCTTGTCCACGATGGCCAGACCCAGGCCCGCGCCTGTGGCGGCCGTGCGTGCCGCGTCGCCCCGGAAGAAGGGCGTGGTCAGCTGTGGCAGCTTCTCGGGCGCCACGCCCGGGCCGTGGTCACGCACGCTCAGGATCACCCACGAACCCGCCCGCGTGTAGCTCACATCGACGTTGGTGATGCCCGTGTAGGTGTTGCGGCCGTAGCGGCGCGCGTTCTCGAACAGGTTGGTCAGCACGCGCCCCAGTTCGGTTTCATCGGCCATGACCTTGGTGTCGATGGGCAGCTTTGCCGTGATGCGGATGCGCTTGGTGTCGCGGAACTGGCTGATGGCCTTGTCCACCACGCTCGACACGTGCACTGGCACCAGCTCCACCTCGCCGGGCCGGGCGTAGTCCATGAACTTGTCGATGATGGCGTCGAGCTGGTCGATGTCGGCCGCGATGTTGCGCTTGGCTTCCTCGTCCACCACGCTCATCTCGGCTTCCAGGCGCAAGCGTGCCAGCGGGGTGCGCAGGTCATGGCTGATGCCGGCCAGCATCACAGCGCGGTCTTCGTCGACCTTGGCCAGCTCACGCGCCATGCGGTTGAAGCCCTGGTTCACCTCGCGGATCTCGCGGGTGATCATGGACTCGTCGAGCACCGAGTCGAACTCACCCTCGCGGATGCGGCTGGCTGCGAACGACAGCTCCTTGAGCGGCTGGTTGATGAGCCGCGCGATGACGGCCGAACCCAGCAGCGTGGCGATCAGCGCGATGCCCACCCAGACGAACCAGGTGCGCCCCGTGAGCGGCCCGACCCGGTTGGGGTCGGCCTGCAGCCAGTAGTTGTCCCGCTCGATCTGGAAGCCCACCCACAGCCCGGGTGTGCCATTGACGGCACTGGCCACGATGGTGGCAGGCCCCAGGCGCGAACGCAGCTCCTGGCTGATGGTGCGCGTCAGGCCACTGACCTCGAAAGGCTCGAAGCGGTCCGAGGGTTCGCGCGGTTTCAGGCGGATGGACTCCTGGTCCGACAGCGTCTTGATCAGCGTGACGCGGTTGATGGCGTCGGCGTAGCGCAGCCCCGCCCGAGACAGGTTCACCAAGCTGGCGATCTGCTGGGCGGATTGCACCGCGCGCGGCTCGAACTCCAGGGCGCGGAAGGTCTGCAGCCAGGCAAAGATGCCCGCCGCCAACAACAGCGCCAGGAGGATGAAGGTTCGCCAGAAGAGACTGAGTGCGAAACGCTTGCGCGGCATCGATCAGGCCCCACCGTCCGGCACGAACACATAGCCCACCCCCCAGACGGTCTGGATGTAGCGGGGCTGTGCCGGGTCGGGTTCGATCATCTTGCGCAGGCGGGAGATCTGCACGTCCAGGCTGCGGTCGAAGGGTTCGAACTCGCGGCCACGCGCCAGTTGGGCCAGCTTGTCGCGGCTCAGCGGCTGGCGCGGGTGGCGCACCAGCGCTTTGAGCATGGAGAACTCGCCCGTGGTCAGCGCGATGGGCTCGCCTTCCTTGCTCAGGCGGCGCAGGGCCAGGTCGAACTCGAAGGGGCCGAAGGTGACGGTCTGCGCTTCCTTGGCCGGGGCACCAGGCGCTTCCTGGGCCGGGCGGCGACGCAGCACCGCGTGGATGCGGGCCAGCAACTCGCGCGGGTTGAAGGGCTTGGGCAGGTAGTCGTCGGCGCCGACTTCCAGGCCGACGATGCGGTCCACGTCTTCGACCTTGGCCGTCAGCATGATGATGGGCGTGCTGTCGTTGGCGGCGCGCAGGCGGCGGCAGATGGACAGGCCGTCCTCACCGGGCAGCATCAGGTCCAGCACGATCAGGTCCACGGTTTCGCGCGTCAGCAGGCGGTTCAGCGCCTTGGCGTCTTCGGCCAACAGCACCTCGAAGCCTTCCTGGCTGAGGTAGCGGCGAAGCAGGTCGCGGATGCGGGCGTCGTCATCGACCACCAGGACTCGGTCCGGGCGCTGGTTGGCGTTGGTGGGGGTCATGCAGGGGTCCTCGGCATTTGTAACAAGCGCGGATTGTGCGCAGGTTGCGAGTGGCAAAACGAGGGTTCTGACCGCTTGTTACAAATCTTGCCGCCATCGCGTGTCCACGTCAAGCACTTGCAAAGAAGGCGCACACCGTCGGCGAAAGGGGCGCTGTGTGCGTTAAAACGGGGTCTTCACTCCCCTGAGAGCTTGCCCATGCCCCGTTTTGTCTCGTCTGCCGTCCGCCGCGTTCTGCCTGCCCTGGCCTTGAGCTTGCCGCTGATGGCGGCCCACGCGGGTGAACCGGATCGCCGCAACGTCGTGCAGTTTTCGGCCACGGCGACGGAAGAATTGACGCAAGACCAGCTCACCGTCACGCTGGAGGCCGTCAAGGAGGGCAGCCAGGCCGCGGACGTGCAGGCCGAACTCAAGCGCCTGCTGGACGCCGCCTTGACCGAGGCCCGCAAGCAGGCCCAGGCCACGACGCCCGAGGCGCTCAGCGTGCGCACCGGCAGCTTCAACCTCTACCCGCGCTACAACAACACCGGCAAGCCCAATGGCTGGCAGGGTTCTGCCCAGCTGGTGCTGTCCGGCAACGATGCGACCAAGGTGTCGCAGGCCGCAGGCAAGCTCAACCAGCTCAATGTGGTCAATGTCAGCTACGGCCTGTCGCGTGGCGTGCGCGAGCAGCACGAGAGCCAGCTCACCACCGAAGCGATTGGCCGCTTCAAGGTGCGTGCGGCCCAGATCGCGCGTGACTTCGGCATGAAGGGCTACACCCTGGGGGCGCTTTCGGTGTCGTCCACCGAGCCAGGCTTTGAGCCCCGTCCGGTCTTGATGGCCATGCGCGCCAAGGCCGAGGCCGTGTCTGCCGACGCGCCGCTGCCGGTGGCGCCGGGCAAGGGCGTGCTGTCCGTGACGGTGTCGGGCGAAGTCGTGTTGACGCCCTGAGGTGTGTTGGCGATGCCGGGCTGACCGAGGCGCAGTGAGAGCCGAGGGCCTCAGCCCTCTCGCCACTGCCCGCCGATGTAGCACTGGTGCGGCACGAAATTGGTCTTGTAGGCCATCTTCGGGCTCTCGCCAATCCAGTAGCCCAGATAGAGGTAAGGTAGGCCCAGTTCCCGGGCTTGTCGCACCTGCCATTGCACGTTGTAGGTGCCGTAGCTGGTGTGGGGCTCAGGTTCGTAGAAGGTGTAGACCGCCGACAGCCCATCGTTCAGCACGTCCAGCACCGACACCATCTTCAAGACGCCCTGGGCTTCGCCTTCTTTGGCGGGCTCGCGGAACTCCACCAGGCGCGAATTCACGCGGCTGTGCAGCAGGAACTGCGTGTACTGGTCCACCGAATCGTGGTCCATGCCGCCGCCTCGGTGGCGGCCAGCCTGGTAGCGCAGGTAAAGCTGGTAGTGCTCCTGGCTGAAGCACAGGCGCAGCACCTGGGCTTCGAGGTGCTCGTGGGCCTTCCAGGCGCGGGTCTGGCTGCGCGTCGGCTCGAAGCGCTCGACCGGCAGGCGCAGGGGCACGCAGGCGCGACAGCCATCGCAATGCGGCCGGTAGGTGAACATGCCACTGCGGCGAAAGCCATTCGCCACCAAGCCGGAATACACATCGGCATTGATGACGTGGCTGGGCGTCGCAACCTGCGAGCGTGCGGTGCGGCCATCCAGGTAGCTGCACGGGTAGGGGGCCGTGGCGTAGAACTGCAGCGACGCCAGGGGCAGGTCTTTGGGATGGGTCACAGTCCGGGGCGTTGGTGTTCCGTTCAGGTCAGTTCAGACCAGATCGATTCATCATAGGCCCAATTGTCGGGAGGCGGCAGCGCTGTCACCCGATTGAGGTGGTCTTCGAAGCGCTCGCGGGGCCAGGGCCTGGCACCCAGCGAGGCCAAGTGCGCCGTTTCCTGCTGGCAGTCGATGACCTCGATGCCATGGCGACGGCAAAACGCCACCAGGCCGGCGAGCGCGATCTTGGAGGCGTCTGTGCGGTGCGCGAACATGGATTCGCCGTAGAACATCCGCCCCATGCTGACACCGTACAGCCCGCCGACCAGGCGGCCGTCGATCCAAGTCTCGAAAGAGTGCACGCGCCCCATGCGGTGCCACTGCGCATAGACCTCGCGCATCTCGGGCAGGATCCAGGTGCCTGCTTGGCCATCGCGGGGTGTGGCAGCGCAGGCCTGCAGGACGGTTTCGAAGGCGTTGTCGATGCGCAGCTCACAGCCTGGGGTGATCAGGAAGCGCTGCAAGGTCTTGCGCAGTGAGCGCGACAGCTTGAATTCGGCCACGGGCAGGACCATGCGCGGGTCGGTGCTCCACCACAGCACGGGCTG
>Ga0265316_10002425_pt1 | contig 19373 bp, 16 predicted proteins | sample 4522metaG_FD_202092 | JGI IMG/M metagenome (GOLD analysis project Ga0265316, IMG submission 202092) | Rhizosphere microbial communities from Carex aquatilis grown in University of Washington, Seatle, WA, United States - 4-5-22 metaG | ecosystem: Host-associated > Plants > Roots > Rhizosphere >... | reverse complement strand
GGTGGTGCTGATGGGCAGCGGCGGCTGCATACTGCTGATCCTTTCGACGGCCTTTTTCAGCACTTTCCCGGTCACGATGCGGGCGAATGTGCGGTGGCATGTAGCCATCCTCCTTGCGTTGCTGACCGGCGGCGCCGTTGCGACAGGCCTGCGGACCGTGATGTCGTCCGAGGGGCGCCTGGCCGCGCAGTTGGTGGCGGTGGGTTGCCCGCTGGTCTGCTACGCGCTTTGGACAATCAAGCTGGTTCCTTCCGGTGAGTGCTTCCTGCCGCTGTCGGACATTCCGGCCGAGATCCTGGCACGGCTGATGGCGCAGGAACGGCGGCCGGTGGACCCGCTGCCGGATGCCCGCCGCGTAGTGGCCGCGCGCAGGTTTCGCGGCGCCCCGCAAGGCACGCAGCCTGCGCTCGAAGACCGATCGGGCCGTCTGAACAACGCCTGAACAAAACCCGCAAAAAATGTTCCAGAGGGTGGCGAACTGCGCTATCCTGGCCGGAGATGTCGGTCCAGACGTACGCGGTGTACACCCGCTGCAGCCAGTGCGGCGTTTACGATAGAGACCCGGGCTGGTGCGACCTGTGCGGACGCCCGAAAGAAGGCCGGGCGGCGCCCGCCTCCGAGCCTCCGGCGCCGGACGGCCCCGAGATCGGCTCGCGGAAGCGATCCATGCGGGAAGAGGCGGGCGTCCGTACCGCGCGTTGATTCTGCCCCGCCGCTCCCCTATACTGGGAGTTCCGGGTTTTGGATGTAGGCGTGTGCCCGCCTGCCCGGAGGTTCCCTATGGTCTATGGTCTGTTGGTTTTCGTACACGTACTAGTTTGTGTGTTTCTGGTGATCGTGGTCTTGCTGCAGAGCGGCAAGGCCGCGGACCTCGCCGGAGCTTTCGGCGGCATGGGTTCGCAGACGGCCTTCGGGCCGCGCGGCACCGCGACGCTTTTGTCGAAGCTGACCCGGATTGCGGCGACGCTGTTCATGGTCACATCGCTGACCCTGGCGATCATGGCTACGCGCGGCACCGGGGGGCCCGGAACGACGGTTCTCGAAGAGTTGCCGTCCCGCGGATCGCAGCCCGTGCACGCGACGCCGGCAGCTCCGGCGCGCCCGGGCGCGCCCGTGCAGGTCCAGGTGCCTGGACCGGGAGGCACCACGAGGACGATCGCGATCCCGCCCTCGCAGAGGCTTCCGACCGCGCCGGAGCCGGCTCCAGCCGCACCGGCCAAGAAGTAGATTGAGATTCACCTTGCGGAGGTGGCGGAATTGGCAGACGCACTAGCTTGAGGTGCTAGCGGGAGCAATCCCGTGGGGGTTCAAGTCCCCCCCCCCGCACCACATTTTCAACGTGTTACCGATCGCTAGCCGGATCTGGTCCGGCTAGCGATCTTGTTTTTTGGGCCGCGTTTATCGCCGCGTGGAGGCTCAAGGCACGGGCGATTCACCACGAGTGCACGGCCGGAGGAAGGCCAGTAGCAGGTCAAGCACCTGCTCGGGTTCGTCATGCTGGACCCAGTGCGTAGCATTGTCCAGCCAGGCAATTCGTCCCTCGGTACACAGTCGCAGGCTCGCTTCGGCAAGATCCGGTACCGCGTAGGCGTCACGTTTTCCCCAGATCACCAGCGTCGGGCAGGCAATTTCTTGGGGTCGCACTTGCTTCCTGAGCACGGCACGGTAGTAATTGAGCATGGCGGTGAGGGCACCCGGCTGCGCCCATGCTTCCCGATACAGATGCATGTACGATTCCGTAAATGCGCCCAATCGCACGGAGTCGTGAAAGCCTTTCGACAGCGCCCTCGATTGGTTGAGACCGATCAGGAACTCGGGCAGGTACGGAATTTGGAAGAACCGGACGTAGCTGCTCTTTCGCTTTTGGACGGGATGATTGCGCATCGCCTCCAGCCAGATGGCCGGGTGCGCAGCGTTCAGAACTGCCAGCCTCCCCACGGAACAGGGGCCGCCGGGACCCGCCGCACCTACTGCTGCGCGGCCTGCTCCAGCGCCGCGGCGGCGCGATCGATGTGGGCGGCCTCATCGCTCAGGACGCGGCCGACGCGCACGATTTCGGCATTGGCCTCGTCCCATTTCTTCTCCTCGATCGCCTCGCGAACGCCGGGGATCGTCTTTACCCCGTACCCGGTGTAGAAACCCGGCGCGTAAATCATGTGGACGAACCACGGCCGGCGCGGCAGACCCTTCGAGTCGGTGAGATGGCGCTCAGCCTCGATCAGCATCGCGTTCACCCCGTTTGCCCGCGTTAGCGCCGCCCCGCCGTTGGCCTGCGCCTTGGCGAACGCCTTGTCGTAGCGCTCGGCCGCGGTGGCCAGCGCCGCCTGCCCGTTCTCCAGCGGAGCGAAGCTCAGGAACGGCGGTACCGGCTCGGCCGGCGGCGGCACCGTCTTCTCGTGCGGATCCATGGTAGCGGCGAAGACTCCCTCGCCGATTTCCTTGTTGCGCTCGCGCATCTCATCCTGCTTGTCCCGGAGCAGTTTCTCGACCTCAGCGGTGTACCGGTGGACCGTGTCGGAGAGGCCGGTGAAGTCGTGGGGCAGCACCTCCGCGTCAGCCAGGCGCATCACGGCCGTGCCGATAGTCTGGGCCAGGGCCCGGCCGTACCGGAAATCGGTGTCGCTGAAATGCGTGTACCAGTAAAAGTCGTCGTAGATGGAGTGGTAGATTCCGCCGTCGTCTTCGCCGCCGTAGCCCAGGTTCAGGGAGGCCACGCCGAGGTGGTCAATGAAGACCGTGTAGTCGGAGCCGGAGCCGAGCGCGCCCAGCCGCAGGTCCGGCCGCGTGCGGGCGTCCTGCTTGTCTTCCGTCGAGCCCTGCTCGATGCGGCGCAGTTGCAGGCGCTTCCATACCGGCAATCCGGTTTCCGGGTCGGTGACGTCTTGCGCCACGCCGTTCATGAACTTCTCCAGAGTGTGCGAACCCTGCATTTCCAGGTAGCCGCGGCCATTGGCATCGGAGTTGATATAGACGGCGGCGTGGCGGACAAGCTCGGCGGCGTGCTCTTCGGCCCACTCGGTGGAACCCAGCAAGCCCTCTTCCTCGCCATCCCAGGCGCAGTAGAAAATGGTTCGCTTCGGTTTCCAGCCCTGCTTGAGCAGTTCGGCGAGGCCGCGCGCTTCCTCCATCAGCGCGTTCTGCGCCGACACCGGGTCTTCCGCGCCGTTCACCCAGGCGTCGTGATGGTTGCCGCGGACGATCCACTCATCGGGATTGGTGGAGCCCGGAATGCGCGCGATCACGTCGTAGATTCGCCTGGTGTCCCAGTTCGATTTCACCGTGAGGTGGACGCGCGCCGGCCCCGGCCCCACGTGGTAGGTGATGGGCAGCGCGCCGCGCCACGGCTCCGGCGCAACCGGTCCCTTCAGCGCTTCGAGCAAGGGCTGCGCGTCGCCGTAGGAGATCGGCAGCACCGGGATCTTTGTCAGCGTCCCCGCCTCATCGAGCGGCAGCCGCTTTGCGCCTTCCGTCGCGCCAATGCCCGGCGTCAGCGGATCGCCCGGATAGAGCGGCATGTCCATAACGCTGCCGCGCTGCACGCCCTGCGGCGGCCGCCAGGCGCCGGCGGGGAACACCTCGCCATTAAAGTAGCCGTCCTCGTGCGGGTCCGAGTAGATGATGCAACCGACCGCGCCGTGTTCGGCGGCGACCTTGGGCTTGATGCCGCGCCAGGAAGCGCCGTAGCGCGCGATCACAATGGCGCCCTTGACGGAAATGCCGAGCCGCTCGAGCCGCTCGTAATCGGCCGGGTTGCCGTAGTTGACGTAAACCAGCGGCGCGGTGACATCGCCATCGGCCGAGTAGGCATTGTAGGTGGGGAGTTGCTCCTCGCGCTGGCCGGACGTGGGGTCGACCGCGACGGCCGGCTCCTGAAGCTTCGCCACGAATTTCGTTGGCTCCAGCAGCTCAACAGCGCGCTCCTTGGGCGTCGGGAACAGCACGTCGAAGGTCTCAATGTGCGCGTCCAGGCCCCACTCCTTGAACCGGGACAGGATCCACTCGGCGTTGTCCTTGTCGTACGCCGAGCCGATATGGTGCGGGCGCGCCGAGAGCCGCTGCATAGTGTCGCGCAGGTTGTCGGTGCTTGGGATGGCGCGGAATTTGGTTTCCCAGTTGCGCTCGGCGGCCGAGGCTCCGGCGGAATAGCCGCGCAGCGAGGGCGGCTCCTCGGTCACCGCGGCACCTACGGCAAGAAACAGGCAAACGGTCAGCTTGAGCACGGAACCCCCATGGTTGGACGTCATTCGTAGCGCAGGGCCGCGATCGGGTCGAGACGCGCCGCCTTGATCGCGGGCCAGAGGCCGAAGAAAAGACCGACGCTGGTGGCGACGCTGAACCCGGCGATCACGGACCATAGCGGCACGGTCGAAGGCAGGCTGGGCACCAACGTGCGAATCGTCAGGCTGAGCAGCCAGCCGATCAGAATCCCGATCAAACCGCCCCCCGCGGTCAGGGTCATGGCTTCCAGAAGGAACTGCCAGACAATATCGCTGCGCCGCGCGCCGATGGCTTTGCGCACGCCGATTTCCCTGGTCCGCTCCGTGACCGACACCAGCATGATGTTCATCACTCCGATGCCGCCCACCAGCAGTCCGATCGATGAGATCACCACCATGACCAGCCCCACCGTAGCGATGATCTGGCGGAACTGGCCGATGACGGACTCGGCGCTGGAGATGCCGAAGTTGTCCGGCTCGTTTGGTTTGACATGGCGGCGGCGGCGAAGGATCTCCGTCACCTCGTCCTTGGCGCGATCCATTTTGCCTGGCTCGACCAGAACGCAAATGAAGTTGTCCTTGGCCTCGGGGTAGGCCTTCTGGTACGAGTGATAGGGGATGAGAATGGCCTTGTCGTTCTGGTCGTCGCCCAGGAAGGACTTGAATTTGGTGAGGGTGCCGACGATTTCCAGACTGTGCCCGTCAACCAGAATGGTCTTGCCCACGGGCTCTTCGTGCGCGAAGAATCTCTCGCGCACGCCGTTGCCGATCACGGCCAGGTCGCGCCGGTGGAGGTCTTCGGCCTCGGTAAAGAAACGGCCCTCGGAGAGCGTGGCGTTGATGAGCCGCAGATGGTCCGCGGTCACGCCGACGAAAAGGGCGTCGAGCATGTCGTGGCCCTTGTACCGCGCGGTGACGGGGGGCACTCCGAACTCCCCGAGTTCGCGGAAGAGCTCGACGGAAACCGTGGAGGTGGAAGGCGACTGTTCCTTGATGGCCATGGCGTCTTCGTAGCTCAGGGGCCTGCGCAGCCGCTCTTCGCGGGTCATCATGTGGGGAGCGCCGAGCTGGAGCTTGTAGACCCACAGCGTGCGCGTGCCGAATTGCTCGGCCACGTCCACCAGTTGCTTGTCCAGGCCGGCGATGATGGACGTGACCGCGATCACCGTGGTGGTGCCGATCAGCACGCCGAGAACGGTGAGGAACGAGCGGAATTTGTGCGTGCGCAGGGTGTCCAGCGCCAGCAGCATATTCTCGCGAACGTCTTGACGGTGGGCTTGCGGCATGGGTGCTACGTCTCCGTTCGCAGGGCCTCGATGGGCTCGAGCCGGGCCGCTTTCCGGGCGGGGTAGATGCCGAAGAACAGGCCCACCGCCGTCGACAGGGACACCCCGACCACCACCGCGGTCACGGGGACGTCGGCGGTGAAAAAGATGTTGATGATGCGGGCGACGGCTACGGCGAAAAGCACGCCGACGATTCCGCCCATGGTCGCCATCACGGCGGACTCGAAGACGACCTGCCAGAGAATGTCCCGGCGGCGCGCTCCCAGCGATTTGCGAATACCGATTTCGTGAGTCCGCTCGGTGACGCTGGCCAGCATGATGTTCATGATGACGATTCCGCCCACCAGCATGAACACGGCAACCAGGCCTATCGTCACGGCGAAAATCGTTCCGGTGAGGTTTTTCCAGGCGGACATCAAGGTATCGGAGGCGTTGACCCCGAAGGTGTCGTCCTCGCGGTATGGGACGTGGCGGCGCGCTCGCATCAAGGCGCGCACTTCGTCCTGCAGTTCCGCCATGTGCGGGCCGTCGGGCGACTTGATGAACACCATGAGCTCGGGGCGGGACATCCAGGTGTTTCGAAAAGTGCTGAGGGGAACGATCGCGAAGTTATCCTGGCTCTGCCCGAAGGTGCTGCCGAGTTTCTCCGTCGTGCCGATGACCCGGAAGGGAAGGCCCGCGAGCTGAACCTCCTTATCCAGGGGATCGACGTTGGGAAACAGTTTCTCCACCAGGTCCTGTCCGATGATGCAGACCCGGGCGTTGTGCTGATAGTCGGAATCGCTGATGTAGCGCCCCTGCTCGATCTTCTCGCGGCCGATATCGGCAAAGCTCGGAGTCACGGCGCTCAACTGGATCTCGTCGATCAGGTGGCCTTTGTAGCGCGCGGACGGGCTGGGGTTGAGTTGGCCCAAGGCTCCGATCTGCTGGTATCCCCGCAGGCTGTCCCTCAGATACTCGTAATCCTCGATGCGAATCGGCTTGTTGCGCCGGCGCGCGGTGAGGAAGGATTCGAAGCCCTGCGCCCACTGAAACTGGTGCAGCACGAAGGTATTGGTGCCCAGGTTGGCGATGTGGTCCGCGATGTAGAGGTTCATGCCGTTGACGATCGACATGACCACGATCAGCGTGGTGGTGGCGATGACCACTCCGAGCAGCGTGAGGAAGGAGCGGAGCTTGTGGCTCCGCAACGTGTCCAGGGCGATCCAGAAGGCCTCGCGGGAAGTGACCCACACGGAGATGCCGCGGCCTTCCTTGGGCGCGCGCTCTTGCGATGGAGCCTGGAGTTGATTCAGCACTGTTGGGTTTTGCCTACTACCAGATTAGTCGACGCTGCCCTATGGCCGCAGGCGTGGAGGATGGTCGACGGTGGTGGATGGTGGATGGTGGGGTTTTCCCGGGGGGTCGATGGTAGACGGCCGATGGAAAACGGGGGCCTCGAAGGCGAATCTATCCTCATCATAACGCTGGGGTTTTTCGTCGTTGGGTTCATCATGCAATTTTTTGATTTTCGAGCCGGGCGTTCAGGAGTTTGAAGGTCCGGCGGAACTCGGCGCTGAGGCGGGCCTTGTGGCGGCGGAGGCTTTCGAGGGCGGAGGCAGGAGCCAGGAGGCAGGAGCCGGGGCGGCCCGGTGGGGCTTCGCGCGTGGTCGCTTCGGCGGGTCCCGGGGCTGAGCCTATCTTCATCAGAGGGCGGGGGTTTTGCGTCGTTGGGTTCATCATGCACTTTTTTATTTTTTTAGTTCGGTCGGCCAGAAGTTTGACGGTCTGGCGGAGTTCGGCGCTGAGGCGAGCCTTGTGGCGGCGGAGGCTTGCGAGGGCGCCGGAATCATCGCAGAGGTGCCGGCAGGGGATGGCGGCGCCTGTGTAGCCGCCGCAGCCTTGGAACTCTTTGTCGAGCCGGGGTTGCCGGCGCTCGATCTGGATATCCTCGAGGGCGCTTTGGAGGGAGATGACGCGGTTGAGGCGCCAGCGGGTGGCGACCAGTTGATCGACGAGGTTGAACTGGGCGCGGGTCTGGGGCTGGTAGTCGGCGAAGTATTCGTCGCGAAGGGCGTCGAACTCCTCCATCGATTCGCTGGCGAGGACGACTAGGCCGGAGGTGAGGCCGCCGTTGGCGCGGGAGGAATCGATGCGTTGTTGGGAAGAGCGTTGTTGGGAAGACATGGGGGGGGCTCCTGGGTGCACCGGGATTGGGGGTGCCCGAAGTGAGAGTAGCGCGAGGTTGGGCGCGGGCCGGAGGCTGATTTTTCTAAGAGCCTGAAAAGCGGGGAGATTCAGTTGGGGGAATGGGGCGAACGTCTTTCAGGATCGGTTTCAGGACCCCCCAGTCGAATCGACGGGATCAACCACCATGTCAGCCGGGCCTCCACCGTTACTTGGTGGCGTTCGATTTCAGATACAGAGTCTGGAACAACCGGTGACGGTTCCGGGTTTGTCGTGCAGATTCCCGGTCCGAGAGCAAGAGGATAGAAGCGATCCATGTGAACGGCGATCCGGACTACCTGCTGGTGTTTCGCATCTTTTATCGGCAGGACAAGGTTGTCAGAACCAGTTCTGGGAACGCGTTCTGGAGAGTCGCCGACAAGAAGAAGCGCCTCAGGGAAGAGGAGATTCGGGAGCTACAAATCGACAAGGGTGAGATTGATTTTTCGCTAACGTGGCGGTCCGCGCAACAGCGAGCAGGCGCGGGACCTAGCGTAAGGCCAGGAGAATGGGTATCAAATGCCGTCCGTCGCTCACCGATGCCAACGCCTTTCCGATGACCGCACCGAATGCCATCGACGGATCGGACGCCTTCATGGCGCAACCGGAGGTGGGCGATGTCGTTAGCATGTCGCCGATGTCGATGGGCGCGTAGGACGCATCGACCTTGCAATAGACCCGGCCCATGAGCGCAACGCGTGCCTTGCTACCGGACGAGCCGTCATGACCCAAAATGACAGCAGGCCGGTACGCGCCGGCACCCGATATCACACCCGCGACCCGTTTGTTATACGGTTCACCGCATTCGCGGACCGACCCTTCGTTGTTGACGACAACGACCGTCCCCGGCTCCAGGCATAAGGAATTGGCGACGTCGAACTCTTCGGCGCAATCCGATCCGGAGAGAATCACATCGTCAGCCGTCACGTTGCCGGTCACGGCGAGGTTGCCCTTCACGACGACTTTGCCCTGGAACTCCCCGGCGTTGCCGGACGAACTCTCCCCATAGATACCGGCAGCCGTATTGCTGATTCCGTACACGGCGTTGCCACTGTCGCTGATGCCCCAGACACCGATGCCGACGGTGTTCGAGCCTAGAACGCCCGGGACGATTCCCGAACTGCTGCCTTCGATTGGACCGCTCATGATGGTTCCTCCGACATACTAGCCTTCCGGCACGAACGGGAGTGGGATACCTGACTGCGGGGCAGTCTCACCGAGATAGAAATCGTCAAAGGGGAACATCGCGCATCCCTCTGGATACGCGCACCTACATAGCGATCCAGTCAACGCGATGAACTTGGAAGCGGCAAAGCCCGCGTCGGTCCAGATGTTCGACTCATCCGGCAATGAGAGAAAGCCGGACGCATGCTGGTAATCCCACTCCAGGCCCCCTGCGAATATTTGCGGCCAGTGTTCGGCGATCCACCGGTCGGTCCCAGCGTTGCAGGATGTCGCACCAGGAGAGGGTCCGGTGGTATCGGCGTAGCCGTGGCCAAAGCCGTCGTTCGAGAAGTAGAACACGAAGCCAGCCTGGAACCGGGGATTGATGTCTCCCTCACCGTCGTTCCACCAGGCAAAGAACCATCGTCCGGCGCCGTCCGCGGCAATCCAGGCGCTGGAGTCTGGCGGGGTGGTGTCCGAGTACTTGAATACATACTTGTTCAGGATGGTGATGGTGCCGGTATAGCTACTTGGAAACAGCGACCTGATACCCTTGGCGGAATCAAAGCCTTTCGGCAGGTGCTTGTCCAAGTCGTGTAGCTTCTTGCGCAAACTGAACATAGCCCCTCGCGTTGTCGATGGCCAATCGCGCTACGCGCGCAATCCGCGATCCCATTGGACTTGTGTCCGTAGGATACCCGATCCAAATACGGAAGGCCAGCCCCAAAGCGCTTCCAGAGTGCCCGACCGCAGCCGGCATCGGCGGAGTGGACGCCGGCGGGATACTACCGGCAGCTGCGGAGCGCGTCGCCGAAAATGCCAATCAGCACGGACGTGTCCGAAGGGGTGTGGTCCCGCTGCCGGAGGCTGGCCTCCATGGCCTGGGTGGTGCAGGCTTCCACCGAGGGAGTGTTCGGCGGGTGGGTTTTCATGCTGCTCTGGACGTACTTGGAGACGGCCGGCGTGGAGACGCAAGTTCTGAGTGGCACCGTGCTGATGAGGTTGGTGTACGGAGTGATGCTAATGCGGCGGCGGCCACCCGGCCCGAGCGAGTACCGCAGTCCGTCGATGGTAGCCGATGCGATTTGCTGTGCGACGCACGAGCAGTCATAGACGCTCCCCAGCGTGGGGTTGGTCTGGCAATACCCCCTGGCGGCCTGGGCCTGAGCCAGCACGATTCTCTGGGCCTCCGGGTCCAACTGCGACAAGCGCGGGTCGTGGGGGTCATCGGCGGCGATCACGGGGGCGGACACGGGGGGCAGAGGCGTCTCCGGAGTCCACTGGGTTTCGATGGTCTGGTGGGAGGTGGGATCGCGCTCCATGCGCTTGATGTCCGCGATTTTGCGATCGCTGGCCTGGGCCGCGGTGGGGGTGATGACGTTGTCACAGGCATAGCTGAAGCGGCGGGGGTCGAGGTCGTATTTGTGGGCGATGAAGGCCCGGTAGTCCATGGAGATTTTACTGAGCGTGGCGTCGGTGGCGGTGAAGATGCCGCTCATGTAGTTTGTACCCCCAGACTGCGCGTGGCAGGAGGTGTAACCGGGCGACCCGGCGGGGACGCGCTCGGCCGCCGCCGGTGGGGGCGCGGCTGCGCGAGGGCTCGGGCGGGCTGCGGCGGTGGCCGCAAATGTCCAGCCGGTGTCGAAAACTTTGCCGGGCGGCTGGGTGTGGGCGTGAGACCGCTCGTAGTCGGTACGGTTCCCGTCGCGGGCCTGGCGGGCCAGTGCCTGATTGGTGAAGACCGGACAATGGGCCGCTGGGACATCGATCCCGTAGCGCTGCTTGACGTAAGCGGCGAAGGCGGTCTTGGCCGCGGCGATGTCCTCGGCCGAAGAAGGCGCGAACACCTCGCTGTAGTAGACGTCCGCAGGCCTGGCGAAGCAGTAGATGTAGATATGCTCCGCGGGGGTAGCCATCAAGCGTGGCGCGGCAAGGGTTGCCAGAACGACGGCAAAAACGGGTGCCCAGCATTTCGACGAGAACTTTCCCATGAACGGATCCCCTCGTGCAGCACAGTTTTTTGACTTGGTGTTGGTTGGGTTCACTATACACCGGGGGATCTCGAGGGGGAAGCGGAAAGAAGAGAAGCGTTACCTGGCGCGGGCGGAGCAGCAGTGTGGCGGGGCTAGGAACTGGTGGAAGGCGGGGGGAACGTGAGCATGGCCGACGATGGCGTGGACGTCCGAGTCCGCCGGCCTTCCGGGCCGAGCCGTCACGACGACGCTCGCTGCGTGGAGGGCCGCCCGAGTCTTTTTAGCAGACTCTCCGCCTGGACCGCGCCTTCCGGCGTTTCTTCGTGCTTGAAGAAAACGAACAGGTCCTTTCCCGCGCCGAGGAGGTCCTGGCACTTGTCGCCGATCGCGGCAAGGTCGGCGGGCGTGTAGTCGGGTTTGCGCAGGCGGAAATAGACGAAGTCCGCCGTGATCACCTGGGGCACCTCGAGCTTCTCCGATTCCGCCAGGCAGAGGCACGCGTTGCGGGCTTCGAGCAGCTGGTATACCTCGTCGTTCAGCCACGAGGGGTGGCGGAATTCGAAAGCGAAGCGGAGGTCGCGCGGCAGCAACTCGAGGAACGCGGCCAGCAGCGCGGGATCCGCATGCAACTGCGGCGGCAACTGGAACAGGACCGGTCCCAGCTTGCGCGCGGCGCGAAGGGGATCGATCACCTTCAGAAAGACCTCCGTGGCCTCGCCCGCATCCTTGAGCCGTCGGATGTGCGTGATCCGCTGGTGCGCTTTCAGGGCGAAGAGAAAGCCGGCGGGCGTCGAAGCGGCCCAGTTCTCGAGCGTGGACGGGGACGGCAGGCGGCGGAACGTGTAATTGATCTCGACCGCGTTCAGCCGGGCGGCGTAGTGCTCGAGGAATTTCTTCTGCGGCACGTTCTTTGGATAGAAGTCGGGCTTCCACAGCGGATAGGCGAAGCCGGAGGTTCCGGCGAACAGGTGCGGCATGGCATCCCCCAGAAGGCCGCCAGGTGCGGTGCTTTGATTATAACCGTGCGCGGGCGGCGGCTACGCGGCGGCGCCGCGGATCATGAGCTGCGGGGGCTGCGCATCGCTCGGAAGGAGAGAGCCATCGTGTAGGCGCCCACGGCCGGCGCGGCGGACATCAGTAACCCGCCCAGCGCCATCGCGCAGCCCTTGAAATCGCGGGCCTTGACTGCATCCGCCATGGAAAAAACAGAGGCGGCAATGAAAAACAGTGCCAGCACAGTCATGATCGCGAAACCTACCAGATACATCAGCCGAATGAGGAGATTCCTGACCAACGGCCAACCGGGTTTCTTCATCCGTGTCAGTATACCGGGTCTTGGCGGCGCTTATCGCGCCTTCGCCAAGCGCACGGAGACGCTGGGCGGCGAGGCGCGCTCGAAACGGATGCCCGGGGGAAGCGCCAGATCCCTGGACCGGATGTTCAGCGTGCGCACTCCGGGCTGGGCGCCCCTCAAGTCAAGGGTCGCGACCAGGCGGGTGAGGGAGGCCGCAGCCATGCTGAAGGGATTGCCACGGAGTTGCACGTCCACGTCGAGGGCGGACTGCGAACCGACGTTCATGCCCGCGGGGACGTTGCTGAACACCACCGGGACGGTGACCGTGCGCACCGTCGTTCCCGCGGTGTAAAGAGCAAGGCCCCACAGGCCGGCGGCGAGGCCGCACGCGGCCAGTTTGAGCCGCAGGTTGCTGGTCAGGGCGAGGCGCAGGCGCGAAGGCCGGGCCACCTGCCATTCGGTCTCCAGGCGCCTCAACGCCTCAGACAGTTGCTCGGGTCCGGAAATCGCGAGGGACTGGCCGTCTTGCATGAGCGTGACGGTTCCGCGTTCTTCCGAGACCGCGATCACCAGCGCGTCGGAACGATCGGCCAGGCCCATGGCGGCGCGGTGCCGGGTGCCGTAGAACTCGGGAACGTTGGAGCGCTGGGTGAGCGGGAGCACGGCGCCGGCGCGGGCGATCGCGTTGCCCTCGATGACGGCGGCTCCGTCGTGCAGCGGCGAGGTCTTCTGAAAGATGGCCTCGAGCAACTCGCGCGTCACCTCCGCGCCCAGCCGCGTGCCGCCCTGGATCAGCTCCGCGATCGACGCGCGTTGAACCAGAACGATCAGCGCACCGACGCGCTGCGCGGCCAGGCTGAAGGCCGCTTCCGTGATCGCGCGGCGCGCCGGCTCCGCGGTGCCGAGGTCGCGCCAGCCGGAGCGCATGACCGCGTCCAGCCGCATGAACGTGTGCCGCAGCTCGGGCTGGAACACCACCAGGAGGACGGCCACGGCCAGCAGGCCCGCCGCGCTGAGCACCCAACTGGTGATGGTGAGATCGTAGTTGCGCGCCAGCAGCGCGCCGGCGTTGAGGCCTAGAATGGCCAGCGCGATCCGGACCGCCCGCGCCTGCCTGGCCCACCGCAGCAGTACATAGATGGCTGCGGCGAGTACGAAGAAGTCCACCGCGCTCTGCCATCGGATAGGAGGCATTCCACCACTATTATCCGGAACGCGCGAGTCTGGTGCGCAGCCCGATATTCCTGGTGTACCATCCGGACAGCAGGTCTGGAGTTCAAGATCCAACTCAGAGGAGAAAAACACATGCGAAATACCCTGTTGCTGCTCGCTACGGGAATGCTGCTCGCCGGTTCGGCCGCGGCCCAACAAAAAGACCAATACCTCGACATCCTGGTTGTCAAAGTCAAGCCGGAACGGCGCGCCGATTTCGACGCGTTGAACAAGCGCTTCGTCGAAGCCAACCGGGCCAACGGCGATACCTGGCTCGCTCTCAGCACCGAATACGGCGAGAACAACACGGTGCTGTTCGTGTCGGCTCGCGAGGGCTACGCGGGAATCGATCAGGGCTCCGACGCGTTTATGGGCGCGGTGAACAAGGCGTTCGGGCCGGTCGAAAGCAAGAAGGCCATGCAGGATTTTAACTCCATGATCGTGAGTTCGCACAGCGAGCTCCGCAAGCGGCGCCCGGACCTGAGTGCGAACTATCCTTCCGATCCCGCCGAGTGGGCGAAGTACGTCGGCCAGTCGCGCTGGGTTCGCGTCAACACGGTGCGCGTGAAGCCGGGGCACAGCGTGGAGTTTGAGGCGCAAGTCAAGCGCATCAAGGAAGCCTTCGAGAAGAACGAACAGAAACTCACCCTGGCCGTCACGCAGGGCATGGAAGGCACGTCGGGCCCGGTTTACTACATCTCGACCTACGGAAAGAGCCTCGGCGCCTTCGATGGCCGTCCGTCGGTACGGGAAGTCCTGGGCGATGAGGCATTCCAGAATTACCTCACGACGACGAGCGAAACCGTCGCGGACGCCCACAGCGAATTGCTGCGCTACGTGCCGGAGCTGAGCAATGCTCCCAAGGCGGTTGCGGCAGCGGCGCCGGACTTCTGGACGCCGAAGAACTCCGAGGTAGCGACCGCGCAGTAGCCGGTGGCCTATGGCCATCGGCAGCCGTCAGCGATCAGCTGTCAGCTAAGGCACGCAGGATGGTGGATGGCTGATCGTGGAATTGCTGAAAGCTGACGGCTGATAGCTGATCGCTGCGTAGCTCCAGCTAAGGCATGGTCGATGGCGGATCGCTGATGGTGGATTGGCTGATAGCTGACAGCTGACAGCTGACCGCTGATCGCGGCGCCGCTCCGCTTGGCGGGGCGCTCCGCGTCCAGGTTCATGACGCGCAGGATCTCCGAGTAGAATTCCAGAGCGACTTCCGTGTCGCAGTAGTTGGGTCCGGCCGCCTTCTCCAGAATCGCGATCGAAACCTCGAGCAGCCGCTTGGTCTCGCTGAAGCGCGCTTGTTCGCGGTAGGTTTTCGCCAGGTCGCGCAGCGCCGGAACAATCTCGGGATGCTTGGAGCCCAGCGCGTGCTTGAGCATGCCGAGCGCATTCGCGAAGAGCGGCTCGGCCTCGTAGAACTTATGCTGGGCACTATAGGCGTACGCCAGACGCTTGAGGTCTTTCGCCAGCGTCGGATTCTCGTGCCCCAGAATCCGCGCCTTGATCGCCAGGGCCCGGCGGAGAAGCGGCTCGGCTTCGTTGTAGCGCCCGCCGGTCAGATAGAATTCCCCCAGCCTGCCGAGCGTAATGGCGGTATTCCAGTCGTCCCGGCCCAGAACGGCTTCCTTGATGGCGAGAGCGCGGCGCAACGCAAACAGCGCGGCCGGGCGGCGGCTCAGGGCCAGGTAGATCTCTCCGAGCAGGTCCAGCACAAGCGCCACTTCCGGCCGCTTCGGCCCATGGACGCTTTCGGCTATGGCCAGGGAGCGCTCGCACCAGCCCGCCGCGGCATCGAAGTTATGCTCCAGTTTCGCGACGCCCGCCAGGTTGTAAAGCACGGTGCCGAGGTCCGGATGCGTCGGCCCGTAGCACTGCTCATAGATGGTGGCCGCCTTGCGCAGGAGCTTTTCCGCCGTCGCCTGGTTGCCTGCCTTGGAGTGCATGACCGCCAGCGCATTGAGGCTCTCCGCCAGGCAAGGGTCGGTGCGGCCCAGTTCGCCGGCAATCTCAGCGGCGCGCGAGACGTATCGCATCGCCTCGTCGTCCTGGCGCAGATGGAACGAGGCTTCCGCTGCGTCCATATAGAACCGCCAGGATGCTTCTTGCGCTTCCGCGGACGGCTCCGGCACGCGCGACGGCGCGACGGGCCCGGTTTTTGAAGGCTGCCAGAGCTGTGTGGCTAGTCTCATCGCGATGCCTACTATGCGCGGGTCATTTAATTTAATACTTCCATGCCCGCTTTTCTTTACGGCCTAGTATAGAACAGACCTGTAACGTTTTGGCACACACAAGTAACATTTTGCACGGGGGAAAGCTGCCGGTACGTACAGTACCTAAGTACTTGGGACGCCCTACCGATGCGGCGCGGAGGGGACGCGATGCCCGTTATCCGACCCTACGAACGGCTCAAGCCGCCGAGAACTTGTGGATCGTCGTGGTGTGGTAGCGCTGACCGGGCTTGAGGGCCGTGGTCGGGAAGCTCGGCTTGTTCGGCGAATCGGGATAGTGCTGCGTTTCGAGGCAGAACCCCGAGCGCTTCCCGTACATCCTGCCGCCCTTGCCCTTCAGTTCGGCGATGAAATTCCCGGAATAGAACTGCACGCCCGGCTCGGTGGTGAACACTTCGAGAACGCGGCCGGTTTTCGGGTCCACGACCTTGGCTACCGGGGATAGGCCCTCGCCGCTCCGGTTGAGCACGAAGTTGTGGTCGTATCCGCCGCCTCGCTTCAGCTGCTCGTCGTCCTGGTCGATCCGCGCTCCGATCGCGACGGGTTGACGGAAGTCAAAGGGCGTACCGGCCACGCTGCGCAACTCGCCGAAGGGGATGAGGTTGGCATCGACGGGCGTGAAACGGTCGGCAAAGAGGTGCATCAGATGGCCCTGATTGTCGCCCTCGCAGGCCAGGTTGAAATAGGAATGATTGGTGAGGTTGACGATGGTTTCCTGATCCGTCGTGGCGCTGTAGTCGATTCCCAGCTCGTTCGCGTCCGTCAGGGTGTAGCGCACGGTGACGTCCAGGTTGCCGGGGAACCCTTGGTCCCCGTCTTTGCTCAGATAGCCGAGTTCCAGGGACTGGGGGCCGGCATCCTTGACCCGCCATACCACCTTGTCGAACCCGCGTGGGCCGCCGTGCAGGTTGTTCTGGCCGTTGTTCTGCGCGAGTTTGTATTCCACGCCGCCGATGGTGAAACGACCGTTGCCGATGCGGTTCCCGTACCTTCCGATCAGAGCTCCGAAGTAGGGATTCCCGGCGCCAAAGTAGCCGTCGAGGTTGTCGAAGCCCAGGACCACGTCGCCGGAACGGCCGTGGCTGTCCGGCGTGTGAAGCGAGACGACGGTCCCGCCATAGGTCATGATCGTGGCTTGAACGCCGCTCGAATTGGCCAGCGTGTAGAGTTCGACGGGCGTGCCGTCCGGTGTCTTTCCGAAGTCCTGTCTGTTCACTTTGTTCGCTCCCTGTACTTATGGAATTCTACCCTGTTTCCGCGGCCGGCGGAGCAGGGCGGGTGGACCACCTGGAAAAGGAGCCGTGCCGCGGAGGGCGGCCTTCAGCCCGCGCGGAACTTCAGTTCCGCCGCCCCTGCGGAGCGGGGCTGAAGCCCAATGCCGCTCGTTTTTCCGAATGCGGACAGCCGGAGTGGGGCGGCTCTCCAGAGCTGCGCCGGACGTCCACGTCCGGCTTCCTTCGTTGCAGGAAGTTGGACGGAGGCGGGTCTGGAGACCCGCTGCAGGACTGGAGTCCTGCCCCACGGTTTCTGCCCGGTCTCGGAAAAACGAGTGGCATTGGGCTCAAGCCCGCCCTCCCGCTTCACTCGGAAGCGGCCTGCGTAGCGGCACGTTCGGAATGCAGCGGTTTGCTTCGGATGGCGTCGACGCATCCACTTCTCTGTCGCGCACTCGCCTGCAACTGGAGAAGGCGGAGACCGTAACTTAATGGCTGGCCGGCAAATCGGGTTATAATGCTTTTCGTTCTTTTACTTGAGTTTCTGACGACCAATACCGTGCAGACGTTGTTCCATAAGAGGATAGCCCCGGACACCCGGCCCGCCGGATCGAGCCGGCCGTCCGATCCCTTGCACCGCAGGCTGTTCCTTCCCCTCGCGGTGTTCCTGGTGGTAGCCACGGGCCTGGCGGGAGCGAGTTACCGGTACTTCCTTCACGAGCGCGAAGCGATCGTACGGGACATCGGGGCTCATCTCTCCACCATCGCGGAGACAAAGGTCAGCCAGGTTACCGCGTGGCGGGAGGAGCGATTCAAGGACGCGCGCGCCATCGCGGCCCAGGCCGCGTCGCCCTCCGCGGTTCGCGCCCTTGAAGGTTCGGGCGAGGAGGCGGCCGCCGCGGTGCGGCAATGGATACAAGGCCCGAAGGCGGCGGTTTACGCTAACGCCGTTCTGGTCGGCCGTGAGGGAGATGTCCATGTCGCCTTGGGCGCTGCCCGCGCCCCGGAGGTCTACATCGCTCTCGCGGAGCAGGCTCGCCGGGCTGGCGGCGTGGTGCTGGCGGATCTGGAGCGAAGCCAGAGCGGGGAGGGCCTCGACCTGGGCCTGATCATTCCGCTGGCTGCGGGCCGTCCCACCTCGCGCACCCTGGTTCTGGGGATCGACGCCCGCAAGGCACTCTATCCTCTCATCGAATCCTGGCCGATTCCGGGCGGGAACGGCGACATCCTGCTGCTGCGCAGCCAGGGCGGCGCCGTGCGGGCGCCGGCGGGGATGGCCCTTTCACCGGCCGCAATGTCCCAGCTCGAACGCGGCGGGACGCTGCACGGAGTGGGCTACCGGGGAGTCCCGGTTCTGGCCGCGATGCGCAAGGTTCCGGCAACCGACTGGTCCATAGTGGCCGAGATGAACCTGGAACAGGTCGAGATCCCGCTGCGCCAGCAGTCCGCCGAGCTCGCGCTCCGGATGGCGGCACTGCTCGCGGCGGCCGCTTTCGCGCTGGGTGTGTTGTGGCGTCACCAGCAGCTGCAGTTCTACAAACAGGCCTACGAGGCCGAACAGGAACGCCGGGCCCTGGCGGGGCATTTCGACTACCTCAGCCACTACACCAATGACATCATCCTTCTGACGAACGCGGACGGGCGCATCATCGAGGCCAACGAACGTGCCGCCGCCTCGTACGGCTACAGCCGCGAGGACCTGTTACAGAAGCGGCTCGGCGACCTACGGCAGGCCCCTCAGGGCGAGCCCGAAGGACAGCCGCCCGCGGGGTTCGAAGCGGACGGGCGAGTGATGGAGACCCGGCACCGCCGCCAGGACGGGACAAGTTTTCCCGTCGAAGCCAGCACCAGGCCGATCGACGTGGATGGCGCTAAGTTCTTCCAGACCATCGTTCGCGATATCACCGAACGCAAAGTGATGGAAGAAGAGTTGCGCCAGGCCAAGCAGAAGCTGGAAGCGGTCATCGAGGCCGCCCCGGCAGGCATTGTCGCCCTGGATCTCAAAGGCTGCGTTCAGCTCTGCAACAAGGCCGCCGAGCTTATTTATGGCTGGACGGCGCAGGAGGTTGTCGGCTGCCCGGTGCCGGTTGCCGTCTATCCCGAAGAGGAACGCGCCTCCGGCCAGCCCTGGCAGCGCCTGGTGTTCGGCGGAGTCCTGAGCGGGCAGGAGACCAAACGCGTCCGGAAAGACGGCTCCCTGATTGACGTCAGCATCAGCTCCGCGCCCCTTCTCGACGGGAACGGATCACCGGTTGGAGTCCTGATTGTCATCGTCGATATCACCGATCGCAAAAAGACCGAGAGGTCGCTGATCGAGAGCGAGGAGCGGTTCCGGCTGGTGGTGGAGACCGCGCCCGAGGCGATTTTTGTACAGACCGGCGGATGCATCCGTTACGTCAACCCGGCTGCGGTCGCTGCCTTCGGCGCGGAGTCCGCGGACCAACTGCTGTCCCGGCCCGTGCTCGACCGCATCGATCCGGAATGCCACGCGCTGGTCCAACAGAGAATGCGGCAGGTCCGGGAAGAGAAGCGGCGCGCGCCGGCCGCCGAGCATCGGTTCCTCAAGCTGGACGGCTCCAC
>Ga0265316_10002423_pt1 | contig 19387 bp, 14 predicted proteins | sample 4522metaG_FD_202092 | JGI IMG/M metagenome (GOLD analysis project Ga0265316, IMG submission 202092) | Rhizosphere microbial communities from Carex aquatilis grown in University of Washington, Seatle, WA, United States - 4-5-22 metaG | ecosystem: Host-associated > Plants > Roots > Rhizosphere >... | reverse complement strand
CACTGATAACGGAAGTAACCTCTATAGATGCAGCATCGCCACTGGTTCGGACAACCGTACAGATGAAATTCGGGAACAAGAACTGGCGAAGCAGCATATCAGGCGTATATGCCGATTATTTTACTATCCGCGACATGGAAATAGAAAACGGCGCTATATTCACGGCAAACGACGAAAAAAAATTCTCGAAAGTCTGTGTGATCGGAAAGACCGTTGTAAATAATCTGTTCACGCCCGATCAAAACCCGATAGGAACAACTATCCGGGTAGGCACAGTTCCTTTTCTTATTATCGGTACGTTAAAAAGCAAAGGCACCAGCGGAGTGGGGCAGGACCAGGACGATATTATTTTAGCGCCTTATTCAACTGTGCAAAACAGGATGCTTGGCAGCGAAAATATTCAGCAGATCTATGTTTCGGCAAAATCGGAAGATCAGGTAAATGTTGCTGTTGCAGATATTGAAAAAATACTGCGGGTAAAACATCAACTGCTTCCTTCAGCGCCAAATGATTTTACAATCAGCACCCAGCTTGATCTGCGCGAAACGCTGAACACCGTGGTTAATACGATCACTGTGTTGTTATCTATTGTAGCCGCCATTTCATTGTTTGTCGGCGGGATCGGAATCATGAATATAATGCTTGTTTCAGTTACCGAAAGGACCCGCGAGATTGGGATCAGGATGGCTGTGGGCGCAACCGGTTTTGACGTGCAGTTTCAGCTATTGCTTGAGGCTGTGGTTATGAGTTTAGTAGGCGGAGTTTCAGGAATAATCCTGGGCCTTACAACTTCATTCCTGGTCTCCAAGTTTGCAGGGTTCAGCACAATTGTAACTATGCAATCAATTGTTATTTCATTTGTCGTAAGCACCCTTATTGGAATTTTCTTCGGCTGGTACCCATCCCGAAAAGCCGCAAATCTTAACCCAATAGATGCTTTAAGATACGAATAATCACGGGTCTTCATAAAGCATTTATCAAATCCGCATTTATTTTTTAGAATGATCCAGAACCTTGCATGGTTACAGACTGTTTAATAATTTAATAAAAGTCTGCTTTTAAACAAAAACAATAATAAACATGCAGGAAAAGAAAACAACAGATAAAACTCATTCAAACGGAATTTCCACAGATTCATTTTCTTCTTTGGATAAGCAAATTGCTGAAGTAAGAAACAGCGCTATAGCTTTATATAATGTGCTGGAAAAGAAAGGAATTATCACTGAAAAAGAGTTTATGGATGAATATAATGCAGTTTCATCCAAAAAGAATCATTAAAGCGGGAAGCTTATGAAAGCGGGGAGCTTATGTCTGTATTAACAATAATTATTACTCTGATAGTTATCGGTGTTTTATTGTGGCTTATAAATTATATACCAATGCAGCCAACTATTAAAAAAATAGTAAACACGCTTGTAGTAATAATTGTTGTACTATGGCTGTTAAAGGTTTTCGGATTATATACCTACCTTTCAAACATAAGAGTTTAAAAAATTCATAGAGGAATACTCATACTTAATAGCAGAACTAAAAAAGGGAGAATGATCACGTTCTCCTTTCTGTTAACAAAAAAATACCAAATATAATAAAAGCAAATAAGATAGCGCTCATTCGCCGTTTTTCGTGGCGGCCCGCCGAGGCAGGAATGCCCGGGAACATCTGCAAGTGATTCCCAATACCCTTAACGGCATAGACTTTACATTTCTTATTTATTATTTTGATGGTTTCTATAAAACATTGATTCAGCCCGTCAAAAATATATGTACCGCTTACAGCGTTCACATAAACGATCATTTCTTCATGTTCAGGCCGTCAACTTAAGTAAATACTATGCAATTTAATTCCGTTGAATTTATAGTATTCTTTTTTATTTCTACCCTTGTATTTTTTTCAATACCCAAAAAATTTAAATGGGTTTTTTTGCTGCTTGCATCCTGTTTTTTTTACGCATTTTTAGTTCCCTATTATATAATCTTTGTATTAATTACGATCACAAATGATTATTCCGCGGGATTACTAATAGAGAAATACCGTAACAGGAAAAATCTTTTCCTTTTACAAAGCCTTATTGTTGATATCGGGATACTTTTCTTCTTCAAGTATTTCAATTTCTTTTCGTATAATACAGAACAGCTTTCAAAAATTCTGGACTGGAACTACTCTCTGCCTGTTTTGAAGATGCTCATCCCAATTGGCCTTTCATTCTATACTTTTAAAAGCCTTGGATATGTGCTTGAAGTTTACAGAGGAGATTATAAAGCAGAACGTCATTTCGGTATTTATTCTCTATATGTTCTGTTTTACCCGGAAATATTATCGGGCCCAATAGACAGGCCGCAGAATTTATTAAACCAGCTTCATGAATTCAAAGATTTTGACTACGAGAGGGTTACTAACGGCCTGAAATTAATTGCATGGGGATTTTTCCAGAAGTTAGTAATTGCCGACAGGCTTGCATTAATGGTTAACGAAGTCTATAGTAATCCGCATTCTTATAATGGTTTAATCTTCGCTTTTACAACAATTATTTTTGCAATTCAAATATATTGCGATTTTTCCGGTTACACAGATATCGCGATTGGCGTAAGTGAAATACTTGGATTTAATATTCTGAAAAATTTCAATCGTCCGTATTTTTCAAAATCTGTTGCAGAATTCTGGCGCAGATGGCATATCTCATTATCCTCATGGGTTCGCGATTATGTTTATACTCCCCTTTCGATTAACCTGAGAAATTGGGGGGCCTTTTCAGTTATATTTGCTCTTTATGTAACTTTTATATCAGTAGGTATTTGGCATGACGCAAATTGGACATTTGTCATTTTTGGTTTCCTGCATGGAACATTTATGGTAATATCATATTTAACCAGAAAGATCAGAAAAAATTTACTGAAATCGAGCGGCTTAATAAAATTTCCGCGTGTTCACAGGATCTTTTCAGTTGTGTTTACTTTTTCATTAGTTTGTTTTTGTTTTATTTTTTTCAGGGCAAATGATTTAAAAGATGCAGTATACATAATAAGCCATATTCAAACTGGGTATGCCGATTACGTTATTTTGGCGCTAAGATCGTTTAATACATTCGATCTAAAAAGTCTGCTCCATCCTTTTATGATCGGGTTTAATTTTAAAGATCTGATTTTTTCATTAACATTTGTTTCCTTATTTTTCTTTGCCCAGTTATTGCAAAGGAAAATTGAGATTATAAAATTTATATCCGAAAAACCCGCAATTATAAGATGGGCTCTTTATATAGTCTTCACTTTTGTTATCCTGGAATTTGGAAAATTTGACAACAGGCAATTTATTTATTTGCTGTTTTGATCATGAAAAAGGGAATTGTGAAAATATTATACAAATTACTTATTCTCGGGTTATTATTTTCGATATTAATTATATACTGCGAGGTAAAATTAAGAGAGATCCCTTCAAGTTATATAATAAAGAAAAACTATTTCGAAAAAAACCTTGACAGCGCTGAAATACTTATCCTTGGTTCTTCGCAGCCGCTATATGGAATAAACCCCGAATATTTTTCGTTAAAGGGCTTTAATTTAGCCGAGCAAAGCCAGTCATTGTATTATGATGAAAAGCTTGTTTCAAAATATATTGATAAAATGCCCAACCTTAAATTTGTTTTCATTACAATTTCTTATTTTTCTTTGTGGTACGAGCTGTATAACTCGGTTGAAAATTGGCGGGATTATTTTTATAAAAAGGACTGGCAGTTAGCGATCAATAATCAAAAATATATCGATAAAAATGACGTTAGCTATATCGATCTGTACGGGATATCATTTGTTCAAAGCGCTCTTTTAGTGAATTTTAATTTACCTGCATGGACGGAAAGTCTGCGTGAAAACGGATGGTACCAAAATACGGGAAGAATGCTGATATCTCAAAATGCCGATAGTTCGAGCGCTTTAGAAATAAAAAGGCAAGATCAGGCTATGGCGGATAGTGTTTTTGAAAATAACAAAAATTACCTGGAGAAATTAATAACAGAGCTTACTTTGAAAAAAATCACTCCGGTTATAATTATAACTCCTGTGTACAATACTTATTCAATGAAAATGGATCCGAACAGGAATAAGAAAACAGAAGAAGTTATTAATAATTTATGTAAAGCGCCCGTCTGCAGAAGCTATAATTATCTAAATGATCCGCGATTTGTATTATCAGATTTCTCAGACACCGATCATTTAAACGAAACCGGCGCCGGGAAATTTTCAAAAATAATAAATAAAGAGATTATTTCTGATTTAAAAAAATAGCAGTAAGCCAGCCGGAAAAACACCCCTAATTGGAGCCGGTTTCTTACAGAAAGTACTTGTGAAATAGCGCTTAGAATACCTGTTGGCGTTTCGGGTTTCGACGTGCATTTCTTTCATCAGGATTTTTTTCGGCTGGTACCCTTCCGGAAAAGCGGCCAATTATTCAAACATAAGAGTTTAAAAATATACAGGGAAATACTTATTTTTTATAGCAGAACTAAAAAAGGAGAATGATCTATTCTCCTTTTTGTTTTACAAAGCGCTGCTCAGCTGCTATTTAATCAATATCATTTTTTTTATTTCAGAATACGAACCTGCCTGCAGTTCATAAAAATAAACGCCGGATGATAATTGTGAAGCGTCAAAATTTATTCTGTATGTACCTTTGCTTTTGCGCTCATTATTTATCAGAACAGAAACCATACTTCCGGTTACGCTATACACTTTCAAAATTACATTATCATCTTTGGGTATCGAGAACTTAATTTCAGTTGAAGGATTAAACGGATTTGGATAGTTCTGAGAAAGCGAAAATGATTCAGATTCAATTTCGTTACTTGAAATTCCCGTAAAAATTCCTCTGCTAAGTATCGTCCCGCGTTCCCCGACAGACCAGCCCCTGTAAACCTGCCGCATATAAACGGAGAATAATCTTCTGTTGTAAGTTGTGGGATAATCTATATTCCAGTTTGCGCCGCCGTTGGTGGTCATCATTATCCTGCCTCCAAACGCATGAGAACTTGTAAACCAACCGGTATTCGCATTTAAAAAATGGACGCAGGTAAATGTTGCAGGGGGACTCTCCGGCTGGACCGAACCCCATGTGGCGCCGCCATCTGTGCTCTTTTCCAGCCTGTATTCATAGCCTGCCTGCCAGCCTGTATTAGAATTTGCAAAGAAAATTGAGCGGCCTTCGGTACCGGGAACCATTGTTTGCCAATTAGTCCCGCCGTTGGTAGTCTTAAGTATACTGTATCCGGTGATCCACCCCGTGTTTGCATTAATAAAATAGACCGAATAGAATAAGAGCATCTTCTCAGCTGATTCGGCTATCCATGAAGCGCCCCTGTTAGTGGTTTTTAAAATTACTGAATCTCCGGCAATGTATCCGGTTCTGGATGAAGTAAAGAACACTGAATGTAAAGTACGGTTTGTGCCGCCGGATTGAACGCTCCAACTATTACCGCCGTTGGTTGTCCTTAAGATAGTCCCGCTATCGCCAACCACCCAGCCTGTAAATGCATTTACGAACCTGACGCTGTATAGATCTGACGCTGCCCCGGGATTTAATGAAGACCACAAGTTTCCGCCGTTGGTTGTCTTCAAAATAGTTCCTGATTCTCCTGCAATATATCCTGTATTGTTATTTACAAAGTACACTGAGTAAAGGGTATTAGTTGTGCCGCTTGGCTGAAGAGTCCATTGTGAAAAAGCGCTGCAGGAAAAAACCGAAAACAACGAGATTGAAAAAACAATAAATCTGAGTAATCTCATTATTGCCTCCAAAATGTTTGCTTGAGTCAGAAAAAATAATCTCTTAATTCTGATTTTGCAATATCAAACGGGATGAATACAATTAATAAAATAATGAAAAAATGCAAATATTTAATATATTCTCCATTTTTTTGTAATCAGCAAAGCGCTATCAAATGCACTTTTCAATATCCTGTGTTTGTAACTTTCTTATAATAATTGGATTGGTTAAATTTGTTGCTGAAATATTGCGGGAATGGCGAAATTACCAGATTTTTCCTGACCGCGAGTTCTTTCAGATATTTTTGCGGGAATGGCGAAATTGGCAGACGCACCATCTTGTTGAGCGAAGCGAAATCCCGCCATAGGCGGGAAGGGGTTCCCCGAAAGAGATACAAGTGTTCTTTTAAATACTATAATATTAATGCAATTGCGGGAATGGCGAAATTGGCAGACGCACCATCTTGAGGGGGTGGCGCTCACAAGGCATGGGGGTTCAAGTCCCCCTTCCCGCACGAAAAAAGGCGAATAGGTTTGAACTTATTCGCTTTCTTTATTTTATGGGGCTTCCCGCCTATGGCGGGATAAATTCCAATGAAATTATTTGTATGTATAGAATGAATATTACTTATTGCAGGTGATCTGAAAGCAGGTTGAATTGCCCGGGCGTATTTAGCTAAATTATCATTTTCTTTCAAAGGTTTCTATTTTCAAAGATGGACTTTTTGGATCAATAATACGTTATTGAATAACTAATTCGTCATCTAAATGACAACACACAAGGTAACGCGAAATAATAATAAGATGAGTTAGGATCTTCTTTGGAAAGATTTTTCTTTGAATCAATAATTTTCTGATTTAATTCTTCTCGAAGTTTTTCGTCTAAAGTAATAGCTTTCTGAAAATCTAGAATTGCTTCCTTATATTTATGCCTTTCAACATTCAATTTGCCTCTAAATGCTAAAACATCAGCTCGTTCAAAATTCATATTAAAAAATCTATCGTGCTCGGAATCAGCATAATTTGAACCAGAAAGTGAGTAAGCAACTGCTCTATAATATATTGAAAATCCAAAATTTTCATTAATTGATAATGATTTATCAAAGAAAGCAATCGCTTTGGGAAAACGTAATACACTTGTATCGCAGAGATAGCAATATCCAATATTATAATACAAATCAAAACCTTCCATACCTAAACTATCCGCTTTAAGAAAATTTTTTAATGCTAATACAAAGTTGTTTTCACTTGCTAAATTAATTCCTAAATTATAATAAGCATACTTTGTTTCTTGGGAATTTGGAGCTATATTTATTGCAGTCTCATAATCAGTAGTGGCATTAGTTTTATCATTTAAAGATTCGGATATGACGCCTCTAAATATATAGGATCTAACGTCGTTAGGTTTATATTGTATGGATTTATTTATGTAATAACGGGCTGAATCAATGTAACCGGTAGCTTCATAGTTATTCGCTAGATTATAATTAATCAAAAAATTTGTAGGATCAATTGTTAAACCCGAGTAATAATCTTTAATTGCATTTAACGGCTCGTTAATTTTTTTAAAATTTACACCTCTGTTTAGATAAACATCTGAATTATTTATATTCATATTAAGCAATTGGCTATAAACTTTAATAGCTTCCTTTGGCAAATTACTGTTTGTGTATAAATCACCAAGAAAGTATAGTTGCCTTACTTTCTTTGCATCGTCGGTAACTTTGATCTTATTTAAATAACTTATCGCCTTTAAATTATCACCGTTTACGTATTCTTTCAGAGCAAAAACCCAATAGGTTATATAATTAATATCATTAACTAAATAACCTTGTCTAATATCAGCAAGGCTATTAATATATCTATTCTCCATACTAACTGATTGTGATTGGATATAATTATATTTTGAATTTAAAATATAATTTATGTCAGTCCTAGAACTAGCTTCATAATAGTTTCCATATATGATTAAATCTGCACCATATTTTTTTGCAATATCCAAAGCTTCTGAAGTGTCTTTTGGATAAATACTTCTACAATCAGAAATTACTTGGACATTTAATTTATCTTTATTCGCAGTTTCATCAAGATTTTCTTTTATAGCCTCTTCGTATAATAAATCCTTATTTTTGTCGTGTTCAATACGCTTAAATTTTAAAACTAAAATATTAAAAGAATTCTTTTTATCAAAACTTGGGGGGAGTAAATAAGACCAGAAGCAATCAATTGTTGCATCTAAGACTAAAATTATAACTACTATTAACAAAAATGTTTTAATGGATATTTTTACCCATCTTCTATTTTTGTATTTCTTTGGAAGTACTAGTTCTATTAATTCATCTAAATAGCGAAATATAGTATCCATATGAAAGTCTTAGAGTCATATTAATATAATTAAGCTCTGATTAACATAACTAATTAATAATGAATATTTTATTCATAAAAATATGTTCCAATATTATTGCAGGGCAAATAGAATTTGACGAAGTTAGAAAATATTATTCATACTTACTAAATCATAACTTTTATAATAATCTTCCGTACTTCTGTAGGCACTTTCTGTAATGCCCGGAGGTTATTTATCAATACTCATACTGAACCATTGTCATTGAACCATTGGGGGCGGTTGTAGCCGTCAAGGTTCTTATTGCATGTGATCTGGAAGCAGGTTGAGTTGCCCTGCTTTGCAATATCTACCGACCATGCCAGGAAAATTTCCCAGCAGCGGAACCAGAACTCGCCGTATTTCTTCAGCACTTCCTCTTTATGGCTCTGCCAGTTATAGTACCAAAGCTGTATTGTACGCGAATAATGAATACCGATATTTTCGACGCTGTGAATTTCGAAGCCTGCTTTTTCCAGCCGTTTGACAACGAATGAGAGCGGCATACTTGCATCAGCGCCCGGAAAAATATATTCGCTCATAAATAAGCCCCATGCGAGCGACTCCTGGTGATACCCAGCACGCAAACCGGCTATCTGTAAAAAGAATATGCCGTCGTCTTTAAGAAGCCCGGCAATCTGTTTCATAAATTTTGTGAAGTACTTCACGCCAACATGCTCTGCCATCTCCAGACACGAGATCTTATCATACTTATCGTCAGGGATACTGCGGTAATCCATACGGTTGACCCTTGCCCTGTCTTTCACACCCCAGCGCTCTATTTGCGCATTTGCATAATCGGCGCCCGATTGTGCGATGGTAATTCCCGTCGAATCTGAACCGTAATATTTTGCCGAATGCGCCGCCAGCGTTCCCCATCCGCAGCCAATATCGAGCAGTCGGTCTCCTTTTTTTAGCTGTAATTTTTTGCAGACACGATCAAGCTTCTGGTCCTGAGCCGTTTCCAGGTCCTCAAGGCCTGTTCTGAAATATGCTGAAGTATAAATCATTCTATCGCCTAAGAATGAGCCGAAGAAATCATTGCCCCGGTCATAATGGTCCCTGACGATACGTTCATCCTGCTTCTTCGAATGGATAGTTACAGACGGAATGAACTTAGCAAATAAAAATTTTAAATGATGGCCCACAAACCTGTAATTAAAAAAGTGCATGCGGTCCTGAAACAGTTTCTGAATATCGCATTTTACATCAACACGCCCATACATATAGTCTTCGATAAAAGTTGTAATTGGGATTTTCACGCCATTTTTATACCGTGAGCTGATACCCGGGTCTTTAACAACCACCAGGTCATTAATATTTTTTGATAGCGCTGTTTTTGAGCCATTTAAATGTATTGAACTGACGCCAGGCTCTTTTACCAATACCCGGTCTTTAATGTTTTTTGATTGTGCTATATCTTGATTCATATTATTCCTTATGCAGTAAATTGATGGAATTACCACTGATAAAATTACTTCTGATAAAATTCGAATGGATTATATGTTGGTTGGTAAACTTACGTGGAACAAGTATTTCTTAAAAAGACTAGTTACTAATTTCTGGAAGATATTAACTACGGTCAGTTCTAAGATAACATTCCAACCGATACAAAAAAGGGTATTTATTTCTATATTAACAGACTTTTACCGGTTAACTGAAAAACCTATACATATACATTATTATTAGAAAGTAACAAAAGACAGATACTTGAGCGTACTATATCTTAACTTTTACAACAATCTTTCGCACTTCTATGGGTGCATCCACCGCTATACCGGGCATATGTAAATCGTCAGGGAAGAGGATAGCAAACATACTTTCACTAAATGATATGAATGATGGTTCTTCGTTATACAGCAGGCAGTCTTTTTCTTCATCATATTCCTGTGACGGATCCTGTCCGTTTAGCAGGGCGTAACCCATAAGCTCACGGCCGCTTGAAACATACTGAACGTCGATGTATTTCCTGTGCGATTCTAACTTTGCCTCTGTTTTATTTTTAGTTTTGTAATCATTAATTAATGCATAAATATTATCGCCGTCGATATTATGCCTTCCGGTTTCAATACTTTCAAAGTCCGCAGATTTCAAATACTCCAGGGCAATTGCAACTCTTTTATTAATTTTGAAATACAACTCTGCATTTTCCAGTTTATCTATTATCATTTGTGTTTGCTAATTAATTTAAAATCATATACAATATAACAAAAGCAGATTAAAAACAAATTAAATAAACGGACCAGATGTTACTTCAGGAATATTTAATCACCTGCCCACGATTATATTATTTAGTTGTGCTAATTTTCGATATTTTAGTTGAATTGTATTGTAAACCAGTTATTAGATCCCATAATATGAAATATTATTTAATACTTTTCTTCATATCTATTCTTTTTTTATCAAATAGCTCTTACTCACAGGAAAATTTCGAGCCGATCCCGAAAGACAAGCAGGATCTATATCATATTGATTTTGCGCGGTATTTCTTCAGCAGCCCTGAGCGGGAACAATCTGACCGCAGCATTCTGGAAAATAAGATTTCGGAATTGGAATCCCTTGGAGGAAAGATATCCCGCTCGCCGGAAATTCTTTTGCAGGCTCTGCGGATAAACGACAACATAAGCGTTCTATTGGCCATGCACGATGCCTATTTGTACCTTCGGTATGCGGTAAACACAAAAGATGAAAAGAGCTATGAAGACGATAATGCGCTGATATCAGAAGTTAATTCGCGGACGCAATTTCTAAGCCGGGAGTTGATGCAAATCTCAGATGACACGCTTGGCATGTTCATTACAGAAAATCCCGAACTGGAACCGTATAAATTCGAGATTGGATCATCGCGCAGATTCCGTTTATATACGCTGCCGCAAAGCGAAGAAATAACAGTAGGCTCTTTATCTCCCGTGATAAACGGATGGCAATCAGACCTGTATGAAAACCTGATAGCGAGAACGCAGTTCGAGACTATAGAAACGAAAGACGGTAAACTGAACGTATGGAAACAACGAAGCTTAATAACCGATAATCCCGACAGGTCGGTTCGCGAAGAAGGTTTCAAAAAGCGATACGAAGGTTTTGAATCACAAAGAGACCTGTATGCATTCGCGCTTATTCATCTTATCAAAGCCAATAACTCTCTTTCGCAGATCCATAATTACAAGAACTTTGAGGAAGAATCTTTCTACGCGCGCTTTCTTAATCAGTCAGATGTAGCAAATATGCTTGAAAAAATATCTCAAAATGCCGGCATTTATAAAAATTACCAGCAGATTCGGGCTGACCATATTCAGAAATCCGAAGGTTACAGCGATATGAACCCGTGGGATATGATAACTTTTTCCGGTAAAAGCGCTCTCCCGAGGTTTACAATTGAACAGGCAAGCTCAATAATTTTAAAAGCGCTTGAACCGCTTGGTGAAGAGTATGGAAACGAATTCGCTCAGCTGCTGGACCCCGCAAACAGACGGATGGATATTGTTAAAGGCGAAAACCGCCTGAATGCGGGCGGGGGCGTAGGTTTCCCCTACATTCCCAATGTGTTTTATTCAAACGGATATGAGGGTTACTTCGGAGATGTATCGGTACTGGCTCATGAAGGCGGACACGTAGTTCATTTTCAGCTCATGGGCAATAATAAGATCAAACCTGTATATGGATCCGGCCCAAATTATTTTTCGGAATCGTTCGCTATATTAAATGAATTACTTCTGGCTGATTATCTTTATAACCACGAAAAGGACTTAGATAAAAAGATCTTTTATCTTGAAAGATTCCTGGAAATCAAAGGTTTAGAGATTTTCAAAGGGGCTCATGATGCCGCGCTTGAGCGCTCTATTTATAACGCAGTTGATAGCGATAAAATCCAAAGTGCAGATGATCTGGATTCGCTTACTATTAATATAGATTCTAAATATTCTATCTGGACATACAAACATACTGAATTAAAAGATCAATGGATGACAAACAGGCTAATGTTTGAAGATCCGCTGTATCTTTCAAATTATATGTACGGAGGGCTGCTAGCCTTAAAATATTTTGAAATGCTTAAGAAAGACCCCGCCGGTTTCCAAAAAAACTATATTGCGTTGATGCGAAACGGATTTGATGACTCCCCTACAGCTCTTCTGAAAAAATTTCTCAATATAGATCTTGAAAGCCCGGACCTTTTGACGGATGTTCTGAAAATTATTGAAAATAAAGTTAACGATCTGAAAGAATTATATATACGGGAAGAAAAAGTAAAAAAATAAAAAACCGGTTCCCCTTTCGGGAGACCGGCGAAGATAAAATATAAATACCAAAGCAACTATTTCACCAATACCATTTTCATAGTTTTGTGATAATCGTTTGCTTCTACGCTGTAAAAATATATACCGCTCGAATAATTCGCAGCATCCCAGCTTGTCTCGTAACTTCCCGGCTGCAATTCCTGGTTTACAAGAGTAGTAACAACCCGTCCGGTAATATCATATATCCTGATGCGGACAGACGATTTTATTGGAATATCAAAGTTAAACTTCGTTACGGGATTAAATGGGTTCGGATAATTCTGGTAAACAGCATATTTCTTTGGGACATTGGTTGAAATATTTCTTATCCCGATAACCATCGTAGCAGTTTTTAAAACAATATCATTATTCGGATCGAATGCAACGGTAACCGGCTGAGCGTTAAAAGTAAAATTATATGCCTGGTGATTTGTATCATTCATAACTTTGATAGAAGTATCTGTATTCCCGGCAAATGACACTTTAATTACTATCGGCATTTTATGAAATACCGTATTTGTCTGAACCTGGTTGGTAACAAACGTTAAACCCCATGAACCGTTTCCAAGGTCTGTTACATTATAACTGTTCCTATAGACGGGGTGATTGGGCTGCATTACCCACTCATCTCTGAACCAGTTTAAGTTTTGTCCGGATACTGCGCTGAACTTATCAAAAAAATCAACGGTCACCGCATTTTTAAGACGGAAGTTCGCAGTGTCTGTCGCATAAGCTTTGAACGAGGCAAAGAACAATGAATCGCCAATTGTATATCTTAACATATGCAGCACGCATGCTCCTTTATCGTATGTGATAGCGCCGTTGAAGAGTATGCTGGTAGAAGGCGTATTGATGGCCCAATCCGGATTATAAATTGGCCAGCCGGGATTTTGCGCCATATATTCGGAAGCATTTGCGTTAATATTATTCTTATATGCTGTGTAACCGCTTATATGTTCGAAATACAAGGCTTCAAGGTATGTTGCAAAACCTTCGTTCAGCCAAATATCTGCCCAGGTGCCGCAGGTGATCATATCGCCAAACCATTGGTGCCCGAATTCGTGTGAAATAAGCGCCGTTACTGAGCTCCAGCCTGTCGGATATATTGTTGTCAGAGTCTGGTTCTCCATTCCCCCGCCGTAGCCTGCAACTGATGCGAACCCGTTCTTCTCGAAGGGATGTTCGCCAAATAATGTGGAGTAGTATGTAGTCATATCAAGTATAGCATTCTGAGTAGCAGTAATGTTCTCGCCTGTCGCATAATACAATCTTATAGGAATACTATCGGCAGGGTTAGATATTTTATGCCACCAAACAATGCTAACATTATAACCTGTCTTCCCGGTAAGCACAGCAAGATAAGTTGAAAGCGGGTCACGGCTTACCCAGTGATACCTGATGGAATCTCCGCTTATAGTCGAATCCGCAAGCCTGCCGTTCGAACCTATCTTTACGCTCAACGGAACTTTGACCGTGATATCAAAAGTGGCTTTGTCCGAAGGTTTATCCCAGCATGGAAACCAATTCCTGGCGCCCTCCGGTTCGCAATCAGTGTAAACGTAACCTGATGAAACATTAAATGCATAATCATTTACGTTATTATGCCTGTAATAAATAATGATATTAACAACTTCTCCGGGATTGTAAGTTCTGTCAAGATTTATTGTCACTTTGTTTGTAGATTGACTGTGAGTATAAGATAAACTGACTCCGCCCGATAATCTTACTGAATCAATTACCAAAGATGTATAAGTTGCGTTAAGAACTATTGAATTCAGAACTGAATCAACCCTGAGTGTAACTATGTTACTTGCCGAAAAGCTTCTTGTCCCGGCGGAAAAGCAATTATAAATATCAAGTTTCAATTCATAGTTCAGAACATTAAAAGAATGTACCGGCGTATTCGGGGATAATTCAAAAGCGCCAAGCGATCCTTTATAATTTGATTTCACTTGTGAGCATATTTGAGAGCCTCTCATATTGCCGAAGTCCTGGGACTGGGCGGCGCTTCCAAGCGTTAATAAGATAAATAAAACTGTGAAAATTTTCATGTGAGGAGAAATCTAATTTAATAAATAGTGGAGTTCAAAATTAACTTACTGTGTCAGTACTTAAAATATAAATACATCTGCCAATAAGTACAAATTTACACTCAAAACGATATGAATAAGAATGACTTTTATCATAAAAACTAATGATTGTTATTTGCTGTTAGATAAAAGAAATTTACGATATGGAAATAACACTAGATTGAACGAATTCCGGGTATTTGGAGGTATTTTGGGTTCAATTTAACCAAAAAAGGACCGAAAACACCGCAAAACGGCAAATTTTAGTATTATAGAAATTACTCAATTTTCAGCAGATATTCCGTTATCTCAGTTTTCTAATTGCCGGCACAAAAATAAATATGAGCGCTGAAACGGTAAAAGTAACAATTGAACAAATCAGAATTGATTCAGCCTCGCCAAAATTCTGGGCCAGCGCGCCCATAAGGAGAGAACCTATTGGCATCAGGCCAAAAAAAGTAAAAGTATAAACTCCCATTACTCTGCCCCTCAGATAATCAGGCACAATGGTCTGAACAGAAGCGTTGCAGAGATTCATAGTGAGGATATGCGCAAAACCTATCCCGAGTATTACGAGCAGCGATATGGGCGTCCAATGTATGAATGAAAATACGAGCATCAATACTGGAAACAGCAATGAACCAAGAGTTAACAGCTTGCCTTTGAATTTAAACCTCCCAAGCGATGCTAACAACAGAGCGCTTATTAAAGCGCCAACACCTCTTGCTGACTGAAGAAATCCGTTGGTTGCCGAATCACCGCCCAATACTTTAACCGCCCACGCCGGAAGCAGAGTAGCAAACGACAAACCAAAAATGCTCATTGTGGCGACAATAATAATAATTATTCTGACAATAGGGTGAGTGACTGCATATTTCAGCCCCTCTTTAAGATCGTGAGCTACAGAGCGGCTGCTCTTTTCCATTACGGATTTATCAAGCTTCATCTTTCTGAGAGCGACAATAACGCCGATGAATGAGATTGCATTAATAGTAAAACACCATGCGGGACCGGCGATAGCATAAGTAATTCCGGCAATTGCAGGCCCGGTAGCGGTCGCTGTATTGAACATAGTCGCGTTAAGCGCAATTCCGTTTGTAAGGTCTTCTCTTGCAACAAGCTCGTTAACAAATGAGATTCTTGAAGGCGCGTCAAATGCGTTAGCGGTGCCAAGGCAAAATGCCAGCAGGATTATTTCCCACGGCTGAATCAAATGAAGAAAAGTAAGAATGGCTAGAATTGCTGCTAGCCCCATCATTACTGATTGCGTAATTACAAGAACATCGCGCCTGGGGATTCTATCGGCAATCACTCCGCCGTAAAGCATAAATATCCATGTCGGCAAACCTGCAGCAAATCCAATATAACCCAAATATATGGGGGAATGCGTAAGGTCATACACTAAAAATCCCTGCGCTGTAATTTGCATCCACGTTCCGAGGAGCGATATCATCTGCCCATAAAACCAGAGTTTATAATTCGGGTATTTGAGCGCCGCGAAGGTTTTATTTAAGCGAAAGGATTTTTCCGGAATGACCTCTTCGTCAAGTAATTCGGTTTCCAGATCTGAGTTATCGCTCATTAAGACCGTTCCCTGTAAAATGCGTACAAAATAGATTCATAAATACCATAAACGCTAATTTAAAAATAAAAGTTTTATGGTTAAATGTAAAATACCCTTCCTCACGCCTCCCTGCTGCAAGGCAAGGCGAAATCAAATTTTACACACTTTGTTGTCGCAGACTAAAGTCTGTGGTTACCGTTATATGTAAATTATTTTATGCAGTTCGCATTAAATTCAGTTTTCATATTTTTGATACAACATGTATAGAGTATTACTTTACTATAAATACGTAAAAATCAGTAATCCGGAGGAATACACGCTCCGGCACCTGGATTATTGCAACAGCCTTGGACTCCGGGGACGCATATTAATTGCTTCCGAAGGCATTAACGGAACATGCTCAGGTACTTTTGAAAGTACCCAGAGATATATAAAAGATATGCATTCCGATAAGCGTTTTGCGGGAATGGAATTTAAAATAGATGAAGTTGAAAAGCATGTTTTTAAGAAAATGCATGTGCGGCATAAGAAAGAGCTTGTTACGTTCAGGCTTACAGAAGATATAGACCCGAACGAAACGAGCGGCAAACATTTGAGTCCAAAGGAATTTTACGAAAAAATGAATGAAGATGACGTGATAATCCTCGACGGAAGAACAGATTATGAATTTGACCTTGGGCATTTCAGAAATGCAATACGTCCGCCGCTGAAATCATTCCGCGAATTCCCTCACTGGGTAAAAAACGAATTCATAAAAAATAAAGATAAAAAAATATTAACATATTGCACCGGCGGGGTTCGCTGTGAAAAACTTTCGGGTTATTTAATGAGCGAAGGATTTAAAGAAGTTTACCAGCTTGATGGCGGTATAATAAATTACTCGCATGACCCGGAAATCAAAGGAAAAATGTTTGACGGAAAGTGTTATGTATTCGATGAAAGAATTTCAGTCCCGGTGAACTTTGCAGATGAGTATAAACCTGTCGGGAAATGCCTGCATTGCGGAAAAGAAACCGACAGGTACGTTAACTGCGCGAATCTTGATTGCCACAAACAGCATTTTGAATGCGAAGAGTGCGAAGAAAAATGGGCCCGCTCATGCTCAGAAGAATGCATGAAAGCAAAAAGACATGAGATACTTATAAACGCTTAAACATATCCTCCCGCTGCAAACCCTGATGCCCATGCCCACTGAAAATTATATCCGCCAAGCCAGCCCGTTACATCTACGCACTCGCCTATAAAATACAATCCGTTTACCTTCTTTGCTTCCATTGTCTTTGATGATAGCTCATCTGTATCGACTCCGCCTTTTGTGACTTCCGCTTTGCCAAATCCTTCTGTCCCGGATGGAGTTATTTCCCAGTTATTCAGCTTTTCTGCAATCTTAAGAATATCATCATCGCTAAGCTTATTTACGGGTTTCGGCTTGAAGTATTTATCACACCACAATTCAGTAAATCGCTTTGGCAGATATTGCGCCAAAACGTTATCCAGCGCCATTTTACTGGCCCGATTTTCATTAATAAGCTCAACTGCGTTACTTTCGGGAAGCAGATTAATGCTTATTGTATCACCGTTATTCCAGTAAGAAGAAATTTGCAGTATCGCCGGACCGCTAAGCCCTTTATGAGTAAATAAAATATTCTCTCTGAAGCTCATACCGTTGCAGGATACTTCGCAATCAATAGATACTCCGCTTATTTCGCTGAATGCATTTTCATTTATGGTGAAAGGAACAAGCGCCGGAACGATCTTAGTCAGCTTAACGCCGAACTGTTTAGCAATTTTATAGCCAAAGTCTGTTGCTCCCATTTGTGGGATTGAAATTCCTCCGGTTGCAATTACTACCGATTCGGATTCGAAATTACCCTTATCAGTTTCTACAAAAAACTTTTCGTTCTTTTTGATTTCACTTACTGAGCAGTTAAGGAGTATCTCAACTCCGGCATCAACGCATTCTTTTTCAAGCATATCGATAATTTCTTTTGCGGAGTTATCACAAAACAACTGACCCAGTTTCTTTTCGTGATATTTAATTTTATGCTTTTCAACAAGTGAGATGAAATCCTGAGGAGTGTATCTTGCAAGCGCAGATTTACAAAAGTGCGGGTTTTCAGAAATGAAATTTTCGGGTTTGGTATCCAGATTTGTAAAGTTGCATCTGCCGCCGCCGGAGATAAGTATTTTCTTTCCTATCTTCTCAGCATGCTCAATAACTAATACTTTTCTGCCGCGCTTACCCGCTCCTATTGCGCACATTAATCCTGCCGCGCCCGCGCCTATGATAATTACTTCCATTTATGTTCCGGAAATTTGGAATCAAATAAATTATCTGCAAAGGAAAATAAAAAATAACCGGGTCCACTGTATAGGGTATAGGAGCCCACAATAACATATTCCCGAAATACAGGTAATTTTTTATGATCAATAGAAAAATTAACATCATATGACGCTTCAAGTTCATCGTTTAGGCAATTGTAAAGTCTTAACTTTGTTGAATCAAGATTTATAACATATTGGTTCATACCTCCCCAATTCAATCCATCCGCGGTTTTATTCGCTAGCTCATTGGTATACAGTTTACTAATATAATCAGGGAAAATGTTACTTTTATCTAAAGTAAAGCTGAATATGTGATATATAGTATTAAAATAATAGAAGTTTTCTTCTATCTGACCTTCTCTGAAGATGACAATACAATCGAAAGGCGTCGGGCACGGATAAGGAAGCATTCCTTTATTTTCGAGTTTAACAGGATTGTTTTGGTCGTAAAATTTCAAAAAATCATTAAACTGATTTTTATCGGGAATCTGCAAATCTGAAGCATTTTGCAGCTTAACCTTCTCCAAATCCCCATTAACTTTTTTGTACAGCTCCAAATATTTACCAGCGCCCAGCTCATTAAACAAAAACATATTATATAATCCTGAAACAGCATAAGTCATGTTAGCATCCTGACTGGTGAATGCATCATAAGTTAGAATTGAATCATAAGTCAAAAACGCGGTTTTCTGCAGGTAATAGCCAACATCTGTTACTACTCGCGGAGCCATGCCTCCCCTTCCGCCCATAGCAACGGCAAATCCTTCCATAAAAAATGGCAGCGTATATAAACCGAGGTTCTTAAGCTTGTAATTAATGAGCAGGTGAGAAAGCTCATGATAATGAGTTTGATATGCGGTTATAACTTCATCGAATGCCAGGATTGCCTGTCCTTTTGATTTATACCCTGTTAGGGCTTGAACTTCATCCTCGTCTTTGCAAAATATGTAATATATCTTTTGCTGTTGAAAATTATATTGATGAGCTTGTAACGTCTGAAGAAGTTGGATTCACTAAACCCGAAC
>Ga0265316_10002421_pt1 | contig 19398 bp, 24 predicted proteins | sample 4522metaG_FD_202092 | JGI IMG/M metagenome (GOLD analysis project Ga0265316, IMG submission 202092) | Rhizosphere microbial communities from Carex aquatilis grown in University of Washington, Seatle, WA, United States - 4-5-22 metaG | ecosystem: Host-associated > Plants > Roots > Rhizosphere >... | reverse complement strand
CGATGGACTAAGCCTCGAGGTCCAGCGCGGCGAGATCTTCGGCCTGCTTGGCCCAAACGGCGCCGGCAAGACAACCCTCATACACTGCGCCATCGGGTTACTGAAGCCGGACGGCGGCCAGGTGCTGGTGGGCGGGGGAAACCCTCGCGACCCGCAAGTGCGCGCGCGCATGGGCGTCGCGCCGCAGGTCCTCTCCCTCTACGAGCTCCTCAGCGCCGAAGAGAACCTTTCTTTCTTCGGCAAGCTTTACGGCATCGAGGGTGCCCGCCTGGACCAGCGCGTTACGGCGTCCCTGGAGTTTGTCGGACTCGATAGCCGGAGGCGGGACGCGGTCAAAAACTACTCCGGTGGAATGATGCGGCGGCTCAACCTGGCGGCCGCGCTGCCGCATGATCCCGAGATCCTGCTGCTCGACGAGCCGACCGTGGGCGTCGATCCCCAGTCCCGGAACTCGATCTTCGACAATATCCTGGCCCTGAAGCGCGAGGGCCGCACCGTGATCTACACCACCCACTACATGGAGGAGGCGGAGCGCCTGTGTGACCGCGTCGGCATCGTGGACCACGGCCGCCTGCTGGCGCTCGACACCGTCGAGGGATTGTTGCGATCTCAGGGAGGACTGCCCCGGCTGGTGGTGCACACGGACGGACGGGAGATCGAAGTGTTTACGCCGGACCCATTGGGCGAGCTGAATCGCCTGGCTGCTACCGCGCCCATCGATAGCTTCCGCCTGGAGCAGCCCACACTCGAGCAGGTGTTTCTGAATCTCACGGGAAGAACCTTGAGGGACTAGCCCCATGTCCGCCATACTTGCTCTGGCCGCCAAAGACCTCCGCCTTCTAGTCCGGGTGAAATCCGGGCTGTTCTTCGCCTTCGGCTGGCCGCTGGTCATCGCCATCCTGTTCGGCGCGGTTTTCTCCGGTTCCGGGGGCGGAGGATCGCACGCCTTAGCCGTGGCGTTGGCCGATGAGGATCAGAGCGCGGGCAGCCAGGAGTTTGCCGCGCTCGTCGCCAAGAGTCCGGATTTCCAGGTGCGGACGGCGAACCGCGCCGAAGCCATCGATCTGGTGCGCAAGCGCCAGCAGGCTGCGGCGCTCATCCTTGCCAAGGGTTTCGGCGAGGCCAGCCAGCAGATGTTTCATGGCACGCCACCCAAGGTGGAGGTCTGGATCGATCCCAGCCGCCAGGCCGAGGGCGCCATGATCCAGGGGCTGCTTTTCAAACTGACCATGGAAGGCTTTCAGAAAAAGATGTCCGACACGGGCGCCATGCGTGCGGGCATACGCAAGTCGCTCGAAGATGTCGATCACTCGACGGCGCCGCCCGATCAGCGCGCTTCTCTGTCCCGCTTTCTGCGCAGTCTCGACAGCACGCTCGGCAACATGCCCGCGGCATCCACGGCGGGAGGCGGCCAAGGCGCTCGTTGGGAGCCGCTCAGCATCGAACAGCACGACGTGGCGATCCAGCGAGAGGGCCCTCGCAACCCCTTCGAGATCACCTTCCCGCAGGGACTGCTGTGGGGCGTGATGGGCTGCGCCATGGCGTTCGCGATCGGCTTCGTCAGCGAACGTACACACGGAACATTGTTTCGGTTGCAAATGGCTCCCATCGGGCGCTTCCAGTTGCTGGCGGGAAAGGCGCTGGCCTGCACCCTGGCCTGCCTGGCCATCGAGGCCACGCTCCTGGCGGTTGGCCGCCTCGGTTTCCACGTCGTGCCCCATAGCTGGCCTCTGCTCGCCCTGGCGGGCGTTTCCACGGTCGCGGCATTCGTTGGGGTGATGATGCTCATCGCCGGGTTGGGCAAGACCGAACAAGCCGCCGCCGGTGTGGGATGGGCCGTGATGATGCCGCTCGCCTTGTTCGGCGGCGGAATGGTCCCGCTGGCCTTCATGCCGCGCTGGATGGCCCAGGCGGGCGCGATCAGCCCGGTGCGCTGGGGCATCCTGGCCTTCGAGGGCGCGCTGTGGCGCGGCTTCTCGTTCCAGGAGATGCTGCTCCCGTGCGCCATCCTCCTGGCGACCGGCGCGGTATGCTTCGCCATCGGCACGCGCACTCTGCGGCTCACCTAGCGTAGGGCGAACCGGGGGCCGGGCCAAGCACTGCCGGGTCGAGTGGTAGTATAGTGGCTAAGCCACGAGCCCTGGCGGCGTGAATGGAGGACGGTTATGAGCGAGACCTATGGATATGCGGACATCGCGAAGATGATCGATCACTCGCTGTTGAATCCATCCCTGGCCGCCGACCAGCTCGAAGACGGATGCATCCTCGCGCGCACCTACGATGTGGCAAGCGTTTGCATCCTTCCCTATTACGTTCCCCGATGTGGGGAGCTGCTGGCGGGGAGCACGGTTCGCGCCAGCACTACCATCGGTTTTCCCCATGAAGGTCACGCAACGGCGATCAAGCTCGCGGAGGCAGCCCAGGCGTTGGCCGACGGCGCCAGCGAGCTCGATATGGTGATCAATATCAGCAAAGCGCGCAGTGGGGATTGGGACTATGTGCGAGAGGAAATCCGGGCGCTGTGCGCGGCGGCCCACGATGGCGGCGCGCGCCTGAAAGTGATCTTCGAAAACGCCTACCACGACACGGCCGCCAAGATCCGCCTGTGCGAGATCTGCGGAGACATCGGAGTGGACTGGGTCAAGACATCGACGGGCTACGCGCCGAGCGGCGCCACCATGGAGGATCTGCGTCTGATGAGGCAGCACTCGCCCGCTTCGGTGCAAGTCAAGGCCGCCGGCGGAATCCGCGATCTGGACGGCCTGCTGGCCGTGCGCGAACTGGGTGTCACGCGAGTTGGCGCCACCCGGACGGCATCTATGCTCGATGCCTGCCGCGAACGGCTCGGATTGCCGCCGATCGCGTACCACTCCGCCGCGCCGGTAGGAACCTGATTCCGTGAGCAGCCGCGCCAGACAGCCCGTCCGTCAACCCATGTATCTGCGGCTCAAGGAACTGCTGCGGGAGACCATCGATTCCGGCGAGTTCGCGGAAGGCGATCGGTTTCCGGCCGAGCGCGACGTGGTGGAACGCTACCAGGTGAGCCGTCCCACCGCCAACAAAGTTCTCTCGGGCATGGTCGCCGAAGGTCTGCTCGAATTCCGCAAGGGGGTGGGGACGTTCGTGCGCCGCCGTCCTCTCGATTACGACGTCCGGACCCTGGTCAGCTTCACGCAAAAGGCCCTCGATGCCGGGCGTCACCCATCGACCCAAGTGCTGAACTTCGACCGGGTCGCCGTCACGGAAGAGGAAGAGGAGATCGCCTCTCATCTGCGCGCCAACTCGGGGGATACGTTGCTCGCCGTGGGCCGCCTGCGTCTGGCCGACGGAATTCCCGTGATCCTGGAGCGGCGCTGGCTTCCCGCGGCGTTGTTTCCCGGTTTGAACCGGCGCGAATTGCGGGGCTCGATTTACCGGGTGATTGCGGAGAAGTATCGGCTCGAAATCACCGAGAGCGACCAGACCATTCGAGCGATCGGCATTCGGGGCGCCGACGCAAAACTTCTGCAGGTTCCGCCGGGGTCCGCCGGATTCCTCGTCTCCGCCACGGGCTACGCGCGGGATCGCGCGATATGGTGGGAACGCACGATCTATCGAGGCGACTCCTACGAGTTTCATCATCACCGCGCCGCTCCGGGCCGGTTGATCTCCATCCCCGCCGGACCGGATCCAGAGGACTCGGGGCGCGTGCGCTGATCCTGCTCGGGCTGTTACCTGCCGGGCTGTCTCTGGAGGAAGTCGCCAACCTCGGGCAGGGAGCGGGCCGCTTGCCCGCGGATGCTCCACAGAGGAGGCGTTATACTTGAGAGCGGTTTGACTCTATGGAACTTCTAGCTGCCGATCAGATCCGCGCTGCCGTCGAGGAAGAACTCAAGGCCACTCCGGTCATCGACGTCCATACCCACCTCTTCATGCCCTCGCTGGGCGCCGTGGGCTTGTGGGGCATCGACGACCTGGTGACCTACCATTACCTGGAGGCGGAGTTCTTTCGTTCTTCGCCCATGAAGCCGGCCGAGTACTGGGGGCTCCCGAAGCGCGAGAAGGCGGACGCGATCTGGCGCGCGCTGTTCGTCGAGAACGCGCCCGTGTCGGAAGCGACGCGCGGCGTCGTGGCGGTGCTCCAGGCGTTCGGCCTCCCGACCGCCAGCGCCGACCTGAAGGAAGCGCGGGCGTTCTTCGCCGCCCAGGACTATCCCACGCACCTCCGCCGCGTGCTCGAAGTCGCCGGCGTCAGCGAGGTCGTCATGACCAACGACCCGCTCGATCCCGACGAGGCCCCTCTGTGGGAGGCGGGCGCCGAACGCCATCCGCAGATGCACCCCGTGCTCCGTCTGGACCGCATCCTGAACCGGTGGGCCGAGTATGAGCAGTTGCTCCTGGCCAAGGGCTATCGAGTGGACGGCGAAGCGCCGGAGGCGATGGCGGAGGTGCGCCGCTTCCTCGCCGCGTGGTGCCAGATCATGCGTCCCGTCTACATGGCGGTTTCGCTGCCCGACACCTTCCAATACCCGGAAGACAGCGTCCGCAGCCGTCTCCTGACGGACGCCGTCCTGCCGCTGTGCCGCGAGCTCGATCTCCCCATGGCGCTGATGATCGGCGTGCGCTACCAGGTGAATCCGGCGCTGCGGCTGGCGGGCGACGGGGCGGGCAAAGCGGACCTGCGCTCGCTGGAGCGCCTATGCGCGACGTTCCCCGACAACCGGTTCCTGGTCAGCGTGCTCAGCCGCGAGAACCAGCACGAGTTCTGCGTTTATGCGCGCAAGTTCGCCAACCTGATGCCGTTCGGGTGCTGGTGGTTCCTCAATAATCCGTCGGTCGTGGAAGAGATGACGCGCGAGCGCCTGGAGATGCTGGGGACGACGTTCATTCCGCAGCACTCCGACGCCCGTATTTTGGAGCAGGTCATTTACAAGTGGAGGAACACGCGGCGGACGATGGCGCCGATCCTCGCGAATACCTTCCAGTTGCTAGCCGAGGATGGCCGGGCTGTCACGCGCGACGACATCCGCCGCGACATCCGGCGCCTGTTCCGGTCGAACTTCCAGAAGTGGGTGGGGCTGCCGCTCGATGGGGAGTGAGCGAGCGAACTTCGCGTTCTACAGCCGCCAGCGACCAGAGCGGCTTTCCAACATATTCAACAACTTGCGGTTTCTTGAGTACGTCTAGGCTTGACACGGCAAGCGCGCCGGAATAACATTGTTATTACCATGCGGACTGTGCACGTAAGCATCAGACAGATAGGCAACTCGCAGGGGGTTGTCATCCCCAAGCCGGTACTTGCGCAACTGGGTCTGGACAGCAAGGCGGGAGCGGAAATGACGATCGAGGATGGTGCACTTGTGTTACGCAGGCCCACGGGTCCGGCCCGCACCGGTTGGGCCGAGGCTGCCAGGAGAATAGCCGAAGCCGGCAACGACGAACTCGTGATGGGCGAATTCGGCAATACGGAGGATTCGGAGTTGGTTTGGTGACGCGTGGAGAGATCTGGCTCGTGAACCTCGATCCCACTGTCGGGACCGAAATCAGGAAGACACGCCCGTGCGTCGTCGTATCACCGGCCGAAATGCACGATCATTTGCGCACGGTGCTCGTTGCACCTATGACCACGGCGGGTCGCGAGGCGCCGTTTCGGATCGCCGTCACTCATGGTGGCCGGAAGGGTCTGATCCTGCTCGATCAGGTTCGCGCAGTGGACAAGACCCGGCTGGCGAAGAAGCTGGGGGCAGTCTCGGCAAAGACGCTCACCGCCACGTTGAGGACGCTGCAAGAGGTATTCGCAGAATGAGATTCCTCCGCTGGGTTTGGCTCCCCGTCGTGGACGCGTTTCGAACTTTGGTGCCCCACGAGACGGTGTCCGCGACGGACTCACCGGCCGTCCGGCGCGGACTCATCTTCCTTGGCCCGCAGCGTCACCCGTAACGCCGCCAGCAGATAGCGCCGCCGCTCCTCCGTCACCCAAGAGCCGAACGTGACCCGCCGGGAGCCGCTCAGCACCACGTACGCATCGTCGGCGTACGACCCGCCGTCGGGGAAGGCTACGCCAGCGGGATAGACGACCTCGTACGCGCTCCTAAACCCGGACCAGAGGTACATGGACCTAAAGCCGATCTTTCCAACTCCGCGGAAAATCGTCAGCCGGTCGCCGTGTCTTGTAATGCGGAGTTCGCCCATCCAGGCCGCAGTGCCCGCCCCCCCCAGCAGCAAGATCATGGCAGCGGCGGACCAGGCGTTCAGCCTCCCCAACGCGATGCCTGCGAACAAGGCGAAACAAGGCAACCCAAAGAATATCAGCAATGCGTCGCAGGTGCGCCCGCTCACCGCGACGGTGAAGCCATTCGCCAAGCGCTCAAACCGGGCCCCGCTCGGCGGGTCGGCTAGGGCAGCCTCGTCCAGTGCGGCTGGCTGGAACGAGTCCAGGCGGAACCATTGATCGCATTCCTGGCACCTGACTTGGCACCTGATGCTGCCGTACTTGTTCGCCCGCTCGAACGACACCACCGCGCCGCAGCCCGGACAAGTGAGGGTGGGCATGGTCGGTCTACTCCCGACCCATAATCATATCCGAAAAGGCGGAAGATCGGACCGTTTCAGGGCGGCGAGTGTGCAAAGTGCCCTATTGGAGGAAAGTGGAAGGTCTCTCTTGCGCCAATCGGCTGGGAGACGGAACTAATCGCGATGAGACAAGTGGGACGGGACGCGAAATCCGAGTTCTAGACGTAGACGATTTTCTATGCGGCTAACCGAGATGGGATTGGCGTCCTGACCCGGTTGTTGGCGTAGAGCCCCAAAAACGAGGTAGCTCCCCTTCGTGGATTCGAAACACGACCGACGCGGGTTGTGCACGCCGGCGGGCAGCGTCCGCACTCCGTTCGCCGTGACAGGATGCGTGGCGCTACTTCGGCCCTCTGTCCTCCAACATAAGCCGCAGCCGTTCGATCTCTTGCGTGAGCTTGCGCTCACGGGCGGCTAGCATGACGACGAAGGCGAGCAGGACCAGCCAGGCCGTCAACAGGCCGTAGAAGAGGAACACGAAGTTGTTCTTGTACTGTTCGGGAGTGAACCCGGCGGTCTGAATCAGCATTGCGAACATAGGCACCATTCCTTCAGAAGGCATGCACCTCGCGGCGGAGGGCGTCGATTTCACGGCCGGTCTGTTCCTGCCGCATGCGGATTAGGAGCAGCACCACCGCCAGCAGCAGGATCGGAATCCAGTTGAGGAAGAGCATGTACCAGTACCCAGGGGCCATGAAGCCGCCGCCGTAGACTACCGGCTGCGGATGCTGGGTGCGCCACCACTTGATAGAGAAGAAGATGATGGGCACGTCGGCGAAGGCCAGGATGGAGACGACTGCGGACATGCGGGCGCGCTCGGTGGGCTCTTCAATGGCGCGACGCAGCATGACGTAGCCGGCGTAAATGATCCAGCCCACCAGCATGGAGGTCAGCCGCGCGTCCCAGGTCCACCAGATGCCCCAGATAATGCGGCCCCAGATCATTCCGGTGAGCAGGTTGGCGGCGCCGAAGGCCAGGCCCACCTCGGTGGCGGCGGCGGCGAAGGAATCGTACTTCAGGTTCTTCCCGGCCAGGTACGCGATGCTCGAAATCATAGCGGCGAAGAAGCACACGAAGGCCGTCCAGGCCACCGGCACGTGGAAGAAGATGATGCGGAAGATGGGGCCCTGCGAGGCCTCGTCCGGCAACACCAGGAGAATGATGGCAAGGTTCCCGGCCAGCAGCAGGGCGGTGAACCAGGAAAGCACCAGAATGGTTTTGTCCCGCATAGTCCTCACCTCACCATAACGGATTCGATCAGCGCCAGGGCGAGGGCGCTGAAAATGACATCGAACACCACCAGGAGCCGGATCCATTGCGCCAACTCGGCAGTGAGCGGCTCTCCCATTACCAGCGGCGCGGTCAACTGCATGGCCGCCAGCAGGCACGGGATCAGGATGGGATAGACCAGCATGGGGAGCATCAACTCGCGCAGGCGCAGGTTCACGGTCAGAGCGCTGAAGACCGTGCCAACCACGGTCAATCCCCAGGTGCCGAGCGCAATGACGCCGGCCAGCGGCCAGAATTGCTGGGTCCAGCGCACGTTGTAGAGCACGCCGAACACCGGCAGGCAGACGAACTCCACGGCGGAGAGCAGCACGAAGTTGGCGAGCGTCTTGCCGAGGAACAGCGCAGCGCCGGACATGGGGGCGGCGATCAACGCGTCGAGGCAGTCATTCGCCAGCTCGCGCGCGAAGCTACGGTTGAGGATGAGCGCACCAGCGAAGGCGAACACCAGCCACAGCAGGCCGCCCGAGATCTGGCGCGTCTCGTCCTCGGTAGGCTCAAAAGCGATGCTGAACAGCAGCAGAATGACCAGCGCGAAGGCGAACGAGGCGTTGAGCGCCTCCTTGGTGCGCAGCTCTGAGCGCAGATCCTTCCACGCGACCGTGAAAGTCTGGCGGAAGAAGCTCAGGCGCGGCGGCTTCATGGGCGGCTTCGCCGGCGGGCTCATGCCGTCACGGATTGGGGCTCGCCGTACTGCCGGTACAGCCATCCCGTATCCTCCAGCATTTCTCCGGTGCGCTTGCCGGTGTAGGCGAGACGCCCGCGGACCAGCAGGGCCACGTGGGTCGCCAGATCGAGCGCTTCGCGCAGTTGATGAGTGGAAAGCACGACGGTGCGGCCCTCGGCGGTTGCGTCGCGAAGCAGCGATTGGAGCAGCGCGATGGCGCGGTCGTCCAGGGCCGTGAAGGGCTCGTCCAGCAGGAGCACCGAGGGCGAGTGCAGGAACGCGCGGGCGACGGCCAGGCGCTGGCGCATGCCGCGCGAAAACTCGCGAACCAGGCCGTCGCGGACCTTCTCGAGGCCGGTGCGCTCCAGCCATTCCGAAGCCGCGCCGTCCGGATCTTCGAGGCCGTAGAGGCGCGCGAAGAGGCGCAGGTTCTCGAGGGCGGAGAGCTCCTCGTAGAGCGAGATGCCGTGGCCCAGGATGCCGATGGAGTGGCGCGTCGCGCGGTCGCGCGCATCTGTGCCGCAGATGCGGATAGTGCCGCGGCCGGGGCGCGAAAGGCCGGCCAGCATGCGCAGCAGCGTGGTCTTGCCCGCACCGTTGCGGCCCAGCAGCGCCATCGTGGCGCCCGGCTCGACGTTAAAGCTGATGTCGCGCAGGGCAGGGAAGTCGCCATAGAACTTCCAGACGCCCGCGATCTCGACAGGCGTCATGAGCCGCTCTTGCCTTTGGCGGGCGCTGTTTGGCCCTTGCGATAGAGCAGCACGAAACCGAGCGCGAGCGCACCGAGGGCGAGGGCGAGAATCGACAGGCGGCGGTCCTCGAAGCCAGGCGGCAAGATGGTGCGGAGGGTAGCTCCGGAATCGTCCGTATCGTCGGCCTGCGCGGCCGGGCCCCCGCCCGCGCCCGCGCTCTGGGCTCCGCGCAGGGAGCCGGTCCCCTGCACAGCGACTTCGAACGCAGGGGCCGAGGTCTCGTAGAGGTTGGCCTGTGTCTGGGGCTCCGCGCCAAGCGGGTTCAGACCGTCGCCCTGGAGCGTGACGCCCGAAGGGACGACCAGGCGCGTGGGCGGTCCCTGGTAATAGATCTGGCTCGCGAACCTGGCGGGGTCGGAGGACGGCAGCGTGTAGTTGATGTCGATGCGCGTCTCGCCCGGCTTAATGGGGAACGAGATCGTGTGGGCGCCCTTCTGCTTGCCATCGCTGGGAGCCTGTTCGAGGGCCATGCCGCGCGGCTCGGTGGCGTTCACCTTGAGGCTGTCTTTGACGGCCGTGGGCGGGACGAAGAAGCGCAGCGTGCCATTGGGATCGTCGTAGGTCACTTTGCCGGCGTTGTTGAAGAAGTAGGTCTCGGTGACGGCGAGTTGCTGCCCGTTGGGCTCGAGGAAAACGATGTGCTGCGAGATCGGAGCCGTGGCGGGATCCTTGGAAGAATCAAAGACGCTCAGCTCCAGACCCGTGGAGGGACGGCCGGGCGGCACCATGGTGTTGTAGGTGATTCCGGAGTGTTGCACCTCGATCAGGTGCGGTCCCGGCTCGAGCGTCTTGTTGATGGAGAAGTGGCCGTTGGCATCGGATTTCGCGCTGTCGAGCAGCTCGGGGCCGTTCTGCGTGAGGTTGAAGACGCTGATATCGGCGCCGGGCTCGGGGCGGCCCGTGGTCTGGTTGACGACGGTACCGTCGACGGCGGCGAGCAACGTTGCGGCGGCGGCGAAGAGGATGACCAGGTACTTCATTTCGTGGCCTCCACGGGGATCGGTTTACCGCACTCGCCGCAAAACTTCATGGGGTTGGGGAAGTGGGCTCCGCAGTGGGGGCAGACCGCTCCCTGACGGTCGCGCTTCGGTGCTGGGGGCGCGGAGGCTGGCGCGACGGCTGGCGCGCTGACCGCTCCCTGACGGTCGCGGCTCGGTACGGGGGGGGCGGTGGGGGGGGGGAGGCGCTGGGGACTTGCCACCACCACTCCTTGCACCTTGTCGATTTCGGCCAGGACTGCGGCGAGATCGCGCTGGAGATCCTGCTTGGTCCGGGCGTAGTCGGGGTCGGAGAGTTTACCGACGCGGTACTCGAACTGCAGGTCGCGGAGGTTTTCGTAGATAGTCGCCTTGCGCTCTTCCAGGTACTTGACCGGCGAGACGGGTTCGGGCTCGGGCAGATCTTTAGGGCGCACGGCGAGCGTGAACAAAAGCACGCCGATGGCGAGGACGGCGGCGGCGAAGAGCATCATCAGTCCAGTTTTTCCAGGTCTCTATCGATTTGCGCTTTGTAGCCGGCGAACGCAGCGTCATCGAGCTCGGGGCCCGCGGCCAAGGCTGCGGGCTTCCGGAAACGCTTGATGACAAACCAGACGAACGTCAGGCCGAGCGCGATGCCCACGAACGGCACCACATAGCCCAGCAGGTTGAATCCCTGCGCGGGCGGCTTTGCCAGGATCTCGAGCCCACTCTCTTGGACAAACGAGGCGAGGATCGCGGAATCCGATTCGCCGGCGTTCACCATAGCCAGCAGCTTCTCGCGCGCCGGCTTGGAATGCTGGCAGCCGAGCATGTTGCAGGAGGTGACCGTGGCGCCGCACCCGCACAGGCACATAAGCTGGTCGCCCAGCCGGCGCACGCGCGGGTTGGCGAGCGGGGTCGTGGACTGGGCCAGACAAAGAGCGGCCAGTGCCAGCACCAGTAGGCTACTTTTCAGCCGGCGCATAAACCTTCTTCTTGACGCCGAGGACTTGAGTCCTCGCGTACTGCAATCTTACTTTACTCGGCACCAGGCAGGCGAGCGTGCCCAGGAGCAGCACCCAATAGCCCATCCAGATGAACGAGACCAGCGGATTTACGTAGGCCTGGATCACGGCGCGCTGGTTGTCGTCGGACATGCCGGCGTAGTTGAGATAGAGATCCTCGTTGAGACGGCGGCGGATGGCGACTTCGGAGGTAGCCTGGCGCTCGCCGGACTTGTAGAAGCGGCGCTCGGGATGGAGCACGCCCAGGGGCCGGCCGTCCTTGGAGACGTCGATGGCGGCACGGTTCCACGCGAAGTTGTCGTTGTCGCCGCTGGTCAGCTCCATGACTCGTAGCTGGTAGTGGCCGATGCTGAAGGCATCGCCCTGGTTGACCTCGACGGTGGAATCCTGGTTGAATGCCGACCCGGCGAAGCCGATGAACATGACCACGATGCCCATGTGCACGATGTAGCCGCCGTAACGGCGCTGGTTGCGGCGCGTGAGCTCGAATGCGCCGGCCAGCAAGTTGACTCCGGTCTTGGCGCTGACCAGGTGCGCGCCCTTATAGAACTCGGCGACGATGGTCCAGGCGACGAAGAGGCACAGGCCGAAAGCCATCAACGCGAAGGGTTGGCGCATGCCGGCGGCGAAGAGCCCGAGCACGAGCACCAGGCCGGCGACGAGCGGCCACTGGAAGTTCCGGCGGAGGCTTTCGAGCGAAGTGCGGCGCCAGGCAAACAGCGGGCCGACCCCGGTGAGGAACAGCAGAAACAGGAAGATAGGGATGTTGATGCGGTTGAAGAACGGCTTGCCGACGCTGATCTTCTCGCCCGTGGCCCACTCGGAGATCACCGGAAACAGCGTGCCCCAGAGGATGGAGAAGCAGGCGGCCACCAGGATCAGGTTGTTGAACATGAAACTGGACTCGCGGGAGACCACGCTCTCCAGGCGCGATTCGGTCTTGAGGTAATCCAGGCGGTCGAGGATCAGGTACAGCGTGCCCGCGACCATGATGGCCAGGAATCCGACGAACCACGGCCCGATGGAGGACTGCGCGAAAGCGTGCACCGAGCTGACGACACCGCTGCGGGTGAGGAAGGTGCCGAAGATGCACAGGAAGAAGGTGCCCGAAACGAGGACCATGTTCCAGACCTTCATCATGCCCTTCTTCTCCTGCATCATGACCGAGTGCAGGAAAGCGGTGGCGCTCAGCCAGGGCAGGAAGGACGCGTTCTCGACCGGGTCCCAGGCCCAGTAGCCGCCCCAACCGAGGACGGCGTAGGCCCAGCCCGCGCCGAGCAGGATGCCGGTGCTCTGGAACAGCCAGGTGACCAGCGCCCAGCGGCGGGTGGTGTAGATCCACTCGTCACCAGGCTGGCGCGTGATCAGCGATCCGATGGCGAAGGCGAAAGGCACCACAAAGCCGACGTAGCCGAGGTAGAGCATGGGGGGGTGAATCGCCATGGCGGGATACTGCAGCAGCGGATTCAGCCCGTTTCCATCCGCCACGGCCTGGATGGTGCGCCCGACGGCCAGCATCTTGAAGGGCGAGGCGACGAAGCAGTTCATGATGAGGAAGAAGCACTGGGTCATCATGAGCGTCGCGGTGACGTAGGGCATCATGGAGCGGTGGCGGCGCCGGTTGGTGAAGACGACGACGGCGGAATAGCAGGAGAGGAGCCAACTCCAGAAGAGCAGCGAGCCCTCCTGGCCGCCCCACCAGGACGCAAACTTGTAGAGCAGCGGCATAGCGCGGTTGGAGTGCTGCGCCACGTATGCGAAGCGGTAGTCGCCCGTGATAAGGCTGTATACCAGGACGGATGCCGCTACCGTCAGCAGGAACCAGATGCAGTAGACCGCGCGGCCGGCGGCGTGGGCGAGGAAAGCGTTGTGCTTCCATCCGCCAACGAATCCGGCGACTATGGCGAAGACAGCGAGACAAAAGGCGAGGAGTACGGCGAGAGCTCCCAGGTTCTCCATAAGCAGTGCCTAGACTCCGGCCTTTCTGATGGGAATGTCGACCGGATGGCCCTGCCCCGGCTGCGTCTCGTATTTCGAAGCGCACTTGGCCTGCACCTGGCTGGCGCGGAAGACGCTGTCACGGCCGAGGCGGCCGTCGGCCAGCGCCTGGGCTCCGTCCTTCAGGGTGTCAGGCAGCGGCGCCGAGCCGTCGTAGACGATCTGGATGGTCTGCTTGTCCTGGCGCAGGACGAAGGAGACCTGGCGGCCCTTGCGAACGATGGAGCCGGGCTCGACGTCCCCTCCGACCCGCATCCGTTTGCCCAGGGCGTGCGGGCCCATCTGTTGAAGCTCGGCGACCGTCTTGTAGTAGGTCTTGTCTTCGCTGATGCCGCCGACCGCCAGCCACACCAGCGCCCCGACGATGACCACCACGAGAGCAGTGAATTTCCAGTAGGTTTTCATAGCTAGCCCTCCACTTACCTTCAAGTATACAAGGAGCCCGTCGCCCGTCGCTCGACACCCCTTATCGGAGGTGCGCCGCGTGGTCGCCCTTTGGTTCGTTGCGCGCGGCGTATCCTATTGAGCGCGATAGGGTTATTCTAGATTGGCTTCGTTTCGTATTTTTGAGAGCGGGAGCGGGATCGGGCTTTGCGAATGCCTTCGCCCGATGCAGCCTCCCGCCTCCCTTGTAGCACGGCGGTCAAGGGGGTCCGGGCTAGCCGGGGCCCATGTAGAGGACGTGGACGTAGGTGCCCAGCCTCACGTTGTAGGCGAGGTAGTAACCGGGGTGATCCGGGTCCTCATACAGCACGATGTTGTCCGAGTCCCAGCCCCAGCCGTCGCAGAAGGCGATGTCGGCCGCCGCCACGGAGAAATAGAAGCCGTTAAACCAGAAGCGCGAGGGGCCGCCGCCGAGCAGGCGAAACACGTGGCGAGGGCCGAAGCCGCCGGTGAAACGGCCGTGCTCCCAGGGACGGTCCAGGCGATACCGGGCATCGTTGCGACCGGTGTCGTGCCCGACCCACGTGTTGCGATCGACGTGGGGGGCGTTGGGATGCCCGGCTCGGTCGTCGAAGTGGCGCTCCCCGGTGCGGGCGGCGGGCGGAGCGTTATGCATGGGTTTCGGACCGTGAGACGGGGCACGGCCCGGAACGTAACTACCGTGAGACTCTTCGTGGCGGCCTTTTTCCTGGGCGAGTGCGGCGCCACAGGTGGCCAGGGCCAGCAGAGCAAAAAAGCAGACAGTACTTCTCATAACAACCCCCTTCCCTGCTTCGAACGTAGCACGCCGGGTTCCAGTTCTGCCCGCGCGAACTTCAGCCAGTAAGACATAGGCGGAAGCGCCTGCGCCGGGGTTACCGGCCTACTTCGAGATTGATGACACGAACCTCGACGTCGCGGTCGCGCAGGCGGTGGAGAATTTTACCGGTTCCGTCGGCGACGAAGCTGGCGCCACCATAGGTCCAGCCTTTCCAGGGGCCCTGGCTCATGACGCCGACCAGGTCGGTGCCAACCAGCGGGCACTTCAGCAGCGCCGCGCGGCGGGTGATGAGATCTTCCAGGGTCTGCGCGTGGCCCGGCCACTTGTCTGGCTGGGCTGCCCAGCCGTAGGGGACCAGGAGGAGATCGGGTTTGAGCCGCTTGATACGCTCGAGGTAGGCGTCGGTGAAGGTATCGGCGCAGATCAGGACGCCGATGCGGCCGTATTCGGTTTCGACTACGGAGATGTCCTCGGGTTTGCCGGTGGAGTAGGGCGGGTCCATCAACTCGGGGAGCACGTTCAGCTTGCGGTGCTTGGAGAGGAGCCTGCCGGTTTTGTCGATCAGGATGGCCGAGTCGTAAAGGCGGGCGCCGTCCTTCTCGTCGAGGCCGATGGCGATCATGATGGCGTATTTGCGGGCGAGGGCGGCGATGCGGTCGCTGTCGGCGCCGGGTATCGGCGTGGCGAGGCGGTGGGCGTCGGGATTCTCCCAACCGAGGATGGCGGATTCGGGGAAGGCGGCGATTTGGGCGCCGCCGGCCTGGGCCTGATCGAGGGCGTATTCGATGCGGCGGAAGTTGCCTTCGCGGTCGCCGTCGATGACCAGGATCTGGCAGACGGCGATGCGGAGGGTGAGGGCCAGGAGGGGGAGCAGCATGAACCTACTTTACTGGGTGGGGAACCTGGCGGGGGCGGGCGGTGTCCAATGAGCGATGCGCGGGATTCGGCTGAGGTACTGGCTTCCGGTCGCCAACCTGGCGATTGACGGGGTGCTGCTGGGGATGATGGCGTGGTCGATGCATCTGTTTCGCCAGAGCGAGAAGCAGATTTGGCACGCAAAGAACCCTGTGCGGCAAGAGGGCAAATGGGCGGTCGGGTGGGACATCCGGAACTTGTGGGTGCATCCGCCGCCGCAGTTCTACGCGGTGGTTGTCGGCACGCTCCCGGCCGGGGCGGTGAGCGCGGGGGAATTCGGCAACCTGGCGTGGTGGTACGGGATCAATCTTCGGTGGGTTTGCCTCCATGAGGGCCTCGCCGTTCCGGTCTGGTTCTGCGTTGGCTGGCTGGCCGAGCGGCCGCCGCGGAGGAAATGGGTGCTCAGGTACCTGGCGCTGCGGGTCGTCAGCGTTCCGCCGTGGTTCAGCAAGCTCTGTGTCCTTCCGATGCTCCTGGCCTGGATTGCTGCGGGGGTCTGGCTGATCGGTTGGGGATTTCGGCCCGGCGTGCGCCTGCTACGCGGCTCAAGATTAAATTGGTGAATGAGTATACTGTCCCGGGTTTTCCTCACTCCTTCCGCAGCGCGATGACGGGATCGATGGTGGCGATCCTGCGCGCCGGCAGCCAACTCGCCACAAGCGACGCCGCAAGCAGGATTCCCGCGACGGCGCCGAGAATGGCCGGATCGCCCGGCTGCACCTGGAAAAGAATCCCGGCCATCGCGCGGCCGAGCAGGTACGCACCCACCAGGCCGGGCACAAGGCCGACGGCGCACATCCGCAATCCCCCCGCCATCACCGTGCGCACGATGCCGCCCGGCGTTGCCCCCAGCGCCATCCGGACCGCCATCTCGGGCGTCCGCTGAACCACTGCGTACGAGACGACGCCCGCCACGCCGACCACTCCCAGTATCAGCGCCAGCAGAGCAAACGCGCCCACCAGAAATGTATCCAGACGCTGATCGGCGGAATTGGCCTCGACCAGGTCCTCCATCGTTTGCACGTCAAAGACGGGCTGCTGCCGATCAAGCTTCGCCACAGCGTGCCGCAACGCGGGCGCGAGCCGGACCGGATCGGCGGGAGTGCGCACAACTACGATCATGGGATCCCACACGGTCCAGGAGGTGGGTATGTACAGGGTTGGCGCGGGATCGTCCGTCAGAAGAAGGTGCCGCACGTCGGCCACGACGCCGATCACCGTCCTGGGCCTATTTCGGCCTATGCGAACCGAGCGGCCAAGGGGGTCCCGGCCGTCCGGCCACAAACGCCGCGCCAGGCCCTCGCCAAGGATAACGGGGTCGCCGGCCTCGCCGTCGCGGAAGAGGCGGCCGCGGACCAATGGGATGCGCAGAGCGGGGAAGTAGCCGGGCGTGACGATGCGCCAGGACGATTGAATGGCCTGTCCGCCACCCGCGGGAGCGTCGTCCAGCCGGGCCACATCCATCATCGTGTTGCCTCCACCGAAGGGCACGTTGCTCGCGAGGCCAACGTCCAAAGCGCCCGGAAGCGCCGTCAGCTCGGCCTCCAAATCGCGGTAGAAAGTCTGCGCCCGCTCTCGCGAGTATCGGGCCTCTGGCAGGCTGATGCGCGCGGTGAGCACGTGGCGCGGCTCGAATCCCAGACTCACCGCCTGCAGCCGCTGAAAACTGGCCAGCAACAACCCGGCGCCGGCAACCAGTACAGTGGCCAGCGCGAATTCTCCAACGGCCAGCAGCTGCCGCAGGCGCAGCCGGCCGGAACTCGCCGTGGAGCCTCGGCCCTGGCGTAGGCTCGTCTGGACATCCGTCCGGGCGGCCGCCCAGGCCGGCGCGAGCCCAAACAGCAGGCCGGTGAGCAGTGTGAGAGCGGCAGCGACCGCCAGCACGGGCAGATCGAGCGAAACCTCCGTCGCGCGCGCGACATTTTGCGACAGGATCGCGCGCAGCCCGCGCACGGCCACCAGCGCTACGGCCAGACCGGCTGCTCCGCCCGCGCAAGCGAGGACCAGGCTCTCGGCGATGAGCTGCCGCACCAGGCGCGCCCCGCCGGCGCCGAGCGCGCGCCGCACCCCGAATTCCTGCACACGCGAGGTTCGCACCAGGAGAGGTAGTTCATGGTGGACGCCGAAAACGTGTGAATGCCCAGGGGGAGATTCGTCTCCCAGATGCGCACGACGCGGCCGGGATCGCGGAAGGGCAGGGGACGCAGCCAGACCGTGCGTACGACGCTGTAGATGGCCGTGGTCGCGCCGATTCCGAGCGCCAGCGTGATGACGGCCGCGGCCGTGAACGCCGGGGAGCGGCCGAGCGAGCGCAGGGCGTAAGCGGCGTCGTCGAACAGGTCCTCGAGGATTTGGGAGACGTTCAAATTGCGAGTCCGCTCGCGGTAGAGCGTGGCGTTGCCGAACTGGCGGGCCGCCTGGCTCCGCGCGTCGGACTCGCTGAGGCCCTCGGCCATGAGCTCATCGACACGCTCATCGACATGGAACTGAAGTTCTTCGTCAATGGCTCGCGCAACGCGACCGCGGTGCAGGAAATTGAGGAAGCGACGCCATTGTGCCATCTGGGGTACTCCTGGCTAGGCGTAACGAAGCACGCGCGAGACGCCCTTGGTCAGCCGCTCCCAACTTTCGCGCTCGACCGCGAGCTGCCCGGCGCCTCGCGGCGTGAGGGAATAGAAGCGCGCCTTGCGGCCCTTCTCGGTCAGTCCCCACTCGGCCTGAACCCAACCGTCCTGCTCCATCCGATGAAGTGCAGGATAGAGCGAGCCTTCCTCTACTCGGAGCAAGTCGGCCGAGGCCTTCTGTATGTGACCGGTGAGCGCGTAGCCATGCATCTTGCCGCGGGCCTCGAGAGCCCTCAGAACAAGCAGGGAGAGCGTGCCCTGAAGAACGTCGTTGTTCTGTTTGTTCATACTTACCTAGCTGCCTAGGTATAGTATGAGGCCTGGCAGCCTGGAGTCAAGCGAAATCCGCTGGTGGGAATTTAGCGGGTACGGGCGGTATCCAATGAGCCGATGCGCTGGATTCGGCTGAGGTGCCGGTTGCCGGTCGCCAAGCGTCTTGCCGTGGCTGGGCCGACTCTGTGTACCTCCCATGCTGCTGGCCTGGATTGCCGCAGGGATGTGGGCGGTCTGGTGGGGAGCGAGGTCCCGCGTCCAAGTGGTGCGGCGCTCCAGATTAAATTGGTGAATGAGTATACTGTCCCGGGTTTAATGTGGGGGTAGGGTCCTGTATCGGCATGGTACGCGGCTGAAGATGAAATTGGTGAATGAGTATACTGTCCCGGGTTTGTGGGCGCTAGAATAGGCTGGATATGAACCTGAGACACAAGGTGGTGGCGACACTGCCGTTCTTACTGCTACTGGGGGCGTGCACGGACGAGCCAACGCCGGCCGCCAAGAAGGAAGTCAAGCCGGTTGAACCGGTTACAGCGGTTTCCGCGGTCTACCAGGTCTACCGGCAGGCGCGGGGCTGGGCGCCTGACTGCATCCTGCTCCAGGTCGCCAGCCTCGACGTGAAGGACGTAAAGGGCCAGGAAGGGGGCAAGATGGCCGCCTGGGAGGTGACCTTCGTCTCCCCGAGCCTGCGCCAGTCGCGGCGCTACACGTATTCGGTCGTCGAAGTTCCCGCGAGCAATCTTCACGTGGGTGTTTTCGGGGACTCGACCGATACCTGGTCGCCGGTCGGCCACAGCCAGCTTTTCGCGATCCAGTTCCTCAAGACCGATTCGCCCGCGGCCTACACCACGGCCATGACGAAGGCCCAGGACTATGCGAGTAAGCACCCCGATATGCCAGTGAAGTTCCTGCTCGAATGGCAAAAGCGGCACCTTAACCCGACATGGCGCGTCTACTGGGGCGAGTCGGTGGCCACCAGCGGCTTCGGGGTGTATGTGGACGCGGCTTTCGGTAAGTTCGTGGCAATCGCGCACTGAGTTACAGGCGCACGATCTTCGGGGAGGAGATGCCCCGCAGGGCGTTCCGGGTGTCCACGATCAGGCGCGCGCTTGCGACCAGCGCCGGATAGTCGAAGGTCGAAT
>Ga0265316_10002418_pt1 | contig 19421 bp, 15 predicted proteins | sample 4522metaG_FD_202092 | JGI IMG/M metagenome (GOLD analysis project Ga0265316, IMG submission 202092) | Rhizosphere microbial communities from Carex aquatilis grown in University of Washington, Seatle, WA, United States - 4-5-22 metaG | ecosystem: Host-associated > Plants > Roots > Rhizosphere >... | reverse complement strand
TGCGTCTCACCCCTCGTCGTGGCGACCGGCGACGGCGCTCTGGAAATCACCCGTTTGGAATGGCGCCCGGAGCCCGCTCCGGCCCTCAGGGCCGGGCTGGTCCTCGGATAGAAGCCCCGGATCCCGCAGGGCCCGCGCAACGGCGCCGCGTTTGGCGGGATCAACGGCGTTTCCAACCCGGATTTTACGCCGGCATCCTTTATCGGGATACGGTCATCCGTGGATTTAACGCCCGGGATGGCGCGGGGAGAACGGCCTCGGGTTCGTGATAAAAGTTTAATGGGCAGGCAATTACAAATAATGTCAATTTGACATAACTGTTGGCACACAAGCGGCTTATCACGGCCGCGGACATTAAATCCGCGTTTAGACCTCACAACGTCACGACAGATCGCCTGATCCAACTCAACCACCCCCAGAACGCTCCAGCCTAATCCCACGACCTATGCCTGACCCAACCACCAATACACCGACGATGAAGCCCACGCTGGGCCTCACCGGCCTGACCATCAACGCGATGGCCCTGATCGCGCCCGGGGCGTTCCTGTGGCTCACCTTCCAGGAGCAAGCCCTCTACGGCGCGCCCGCGGCGGGAGCATCCATGTGGTTTGGCATCGTCGCCGCCCTCCTGCTGTGCCTGGCCACGGCGGTCAGCTACTCGGAGCTCTCGAAGCTCTATCCGGGCGCCGGTTCGTCATATTTCTACGCGGAGCAGGCCTTCCTCTCCAAGAGCAAGGCGTTCAAGTTTGCCCGCGTGATGAAGTTCTTCACGGGTTGGGCCAGCCATCTCTACTACTGGGTCTACCCGGGGTGCATGGTCGGGGTGACGGCGCTGATCTCGAGTTACCTGTTGAACCAATTCTTTCCGGATACGTTCAGCGGCATATATGACAGTCCGCTGTTCATGATCCTGTTCTGCGTCGTGTTCACGCTCTTCGTCGCCTACATCGCGTTCCGCGGGGTCACCGGCACGACGGCGGTGAACATGGCGATCAACATCATCCAGATCTCGGCGCTGCTGGTCTTCTCGGTGATGGCGATCGCGTATCGTACCAAGCATACGGACGGCTCGGTCGGCTACCACCTCTCGAACGGCGTCGCCGTCAACTATCAGGTTTTCCAGGACACCGTTAAGGATGACAAGGGCGCGCCCATGCCCGTCCTCGATGCGGACAACAAGCCGACGAAGGACGACAAGGGGAACATCGTCTACCAGACGGCGGACCAGACCGACAAGGACGGCAATCCGGTCCCGGCCGACAAGGACGGCAAGGCCGTGACGGACCCGAAGCTCGCTGCACCGTTCACCGTGAGCTACCAGATGGCCGACGCCTACACGACCGATCCCGCAACCAAGATCACGACGTTCAACTTCCACCCGACTGCCAAGTCCGTGGTCGGGCCGCACAGCTTCAACTTCGTCTTCATCCAGGCCTGCGTTGCGATCCTGATCCTCGTCGGGTTCGAGTCGGTGACGGCCATGGGCGAGGAGGCCAAGAACCCGAAGAAGGACATCGGGCGCGCGGTGCTCCTCTCGCTCGTCATCCAGGGCGCCGTGTGCTACCTGATCGAGTACTTCGCCGCGAACTACCTCCTCCACAACGGCTACACGCTTCCGCAGGCGTCAGGCTCGGGGGCGCCCATAGGCGACATGATGGTGATCGTCGGGACCTGGCTCTTTGGGAGCTACCAGGCCGGGCGCGCCTTCATGCTCGTCCAGGCCTTCACCGTGTTCCTCGCCCTCATCGGGACGACGCTCGCCTGCCTGAGCACGGGTGCCCGCGTCACCTACGCCATGGGCAGGGATGAGGAGGTGCCCTCGCACTTCGGCCTGCTGCACGGCAAGACGCTCTCCCCCCACCGCTCCATCTGGACGCTGGCGATCATCTCGATCGTCATCGGGATCATCACGGTGTCCGTTTACCTTGGGGGCACAACCCCTGCGGCCCTGGACAAGCACAACATCTGGTACAGCTTCGGGATCTTCGCGCCGGAGACGTACGCCAAGCTGCCGAACACGCTCCTGATCATCACGCTGATCAGCAACTTCGGCACCTTCCTACTGTACATGACGACCTGCATCATCGCGATCGTCGCATTCCGCGAGCACCACATGTTCAATGGCTTCAAGCACCTCGTGGTGCCGGTGTTCGGGCTTCTGGCGAACCTCGCCTGCATGCTCTTCTACCTGATCGGTCCCTGGACCGTCGCGGGGATGAGCGTGAAGGAGCCGTACATCGCGCTCGGCGTGGCGTTCGCCTGGGGCCTCTACGGCTGGTACTACTTCGCGAAGAGCAGCAAGGTCAGGGGCAAGGCGATGATCCTGACGGCCAAGCCGGCAGTTTGATTTGACCTGACTGTCCTAAAGAGTTCCATGGCCCCGCCTGCGCCAAGCAAGCGGGGCCATTTCTTTCCGCCAACCCCATGCGTCTGCGCTACGCCCGACTCACCTCAATAGGCCCCGTTCGCCCCGTAAATGAGGACTGGATGGATTTCTGGGAGTCGCCCGACCCCCTGACCCGTGAGAAGCAGGGCAGCGTGGCGCTCCTGGCCGACGGGGTGGGTGGGTACGAGCACGGCGAGGTCGCGAGCCGCGTGGCCGTAGACGCCGCATTGAGGGAGTTCCAGGCTTCGTCCGGGGACGTCAAGCCCTACGCGCTTCTTCGCCGGATGTTCACGGCGGCCTGCTCGGAGGTGCACGACAGGTCGCTGTCGGAGTACAAGGGCAGGAAGATGGCCACGACGCTCGTGGGCTCCATGTTCCGCGACGGCGCCGTTTGCGTGGCCAATGTCGGCGACACGCGCTCGTATTTCATCCGCCAGAAGACGATCCGCCGGCTGACGACCGACCACGTGGCCACCTCGGTGCCGGTCAAGCTCGGGATGATCCTGGAGCGCCAGGCGATGGCCAGTCCCAATCGGAGCGAGCTGACGCGCAGCGTGGGCGCCGAGCCCTTCTGCCAGCCAGACTTCGCGACCCAGCTCCTCCATCACGGCGACTTCGTGCTGCAGTGCACGGACGGCCTCCACGCGTTCATCCTCGACGAGGAGATGCGCGAGATCATCTGCCGCTCGCACCCCTACGACGCCTGCAAGGAGCTGATCGCCCTCGCCCAGAAGCGCGGAAGCGACGACAACGTGACCCTGCAGCTGATCGAGGTGAGGAACTGGGAGGAGGTTGCGAAGACCGCCCGCGCCTCCCTCGGCGCCGACGTGAAGCCCGGGAAGGCGGTCGTGGCCGCCGCGGCAGCCGCGTCCGGGACGAGCGAGCCCGGCCCGGGCAGGATCCTCGACGGCCGCTTCGAGATCACGGACCTCGTGGCCCGCAGCAACATGGCCTCGATCTTCAGGGCCACCGACAAGACGACGGGCCAGAGCGTCGCGATAAAGATCCCGCTCATGGCGCTGGAGAGCGACGTGGCGGGCTTCGAGCGCTTCCAGCGCGAGGAGGAGATCGGCGCCAGGCTCAACCACCCCGCGATCCTCAAGGTCGTGAAGGTGGAGGGTCCGAAGAGCCGGCCCTACCTCGTCATGGAGTTCCTCGAGGGGAAGACGCTCGCCGAGGTCATCACGAAGAGGAAGACACTCTCCGAGGGCGAGGCCGTCGCCTACGGGAGCCAGATCTGCGACGCGCTCGAGTACCTTCACCAGAACGGGATCGCCCACCGCGACCTGAAGCCGCAGAACATCATGGTCTGCAAGGACGGCAGCCTGAGGCTGTTCGACTTCGGAATCGCGCGGGTCGAGACGGCCCGGCGCCTCACCTTTGTCGGACTGACCCCGGCCTTGGGCACACCCGACTACATCTCCCCCGAGCAGGTCCGCGGCAAGAGGGGCGACCACAGGAGCGACATCTACAGCCTGGGCGCCATCCTCTACGAGCTGGTGACGGGCTCCACACCCTTCCAGGGCGAGAGCCCCTACATCGTCATGAACGCCCGCGTCACGGGCGACCCGGAGGCCCCGCGAAAAATAAACCCCGAGCTCAATCCTGCGATCGAGGAGGTGATCCTGCATGCCCTGGAGCGCGACCCGAAGAAGCGCTACCAGTCGGCTGTGGAGATGAAGCAGGACCTGGACCATCTGGACAAGGTCGAGATCACCCACCGCGACCAGAGGCTGCGTGCTCCGCAGCCGTGGAAGGCCAAGAGCCACACGGCGCTCATGATAGCGGTGATTGTCCTTTTCCAGATCGCGCTCTTCTTCGCGCTGTTCGTACTCCTTTCCCGCAAGCACCACTAGGCGAGCCCCTGAGGGGCCCCTTTGGGGCGGGGCCAGGACCCGAAAAAGATTAAGAAAACATTAAGAAACGGGGCGTTTTGCCCGGATTAGGGGTTACGGCGGCGCTAAATCAGGGGCGAAGACGTTAGTATAGCTGGCAAAGCGGCTTAACGGGTGAAAATTCGGGGGCGATTTCGAGGATGGCATCAATGCTGCTATCCGTCTGCGAGCGCGGTTTGAACTACGACCGCCGCTTCAAACAACATCCCTACTGCCCAACAACCGTATGAATAAGAAACTGTATCCCCTGTACGTCTGCGCGCTCTCAATCTGCGCAGTGACAGCGAACGCCCAGACCGCACCGACACCCGCCACCGCACCCGCGGCGCCTGCCGCAGCGGCGGCCCCGGCGGCTGCAGCGCCCGCAGCGGCGCCCACGTCGCCGGTTTCCACGCCCGCCATGGAGGGACCGCTGGCGGTCAACGTGAAGCCGGAGAGTTTCGACATTCCGGATTTTGGGAAGATCTATGTCTCAGGAGTCATCTCTGCGATCGCCCTCGGCGACTCGCCCTCCTTTGCCGGCCAGAAAAGCGGCTTTGCCGACCTGAGCAACGCCCAGGTCTTCGTGCAGAAGGTTGACGGGGCCTTCCAGTTCTTCGTCCAGGCGGGCACCTATTCGTTCCCGACCGTCGGCGTCCCTTACACGAGGTCCGGGCCTACCGGGACCGCGCTCTTCGGGCCGCTTCCCCAGGGTTTCCTCAAATACGTGAACGGCAACTTCTCGATCGAGGCCGGCAAGCTGCCGACCCTGATCGGCGCCGAGTACGGGTTCACGTATGAGAACATGAACATCTCGAGAGGACTCCTCTGGAACCAGGAGCCGCTCGTCAGCCGCGGCGTGCAGGCCAACTACACCGCGGGCCCCCTGGCCCTCTCGGCGTCCTGGAACGACGGGTTCTACTCGAACCGCTACAACTGGGGCTCCGCCTCGGCGGCCTGGACCATCAACTCGTCCAACACGCTGGCGCTCGTGTTCGGCGGCAACTTTGGCACGACGGACTACGGCGCCTCCGCCACACCGATCTACCAGAACAACGACAAGCAGATCTGGAACCTGATCTATTCCTTCACGTCCGGCCCCTGGATCGCTCAGGCGTACGGCCAGTACGCGGACACCGCCTCGGGCACCAGCATCGGAATCGGCAAGGCCACCTCCACGAGCGGCTTCGGCGTCCTGGTCAACTACGCGGTTCCGAACACGAGCTGGAACCTGTCGGCCCGCCTGGAGGACATCTCGTCCTCGGGCAGCACGACGGACGGCTCGGTCAACCTGCTCTACGGCGTCGGAAGCAAGGCCTGGTCCTTCACGATCACTCCCACCTACCAGTCGGGGATCTTCTTCACGCGCGGCGAGATCTCGTTCGTCGGGGCGTCGTCCACGACGAGAGGATCCGTCTTCGGGAGCTCGGGGACGAGCACCTCGCAGACCCGTTTCGCGATCGAGACCGGCATCCTCTTCTAAGTCCTCCCGGTCCGCAAAGCCCGCGCCCCTGCCAGGGCGCGGGCTTTCTTGTCTGTAGAGGGCAGGGGCCCGCGCGGGCGGCTAGTACAGCCTCCGCCGGAAGAGGAACCCCGCGACGGTCAGGTTGACGAGCCCGATCACCGCCATCGGCCAGAACTGCCCCACGAGCAGGTGGAAGGGCGTCCCCTGCAGGAAGACCCCCCGGATGATCACGAGGAAATAGCGCATGGGGTTGACCAGCGTCAGGCGCTGCATCCAGAACGGCATGTTCGCGATCGGGGTCGCGAACCCGGAGAGCATGACGGACGGCACGAGGAATAGGAACGCGCCGAGAAGTCCCTGCTGCTGCGTGACGGCGAGGGACGACACCATCAGGCCGACGCCGATCGACGAGAAGAGGAAGAAGAAGAGCCCGACGTAGAGCGTCGCCACCTCCCCGCGCAGCGGCACGTGGAACCAGAGGGTCGCGATCAGGACGATCGCCGTCATCTCGACAAAGCCGATGATGAACCCCGGAAGGGCCTTGCCGAGGAGGATCTCCACCGGCCGAAGCGGCGTCACCAGGAGCTGGTCGAACGTGCCCTGCTCGCGCTCGCGGGCGACCGAGAGGGAGGTCACGAGCGTCGTGACTAGGAGCGTCAGGAGCCCCACGATCCCGGGCACGAGGAACCAGCGGCTCTCGAGGTTCGGGTTGAACCAGGCCCGCACCTCGAGGCGGGCGCCGGCCGCGCCGCCGGAGCGGCGAATCCAGTCGGCGCTATAGTCGGCGGCGATCGTCGAGACGTAGCCAAGGAGGATGGCCGCCGTGTTGGAATTGCGCCCGTCGACGATCACCTGGACCGGACCGGCGCGGCCGGCGGAGAGCTCGCGGCTGAACTGCGGGCCGATGTGGAGGACCATCAGGACCCTGCGGCTGTCCACGAGGGGGCCGATCTGCGCCTCGCCTGTCAGGGTCGCGACCTGCTGGAAGTTGGTTGACCCCGTGAAGCGGGCCACGAGGTCCCGGGCCGCGGGGCCGGCGTCCTCGTTGTAGACGGCAATGGGGATGTGGTTCAGGTCGAACGTGGCTGCGTAGCCGAATACGAGCAGTTGGACCAGGGGCGGGATGATGACGACGATGCGGCTTCGCTTGTCCTTCATGAGGGCAAGGAACTCCTTGATCATCAATGCGTAGATGCGCTTTACCATGGCGTCCACCTAGTCGAGGCGCTTGCGCATCATCCGACGGCTGGCGCCGAGGAACACAGCCGCGAACACGGCGAGGGCCGCGGCATTGGGGAGAATGACCGACCAGACGTTGCCGGCCAGGAAGAGCGTCTGGAGCGACGCCACGAAGTAGCGCGCGGGCAGGATCCGGGTGATCGCCTGGACTAAAAGGGGCATGCTGCCGATGTCGAAGATGAACCCCGACAGGAGGAAGGCCGGCAGGAAGGTCGTGATGATGGCGACCATGCCGGCCAGGAACTGGCTCCGGGTGGCCGTCGAGATGAGAAGCCCCATGCCCAGCGCGGCGAGGAGGAAGAGCGAGGAGACCGCGAAGAGGAGCCACGGGGATCCCATCAGCGGCACCCCGAAGAGCCACAGGCCCATCGCGACCGACACGGCCATACCGCCGAGGCCCAGGAGGAAGTAGGGCAACACCTTTCCGAGCAGCACCTCGCCCATCGTGACCGGGGTCACCATGAGGGCCTCCATCGTGCCCCGCTCCCACTCCCGGGCCATCACGAGCGCCGTCAGGAGCGCCCCGATCAGCGTCATGATGATCGCGATCAGCCCGGGAACGAGGTAGTTGCGGCTCCGCAGCTCGCTGTTGAACCAGACACGCTGGTCGATCGCAAGGGGCGCCCCGAGGCGCGACCCCCGCTCCATGGCGCGCTTCCCGAGCCACCCCTGCCAGACGCCCTGCACATAGCCGATCATGAGGCGCGCGGTATTGGCATCGGTGCCGTTGACGATGAGCTGAATGGGCGCGCCGTCGCTCCTGCGCAGGCGGCTCGCGAAGTCCGACTGCACGTGCACGATCGCGTTCACGCGCATGGCCCGGAGCTCCCCCTCGGCCTCGCCCATGTCGTGCATGAACACGGGGGCGAAGTAGCGCGAGCCGGCGAATCGCGCCGCAAGGCCGGCCGTGTCGGCGTCGGGCTGCTCGACGACGACGGCGATCGGCACGTGCTCGGCGTCGAGCGAGATGCCGTAGCCGAAGATGAGCAGGAGAAAGACCGGCATCAGGAACGCGATCGCGATGCTGCTCGGGTCCCGAAGGATCTGGCAGAACTCCTTGCGGACGAGCCCGCGAAGGCGCATGCGGGATGCCGCGCTCATGCCGCGGGGGCCTTCCGGCCCCGTTCCTCGATCAGCGCGATGAAGGCCTCCTCCATCGTCGGCTCGGGACGGCCCTCGGAGCGCTGGCCCCGCTTGATCTCGGAGGGGACGCCCAGGGCCAGCACCTCGCCTTCGGCCATGATCGCAAGCCTGTCGCAGTACTCCGCCTCCTCCATGAAGTGCGTCGTCACCATGATCGTGACTCCGCTCTGCGCGAGCGCGTTGATCCGGCTCCAGAATTCGCGTCGGGCCAGGGGATCGACGCCCGAGGTCGGCTCGTCCAGGAAGAGGATGTCGGGCTCGTGCATGAGGGCGCAGGCCATCGCGAGCCGCTGCTTGTAGCCCAGGGACAGGTCCTGGCTCGTCGCCTCGGAGAGCGGTGCCAGCTCGAACTGCTCGAGCGCCCACTCGGTCCGTTCGCGCTGGCGCGCCCCGGAAAGGTTGTACGCGCTGCTGAAGAACCGGAGGTTCTCCCGCACGCTCAGGTTGCCGTACAGGGAGAACCGCTGGGACATGTAGCCGATCCTCGAGCGGGCCGCGGCCGCGGCATGGCGCAGGTCGAGCCCAGCCACCCGCAGGGTGCCCGAGGTGGGGGGCAGGAGCCCGCACAGGATCCGGAACAGCGTGGATTTCCCGGCGCCGTTCGGCCCCAGGAGCCCGAAGACCTCGCCCGCGGCCACCTCGAACGTGACGTCCCGGACGGCGTAGAAGTCGCCGAACTTTCGGTTGACGCCGTGAACCTCGACCGCGGGCCCCTCCCGCCGGGCGACGGGTGCCGTGGCTCTCCCGGGCGGCAGGGCGTGCACGGCCCTCCCGCCCTCGGTCCCGCGCTTTTCCCTGAGGAGCGCCACGAACGCGTCCTCGAGGCGGGGCTCGACGGGACGGATCGCCGAGGCCTCCGCGCCGGCGGGCACGGTCGGGGGCTTCCCGGCGGCGTCCGTGACGACGCGCACGCAGTCCGCCTGGATCACGGCGTCGAGCACGCCCGGGGCCGCGGAGAGCGCCTTTTGCAGGGTGCGTTTGTTTCCGGCGGGCGCGGAAACGGCAAATGTCCTTCCTCGCAACGGCTCCTGGAAATCCGCCGGCTTGCCCTGGCCGAGGATCTCGCCCTCGTGAAGGAGGACGACCTCGTCGCAGCGCTGAGCCTCGTCGAGGTACGCCGTGCTCAGCAGGACGGTCATCGATTCTCGGCTCACGAGCCCGTAGACGATCTGCCAGAGCTCCCTGCGCGAGACCGGGTCGACGCCCACGGTCGGCTCGTCCAGGAGGAGGAGCCTCGGGGGGCGCACCAGGGTGCAGGCAAGGCCGAGCTTCTGCTTCATGCCCCCCGACAGCTTCCCGGCGAGGCGGGCCGTGAAGCGCGCGAGCCCGGTCATGCGCATCAGCTCCGCGTAGCGCGCGGGACGTTCGGCGGGAGGGACGCCCTGCAGGTCCGCATAAAGATCCAGGTTCTCGCCCACCGTCAGGTCCTCATAGAGCCCGAACCGCTGGGGCATGTAGCCGACGCTGGCCTGCACGGCGTGCGACTCCTCGGCGACGTCGTGGCCGAGCACCGTGACCCGGCCCCCGTCCGGCGCGAGGAGCCCGACCGCCAGGCGCATGAGGGTCGTCTTGCCGGCACCGTCCGGGCCAATCAGCCCGGTGACGCAACCCTGGCGCACGGACAGGCTCACCCCGCGCAGCGCCGTCACGGTGCGCCCGCCGGCGACGAATCCCTTGCGCACGTCGCGCAGCCCGAGGACGGCCTCGGCCCCGGGGATCACGGCTGCCCCTGGTCGAGCGGCAGGGTCACCACGGCCGGCATGCCGAGGCGCAGCTCGCCCTTCGGGTTGCGCACGAAGACGCGCATCTGGTAGACGAGCTTGGTCCGGACCTCGGAGGTTTCGACGGACTTGGGGGTGAACTCGGCGGTGGGGGAGATGAACCCGACCCAGCCCTCGTACTTCTGGCCGGGATAGCCGTCGGTCGTCACCGACGCCTTCATGCCCGGCCGGATCCGGGGCAGGTCGGTCTCCGCAACGTAGACGCGGACCCAGAGGGGGTCGTCGAGAGCGAGGGTCAGCACGGGTTTCTGCGGCGAGGCCATGTCGCCCGGCTCCAGGATGCGGTCCTCGACGATCCCGTTGTCCGGGGCCTTCAAGTCCGCGTCGGCCAGGTCCCGGCGGGCCAGGTCGAGCTGGGCCTGATAGCCCTCCAGGTTCGCGGTTGCGGCCGCGATGTCCTCCTCGCGCGGCCCGAGCTTCATCAGGGCGAGGACTTCCTGGGCTGCCGCGTTGCGGGCCCGGGCGACGTCCAGCGCGGCGCGGGCGTCGTCGGAGGCCTGCGGCGTGGTCGCCCTCTGGGAGACCAGGTTGAAGACGCGGTCCGAGGTCAGCTCCGCGTTGCGCAGGTTGGCCGCCGCGGCGTCAAGGTCCGCCTGGGCCTTGCGGATATCCTCGGGCCGGTTGCCGGCCACCAGCCGGCGCAGGACCTCGCGCTGCGCGGACAGCTGGGCCTTGCGCTGCGCGGCCGTGGCCTCGAGCCGCGCCGTCTCCAGCGAGGCGAGAACCTGCCCCTTGACGACATGGTCGCCCTCCTGCACGGCCACGGCGGCGATCCGCTCGCTCCCATAGAAGGCAAGCTGCACCTGCCGGATGTCGACGTTGCCGCTCAGGACCAGCTCATGCCGGGCCGCCGCCGGCCCTCGGCCGAGCCACAGCCACAATCCAAGCGCCACGGCTACCACTGCGATCAATGCGGCCAGGCGAATCGGCTTCATCTTAGGCTAGAGTTTCCTGCGCGGGAACGGGCTGTCAAAGCTGATCGGCCCCGGAGGGGGTGCTCCCAGGAACGGGAGGGGAAATCTTCTTTCGTGTCATTTGGCGGATTTCGTGGTTAATCGGACTGAAACACCCATGCCCACGCGCGTCCTCATCCTCGGTGCCAACGGTTTCATCGGCAGCTCGCTCACCCACGCCATCCTAAAGCAGAAGGACTGGGAGGTGTTCGGAATGGACGTCGGGGACCACAAGCTGGGCGACTGCCTCGGCAACCCGAGGTTCAAGTTCGTCGAGGGCGACATCACGATCTCCCGCGAATGGATCGAGTACCACGTCAAGAAATGCGACGTCGTGGTGCCGCTGGTCGCCATCGCGAACCCAGTCCAGTACGTGAAGGACCCGCTGCGGGTCTTCGAGTTGGATTTCGAGGCGAACCTCGACGTCGTTCGCAAGTGCGCCAAGTACAAGAAGCGCATCATCTTCCCGTCGACCTCGGAGGTCTACGGCATGTGCCCCGACCGGGAGCTCAACGAGGAGACGAGCTCGCTCGTCTACGGCCCGATCGAGCGCCAGCGCTGGATCTACGCCAACTCCAAGCAGCTCCTCGACCGCGTCATCTATGCGTACGGCGTGAGGGACGGCGTGGACTACACCCTCTTCCGCCCCTTCAACTGGATCGGGCCCAAGCTCGACAACGTCATGGAGCCGAAGGAGGGGAGCTCGAGGCTCTTCACCCAGTTCATCTCGAACGTCATCTTCGAGAAGCCGCTCCAGCTCGTCGACGGCGGCAAGCAGGGCCGGTCGTTCACGTTCATCGACGACGGGGTGGACGCGCTCCTCCGGATCATCGAGAACAAGGGGGGCAGGGCCTCGCGCCAGATCTTCAACATCGGAAACCCAGGCAACAACGTGAGCGTCGCCAAGCTGGCGAAGCTGATCATCGCGGCGTTCAAGGACTTCCCGGAATACCGTGAGCGGGCCCAGAGGGCCAAGACGGTGGTGGTGTCCTCGGGCAAGTACTTCGGGAAGTACTACCAGGACATCCAGAGGCGCGTCCCCTCGGTGGCGGCCATCAAGAGGCAGCTCGGGTGGGAGCCCAAGGTCGACCTGAAGACCGCGATAAAGCTGACGCTCGACTACCACCTGGCCCACGAGGACTACCAGCTCGACTGAGAACCATGCCGGTGCGACTAGCGCTCAAGGTCGATGCCGACACGGACCGCGGGACGCGGGTCGGCATCCCGAACCTGGCCGCCGACTGCACGGAGTTCGGCGCGGCCGCCTGCTTCCTCTTCTCGCTCGGCCCGGACCAGACCGGCCGGGCCGTGACGCGGGTCCTCAGGCCCGGCTTCTTCAGCAAGGTGAGCCGCACGAGCGTGGTCCAGATCTACGGCGTTCGGACGCTCCTCAACGGCACGCTCCTTCCCGCCCCGCACGTCGGCCGGCGCAACGCGGACGCGATGCGGCGGGTGCGCGACGCCGGCTTCGAGGTCGGCATCCACTGCTACAACCACTACCGCTGGCAGGACTACCTGGACAGGATGGACCTCGGCTCGATCCGGGCGGAGTTCGGCGCCGCGAGGGCCGAATTCTCCAGGATATTCGGGGAGGAGGCGCGGAGCGCGGGCGCGCCGGGGTGGCAGAGCAACGCGAGGAGCCGCGAGGTCTACGACGAGGCTGACCTGTTGTATTCGAGCGACACGCGCGGGTCGTGCCCCTTCTTCCCGAGCATCGGGGGCAAGGCGTTCAGGACGCTCGAGATCCCCAGTACCCTGCCGACGCTCGACGAGCTCATGGGAAGGCCGGAGTACCCGGACTCCGCCATCGCCGGCCACCTTGTGTCGCTCCTGAGGGGCGACAGGCTCAACGTCTTCACGCTCCACGCGGAGATCGAGGGCATGGGCCGGCGCGCCATCTTCAGGGAATTCCTGGCGGCCTGCCGGGGCGCGGGGGTCGAGTTCGTGAGGCTCGACGAGGAGGCGAAGAGGCTCGTCTCGAAGAGGGCCGAGGTGCCGGTCTGCGGGCAGACCATGGCCCCGATCGACGGGCGCAGCGGAACAGTCGCCACGCAGGGCGGCGCGGCGTGACCCCCGAGAAGGAAGCCCCCGGGGAATTGCGGCTGGCCAGGGAGGCCGACATCTCCGAGATGGAGGGGCTTATCGAGGCCTCGGTCCGGGGACTCCACGGGCCCTACTACACCCAGGCCCAGATCGACGCGTCGATAGGGACGGTGTTCGGGGTCGACCGTCAGCTGATCGTCGACGGGACGTACTTCGTGGTCGAGGCCGGGGGGCGGATCATCGGCTGCGGCGGCTGGAGCCGACGCGCGTCCCTGTGCGGAAGCGACAGCCTGCGCACGGGGGAGGACCCGCTTGTCGACCCCCGCACCGAGCCCGCGCGGATCCGCGCCTTCTTCGTGCACCCGGGGTGGGTGCGGCGCGGCGTCGGCAGCCGCATCATGGCCCAGTGCGAGCGGGCGATCGCCGACGCCGGGTTCCGCACGGTCGTCATCATGTCGACGCTCGCGGGCGAGCCGCTCTACGCGGGCTTCGGCTACCGGGTGGCGGAGCGGTGCGACGTCGGCATGCCCGGGGGGCTCTCCATGTCCGTCCTCAGGATGGAGAAGCCGGTCCTACGAGGCCCGGTCAAGGCGCCTGAGGAGCAATAGGCCCATCAGCAGGAAGACGACGTTCGGGACCCACAGCAGCAGGTCGGGCCGGTACTCGGGATGCTGGTCCAGCCAGCCCACGACGACGATCAGGAAGTAATACGCCAGGGCGAGGATCACCGCCACCCCGAGGTTGGCGCTCGTCTCGCGGCGGGACACCTTGATCCCGAGCGGGACGCCGACGAAGGCGAACGCGAACACCGCGAGCGCCATGTTGATCTTTCCCTGGACGGTGAGGGAGACCTTCAGGAGGGACCGAAGGTGCTGCTTCTCCCCGCCTGCCGGGACGACCTCGTGCTCGATCTTTTCCCGCAGGGCGGCGAGCTCGCTGTAGGTCATCCAGTCGGGCTTCTGGTGGACGTTCTCGCTGCCGAAGTACCTCGAGAGCGACAGGCGCACGGGGTCGACCTGGCCGAAGGTGTTCACGCGAAGCGGCTGCGTGAAGTCGTCGGCCGCCTTGCGGTCGTGCTCGTCCACGCGCGCGTTGGAGAGCGTGACGATGAAGTCGTTCGCGGCCTCGTCGTACTCGACGCGCCCCGACTCGGCGCGGACGAACCGGACCACCCTGCGCTCCGAGTCCAGCTGCCACATCCAGAAGTCCCTGACGTTCGAGCCATCCTTCGAGTCCGTGTCCATGGACCCCACGTAGACCACGTAGCCCGGGAACTCCCGGATGAACGTCTTCGGCCTGAGGTAGCTCAGCGGGTTAGCGCGGATCGCGACCGCGAGCTCCTTGTGGTACTGCACCCGGGCCCACGGCATGGACTCGAAGTTGATCCAGAGGGCAAGCGCCACCCCGAGCACCGCCAGGACGAGGGCCGGCCTGGCGATCCTCGGAAGGCTAAGCCCCGCGGCGCGCATGGCGGTGATCTCGCTGTCGGCGGAGAGGCGCCCGAGCGTGAGGAGGACGCCGGTGAGCATGCCCAGGGGCAGGGCGTAGTAGGCGACGAACGGTATCAGGAGCAGGACGAGCCGGCCGAAGGACAGGAGCGGGAGCTGGCCCGAGAGCAGGGGCCCCAGGAGGTCGCGGATGACGTTGCCGGCCGCGAGCACGAACGCGAAGAGCGCGACGGCGGCGAGCGCGGTCGTGAGGATGCCCTTGAAGATGTGCCGGTCCAGTATGTTCACGCGGGCCTGGCCATGGCGGCGTTCACCGTGCGGATCAGCATCTCCACGCTGAAGGGCTTCTCGAGGAAATGCCGGACGCCGCTGGAGGCGGCCGCCTCCTTGTTCTCGTTCGTGGCCATCCCGCTGGCGGCCACGATCGGCAGGTCGGGCCGCAGGCGGCGAAGCGCGAGTATGGTCTGCCTGCCGTCCAGTCCGGGCATCTGCATGTCGACAAGCGCGGCGTCGAAAAGTGCGGGCGAATCCCTGAAGAACGCGATCGCCTGGGCACCGTCGGCCGCGCCGACGGTGCGGTAGCCGAAGCTCTCGAGCGTGCTGCGCATGATGTGGCGCACCGACTCCTCGTCGTCCACGACGAGGATGTTCTCTCCCTTGCCCCGCGGCAGCGGGCCGGCGGGCGCCCTGGCGACCTCGCCCTGGACGGGGCGCGCGAGGGCGGCGTCGGTCGTGGGCAGGAAGATGGAGAACGTCGTGCCGACGCCCTCCGTCGTGACGAAGGTGATGAACCCGCAGTGGGACTTCACGATGGCGCGCGCGGTCGACAGGCCCAGGCCGCTCCCGCGCCCGACCCCCTTGGTCGTGAAGAACGGGTCGAAGATCTGGCCCTTCAGGATGTCGGGTATGCCGCTGCCGGTGTCGGCGACGTCGATCCGCACGAAGGTGCCCGGGACGGCGTCGGGGTGGGGCCGGGGGGCGGAGGCCGACACGGCGGTATTCGTCGCGGAGATCGTCAGCCTCCCGCCCGACGGCATCGCGTCGCGCGCGTTGACCGAGAGGCTGAGCAGCACCTGGTGGAGCTGGACGGGGTCGCCGGAGATGGCCGACACGTCCGGTGCGATCTGCATGCTGAGCCGGACCGACTTGGGCAGCGTGCTCTCGAGGAAGGCCTGGATCTCGTTGAAGAGGGCCGCCGGGCTCACGGCGACCCGCGGACCCTCCATCCCCCGTGCGAAGAGGAGGATCTGGCGCACGAGCTCCGCGCCCCTGCGGGCGCTCGCGGCCATGACGCCGAGCAGCTGCTCCGACTCCTTGTCGGGCCCCTTGTCGGCCAGCAGGTCGCCGGCCATCATGATGGGGGCGAAGACATTGTTGAGGTCGTGCGCGATCCCGCCCGCCAGGGTCCCGATGCTCTCGAGGCGCTGGTTCTGGAGGACCTGGGACTCGAGGAGCTTGCGCTCGGTGATGTCGGTCACGAACCCCTCGAGGGAGCGGGCCCTCCCGTCGGGCCCCGGCGCTGCGCGTCCCCTCGCCCAGACCCATTTGAGGGTCCCCGTGCGGGTGCGGATGCGGTACGAGGCCTCGAACGGCTCGCCGCGGCCGACGGCCCGCGAGACGATGTCGCGCACGGCCTTCCGGTCGTCGGCCACGATGATCTCCTCGAAGCTCGTCAGACGGTTCCCGATGAACGCCTCGGGCTCGTATCCCGTGAGCTCGCGGCTTCCCGCGCTCACGAACTCCATGGTCCACTTCTCGTCGTTGAGGCACCGGTAGGCCATCCCGGGAAGGTTGCTGAAGAGCGTCGCGATCGACCGCTCCTGCTCGCGCAGCGCCTCCTCGCGCTTCTTCCGCTCGGTGATGTCCCTTTCTATGAAGACGAAGTACTCGGTCTGGGTCGAGGGGCTGCGGGTGGCGCTGCCCTCGATCTCGAGCCAGATCGGCGTGCCGTCCTTCCTGAAGTTGAGGAGCTCGGCGCGGACGGGCTTGCGGGCTCGAAGGGCCTCGTCGATCCGGCGGATCTCGGCTGCCGACGTGCCCGGGCCGCGCAGGAACCGGATGGGGCGGCCGATCGCCTCCGCGACCGGGTAGCCCGTGATCCGCTCGAAGGCCGGGTTGGCGAATAGGATCCTCGGCTCCGGCTCCGCCACGTAGGCGGCCTCGGTCACCACGACGATGTCGTTGAATTGCTCAAGGGCCGCCCCGAGAACGTCCTGCGGCAGCTCGGCACCGAACAGGGTATGTGGCAGAGAACTCTCGGGCGGACCCATGGAACCTCCTTTATACGGCCAACGGGAACCGTTCGGAAGCGAATATTGCATTTTTTGTCGCCTAGGCGGACCCACAGCGGCCAGATTTTTTGAACGCCAGGGGCAGGCCGCTGTCCACGGATCTCCCCGACCCTACATGCACGTCAGCCCAGCACGCCTATTCCTGGCATTCTCAGCCCTCGCCGTCGCGGTCGCGCAGGCCGACACTCCCGCGGTTCAGCCGGTCCAGGAGACCATGGCCGAGCGCCGCCTCAAGGACATCTCCCAGCACCAGAAGACGCTGTTCGCGGATGCAGCGGCCGAGGGGAAGAACCTCGACGAGGCGGGCTTCAAGACCCAGGTGGAGCAGCTCACCGTCGAGTACGAGTCGCTGATCAGGGACAACCCCAAGTTCGCCCCCGGGTACGCCTCGTACGGCTACATGCTCTGGAAGATCAGCCTGCGCAAGCAGGCCGTCGCGATCCTGCTCAAGGCGAACCAGCTCGACCCCGAGATCCCGCTGGTGAAGAACGAGCTGGGCAACTACCTCGCCGAGGAGGGCAAGCCCCTGGAGGCCCTCAACTACTTCCTGTCGGCGGTGAACCTGGAGCCCACCGAGCCCCTCTACCACTACCAGCTGGGGACCCTCCTCTACGAGGCCAGGGACGACTTCCTGAAGAGCGGCCAGTGGAGCCGCGCGTCGATCGACCACTCCATGCAGGAGGCGTTCAGGCACGCCGCGGAGCTGGCGCCCGAGCGGATCGAGTTCACCTACCGCTACGCGGAATCCTTCTACGACACGCAGGACCCCGACTGGGCCGCGGCGCTCAAGGCGTGGCAGGGCCTCGAGGCGCAGGGCAAGTCCGATGTCGAGCGACAGACCATGCGCCTCCACCAGGCGAACGTCCTGACATACATGGGGAAGAGGGAAAGCGCCCTCAAGATGCTCGAGACCGTGACCGACCCGACGCTCGCCGGGCAGAGGCAGAAGCTTGCGGCCCAGCTCGAGCCGGGGTCCAAGCCGTAGCCGATCCTCCGCCTCCTCCACTCGTGACCCTCGGAAACTGCCTCAGGCGCGCGGAACGGATGTACGGCGAGAAGGGCGCCGCGCTCGGGCAGATCGCGTCCGCCGCGCGCGACGAGGCCCTGTACCTGATCCTGACGACGCTCGGGCTCCCCCTGGGCAGCGACGCCTCGGTCCTTGGGCGGCGCCTTTCGGCGGCCGAGAGCCGGGCCGTGGACGCGGTCCTCGCCAGGAGGCTCGTCGAGCGCGTCCCCGCCGCCTACATCACCGGGGAAGCATGGCTTGGAGGCCTCAGGTTCCACGTCGACGAGAGGGTCCTCATACCGCGCAGCTATTTTGTCGAGATCCTGCCGGACCAGGTGGACCCCTGGACCGGGGACCCCGCGCGCGTGCGCCGCGTGGCCGACGTCTGCACGGGCTCGGGCTGCCTCGCCATCCTCCTGGCCCGGCACTTCAGGGCAGCGACGGTGGACGGGATCGACGTCTCGGACGGCGCGCTCGAGGTCGCCGGGATCAACGTGAGGCGCCACAGGCTCACGGGCCGGGTGCGGCTCGTGAAGGGCGACCTGCTGTCCGGCGCCGGCGCCGGGCGCTACGACGTCATCCTGAGCAACCCGCCCTACGAGCCGACGGCTCACGTCGACGCGCTTCCCGCGGAGTTCCGCAGGGAGCCCCGCCTTGCGCTCGACGGCGGGCGGGACGGGCTCGACCTCGTCCGCAGGCTGATCGCCCAGGCGCCCGCGCGCCTGAAGCCGCGGGGGATCCTCATGATCGAGGTCGGGGGAGGGCGCGACGCCTTTGAGCGCGAGTTCGGCCACCTCCAGCCGCACTGGTTCCACACCGAGGACGGGAGCGACTGCGTGTGCCTGATCCAGGCCGCGCGCCTGGCGGGGCATCAGGCCCGGGCCAGGTCGTAGAGGGCGTAGCCCGCGAAGAGGTTGGGCAGCACACGGCAGGGTGTGCGCCAGTCCCCCAGGAGATGCGCGCGCCGCGCCACCCGGATGGACCTCTCCCGGCAGAAGTCCTCGAAGTCGGCTATCGAGAGGGGATTGGCGGGCCGGCTATCGTGCCAGGCGGTCGTGTAGACGGCGTTGCGCACCTTCCGGCCGCGAAGCAGCATGTCGATGCGGTTCTTCCAGAAGCCGTGGTTGACGAAGCCCACCGTCACCGTGCTGCCCACGCGCAGCGCCTCGAGGATCACGGCCGCCGGGTCGTTGAGCTCCTGGGCGGTTCGCGAGCAGATGATGCGGTCGAAGTGCCGGTCCGGGAACGCCCTCATGAACTCGGTCATGTCCCCCTGGTAGGCGCTCAGCCCCCGGCTCACGCACGCGCATATCCGCCCGAAGTCGAGGTCGACCCCCGTGGCCAGGACCTGCTTGGCCTGCACGAGGTAGGCCATGAGCTCCCCGCGCCCGCAGCCCAGGTCGAGGACGCGCGACTGCGGCTCGACCCATTCCCCGATGACCTGCATGTCCACCGTTCTCTTTTCGACGAGTTTGCTCATGGCGGCGCGCGGTTCAGATCGCGAAGTCGAAGACGTAGGCCTCCGACCGCTCGAGGAATCCCCTCACCAGGGCGTAGAGGTCCGCGCTTTCGAGCAGGAACGAGTCGTGGCCCAGGTCGGTCGATAGTTCGGCATAGCTGGCGCGCTTGCCGGCGCGAAGGAGCGCGAGCGCTATCGCCCGGTTCTGGTCCGGGGGGAAGAGCCAGTCGCTCGTGAAACCGACGACGAGCGACTCGGCCTGGACGGGCGCGAACGCCTGCTCGAGCGAGCCCGAGGCCCTTGCCGGGTCGAATTGGTCGATCGCGCGGGTGA